>Ga0315307_1000765_pt1 | contig 14007 bp, 13 predicted proteins | sample TDP2_MG_FD_203079 | JGI IMG/M metagenome (GOLD analysis project Ga0315307, IMG submission 203079) | Freshwater sediment microbial communities from Lake Towuti, South Sulawesi, Indonesia - TDP2 | ecosystem: Environmental > Aquatic > Freshwater > Lake > Sediment | place: Indonesia: South Sulawesi... | reverse complement strand
TGGACGGCGACGGCAAGAACGAGATACTGTTCGTCTACAGGAAGGACGCCGCTAGACTGGTCTGTTTCAAGGACGACGGAACGGTCAAGTGGTTCTATCCGCCGCTCGGCTCGGATCCGATCGGACAGTCCCTCGCCAAACCCACCATAGCCGACATAAACAAGGATGGGAAGCTCGAGGTGCTGATAGGTGGAAGGGACAAGATGGTCTACTGCGTGAGCAACACGGGGCAACTGATCTGGAAATACGGGCCAACCGGGGAGTCCATAGAGGATACGCCGGAGGCCTTCGATGTCAACGGCGACGGGTACATGGAGGTATTCTTCCCGGAGGACGACAGACACATCTACGCACTAGACTACACCGGCAAGCTCTTGTGGAAGACGCCGGAAGCGGGAGGATCCTTTGAGTGCCACCCAACGGTTGTAGATGTCGACCGGGACGGCGCGATCGAACTCATCGCCCCCTGCCAGGACACCAACATCTACTGCTACAACGCCCTGACCGGGCAGGAGAAGTGGAGATTCCCCACCGGTGCGAAGTTCCAGAGCAACACAGCAATTGTCGCCGATGTCAACAAAGATGGCGAATACGAGATCCTGTGTCCCAACGACGAGGGCAAGCTGTACTGCGTTTCCTACTATGGTACCGAGGTTTCGCATTGGACGGCGGACACCCAGCCAGGGGAAGAGAGGTTCCGATTCGACATCCCACTGGGAGACATAGACAACGACGGGCACATGGATACCGTGTTGATGAGCAACTACATGGCGTACTGCGTGGACTGCTTCACGGGGAAGACCAAGTGGAAGTTCAAGCCCGCCTTCCCTGCGCACTGGGGCAACTACCATGTGCTGGGCGACGTGACAGGCGATGGGCAGGTCGACGTCGTGATGGTTGCTCCCTTGCTGTACGTCCTGGACAACAAGGGCGCTGTTCAAGCGACATTTAACACGACCAAGCTCCGCCAGAACGACAGGGCCGAGAGCGGGGTCTGCCTTGCGGATGTCGACAAGGACGGCAAGACGGAGATCCTGTTCAAGTTCGAGGGCGACAAGTTCTACTGCGTCACGCTTGGCGGCAAGTACGACGCCGCGAAGATGCCCTGGCCCCAGATGCAGCAGAACTCTCGGAACTGGTGCGTCATCCCGATCCCGGAGCTAGTCTGGCTCGCTCCGCTCCTGCTCGTGTGTGCGAAGATACTGACACGAAGGAACTGAGAAAGACGAGTAGAGGCATGCCGTGGGACGGCTTGCCTCCACCCTTTTTTTTCGCGACGACCATGCGTTCTCGTCCTCGCTCGAGACCCGGGACATCAACCGGTTGTGCCCAAAGAGGGACAGGATCACCCAGATCATCCGAACCTGGTCCCGGCCTCGGTCTCCTCGGCGGCAATCCTGTGGATCGAATCCTCAGATTCCCAAGGCGTTGACCGGCATTTCCCGGTTCCTTGGCAACACCACCTACCGGCCAGATCTGGAACGGCTGGGGCGCTGTCCTAGCTTGACGCAATTCAGAGAACGCAACATGCGATCAATGGGCCAGGCTCGAGGCCCGCATCGGCCGCCGGACGGAGGACGCCCTGCTCCCAAGTCCAGCGTGCATCCTCTCCCTGTCCAGAATGCCAACCTGCTCGACGATCCATTCCCGCATCTTCTTCCCGGATTCGGTCTCCTGAGGGTAGGAGATGAAGTCCAGCTTGACCCCGAGGCGCTTTGCGACCTCATGCCCCATGATCGGCCAGATCCTCCCGATGTCGCCCACAATCGGCAGGCTGTTCGGAAGCCGGGCGAACCCCGACATCTCCATCCTGAAGGGAATCCCGAGGATCTTCGTCTTCGGCAACCCCTTGGCAACCGCCTCCTTCACCCGGCCCGATTCCTTCTCCTTCTTCCAAGCCAGCTCAAGATTTGGGTCAAGGTCGATCCTCACCAGCTGCTTGTCCTTCAGCCTGTAGGTCCGGTCGCCGATCCAACGGGACCATATGCCGTGGCCAGTATAGGTCTCGAACGGCCCATCGTGGACCTCCTGGGCCAGCGCCAAGGCGGATTCCACGATGACGTCGCAGGCATCCAAGACCTTGGCAACCCGGCGGCTCCTATCCCTCATCGATGTCGAATCGGCAATGTCCATCCCAACCGACCCGCCCCCGACGAGCTGGGGCACCGTCACGACCAGAGGGACTCCCATCTCCGCGGCAGCGCCAATCATCGTCCTCGGATCAGCCCCCAGCCCCGCCGTTTCCTCGAAGCTCAAACCCTTGGACCGGGCCACCTCGCAGATCTCCCGGGAAATCATCTCGGTCCTCAGCCCGAGGGGATATGACATGTTGCCCGCCGCCTTGATGATCGTGTCCCCCTTCATCGCCAGTGCCTTCCGAATCAGCTCACGGTCGATCTCCATCTCACCTTCCAGCTTGCCGAGCACCTCTTCACCGCATAAGGAGATCTCGAACTTCCCATCCGCTGGAAGGAGGTCCTGCTCCATCCCAAGACCCTGCCCGTCCACCCTGTAGACCTTCTCCAAAGTGCCGGCCATCTCGTGGGCCACGACGGCGGAGCTTGTCAGGACGCCGTCAACCACGCCCTTGCGGATCAGCTCCGCGACCAGCGTCGTCACGCCCTCATGAAGATTCGGACCGCTTCCGGTCACTACACATAGCCTGCCCCCCCTCTCCTTCGCCTGGCAGATCGTCTCTATGATGGTGCCGAGGCGTTCCCTGGTCTGCTTGGCGAGGGCGTCGTACAGTCCCCTAATCTCCCTTTCCCTTGCGTCGCCCATGTGCAACCATCCTCTCATACAGCCTTCTTGCGTTCTCGAGGTCCTGGGGGGTGTCCACGCTCAAGGTCTTCCCCGTGTGCTTGGTCAGAACGACCTTGATCCTGTAGCCGTTCTCCAGGGCCCTCAGCATCTCAAGCAGCTCCGTCTGCTCCAAGGGCGTCGGCTTCATCTTCACGAACTTCGAGAGGAAGTCCTTGCGGAAGCTGTACACCCCGATGTGCTCGAAGGCCTGGAGGTTCTCCCTCTTCCTCGGGTAGGGTATCAAGGACCTGGAGAAGTAGAGCGCAAGGCCGTTCAGGTCCGTCACCACCTTGACGACCCCCGGATCCTGCAGGTCATTCTCGGAGGTTATCCTCCTCATGACGGTGGCCATGGGAAGGGTGGGGTCATCGATGAGGGGCTGGATCGCCTCATCTATGGTCACCGGCTCGATGAACGGCTCATCCCCCTGTATGTTCACCGCGATCCCGCAGTCCAGCATCCTCACAGCTTCCTCCACCCTTTCCGTCCCGCATGTGTGGGAGGGGGAGGTCATGACCACATGGGCCCCGAACTTCTCGGCAGCCTCGTACACCCTTCGGTCGTCAACCGCAACTATCAGATCATCAATCAGCTTGGCCCTTCCCGCCCTCTCCCACACGTGCTGGATCATCGGCTTTCCGCCGATATCGGCAAGGACCTTGCCCTCCAGCCTGGTTGACCCGTACCTAGCGGGAATCACCCCGACTGCACCGACCATGATGGGTCGGTTGGCGCATGCATCTTAAATCTTGCGCGGTTTGCGGGAGTTGGCAGTGTGACTCAGAGAGCCTCGAGGAGTTGCCTCCGATAGCAAGGGTCGATGTAAAGGACCTGGCCTTCTGTGAGGGCGCTAAAAGCGATGCCGCTGCCGCCATTGCACATGTCGAGGAACTCTTCCGGCGTGTAGGGGAATGTCTGGAGGCGTGCCGGGAAACCGAACTGCTCCAGTGCAACCCTCCTCATGCCCCAGCCTTCCGGCATGCCCGCCGCCACCACTAGGACATCGACATCGCTGTCCAGATGGAACGTGCCGTCCGCATAGGAACCGAAAAGGATCAAGAGCTTCAGATCGTACTTTGAACGAGCCCACCCCACAAAGCGTTCAAGCGCGAGAGAAACCTTCGCCGCCTTGGCTGCTCGCCGAGGCCACCTCCGGGCTGCCTGTTCCTCAGACGAGGAAACCAGTTCAGGCATTGATCTTTGCCTCCTTCGCTCTTGATCTCGGCTGCAGAACGCGGTTCACCAGCTCGGCGAGGCGCAGCGTCTTGTCCTTCGCATCCTTCGTGATCGGGCCGTGGGTGGCGTCCATGTAGGGAGGCCAGAACGCTTCGACTTCCTTGGCAAGGGTGAGCAGGTCCGGCGTTATGAGGGTCCCTAGTTTGTTTGCATTGCCAGCGACCCCAGGCAGGCGCAGGTATTCCTCGCCGAATCGTCCTTGAGCCAACATGCCCAGCGGCCTAGCCAAGTGGTGGCCCTTCCTGCCGGTTTCGTGTTCACACCGGGCCGCCTTGACGACCAGTTCTGCTGAGGGATAGGCATTCCTGAAGATTCCCTCATTGCTGCCCCCGCTTCTCTCCAGCTTCTGGGCATCCCTCAGAAGCGCGGCACCTTGGTCGAGCCAGTCCTGCGGATTCGCAATCGGAACGATCTTTCCCTTCATCCGACGTGGACTCTTCAACGGCAAACGGGGGTTCGTTGACAATCCGCTCCCCGGGTTGAGCTTGACCATCACGGCCTTTCTCTGCTCCTCGGACTTGAACCTCATACCCCGCGGATGTCGGCCGCGTCCGGACCAAAAAATGTTACATCGCAGGCTGTTGGCTCGGCGGAGGTGATCACGCCAGAGTGATGAGCAAGTGGCGAGGAACTCCAGGCACGACCTGCAATGTGCGTTGAGTGCGAATTCGTCTTCAACTCAGCTTCCGCTTGAATGTCACCGGATCGAACACCGAGATCCCCTCGCGATGGCGGAAGCCAGGCCCGGACCCTTGACCGCTCTCCCGCCTGCCTCCGTGCTAGCTTTAAGAAGGGCGATCGAGTGGATCGCTTGTTCCGACCCTCGCAACGGGCGCTGGGCAACGCATGCAGTCCGGGAAGGCGAACTGCAATCACACATAGGAGCGCAAGAAGATGGAACTGCAGGAAGCCATAAGGAACAGGAGAAGCATCAGGAGATATAGGAACACGCCCGTCGAAGACGACAAGATAAGGCGAGTCATAGAAGCAGGACTCTGGGCCCCCTATGCCAACGAGAGATGGAGATTCGCGGTGGTGAGGAACGAGATGACCAAGAGGGCGATCTCGAGCCAGCGCCACATCCTTCAGGCACCCGTTGACATAGTCGTCTTTGCCGACCTGAAGGGAGCGAGCAAAGGAGATGCGGAGCTGTACGCGATCCAGGAAACCGCCGCGGCCATCCAGAACATGCTCCTGACCGCCCACGAGGAGGGCCTCTCGACTTGCTGGAACGGGTCCTTTGACGACAAAGCGATCTGCGAGCTCCTGAAGGCTCCCGAGGGCTACAAGCCGGTGGCGGTCATATCCATTGGCTATCCGGGGGAGAAACCGGATCCCCCCGAGCGCAGGCCCTTTGATCAGGTCGTCCACTTCGAGACGATTGAATGACGCCGCCCAGGTCGGTTCATTCGGGTCGATGGTTGGCTTGAGGATCATCGTTGAGGTCTGCGAAATGGGCCCCGGGGCGAGGAAGGCCCTCGAAGGCCATGGAAGGGTGGCCGGTGAGAACCCCAGGCACAAAACCTACGCAGTTGAGGTTGATGCCGACGGCAACCCGGAGAGGAAGCGGATATGCATCGAGAGGATCTGCCAGCGCATCGGCGAGCTTGGCTTCGTCAGGAGCATCCTGCTCCCGGGATATCGGACTTTGCACCCGGAGAGATGGGACCGACCGCGAGGGTCTCCGATCAACATGCCGCCATACACCGTCGAATGAAAACACCACGTCTGGAGGAACCCAATGAGCGGCGAGGTGGGCGACGATGAGAAGATGCGGCGGCTTCCATGGAGCCTCGCCTTCAGCGCCACCAGCAGCGTGTTCGGCTCCCTGACCTACTTCGGCCCCGTGTTCGTGCTGTTCCTAGGCGAGCTGGGCCTTTCCAAGACGGGCATCGGCTTCCTGCTCTCCCTCCTCCCCTTCGCCGGCCCGATCTCCCTGCTCATAGCATCGGCCGTGGCGCGGATCGGGGTCAAACGGGTGTTCATTGCCTTCTACACGTCGCGGAAGTTCGTCACCGCGGGCCTTCTTCTCACGCCCTGGATAAGCTCAAACCAGGGCATCCATGCGGCCTTCCTCTACGTGACGGTGCTGGTGGGACTCTTCGCCATCTGCCGAGCGGTGGCGGAGACCGCAGTCTACCCGTGGTACCAGGAGATCGTCCCCCACTCCTTCAGGGGAAGGTACCAGGGGCTGAGCAACATCGTCTCGCTGCTGGCGTCCGCCTCTGCCCTGGCATGGGCAAGCCAGGTCATTGAGAAGGTGCCGGGCATGGACAGGTTCCTCATGCTCATCGGGGCTGGGGTTGCGTTTGGGCTGGTTTCTGCCCTATGTGCAACCAGGGTTCCCGGGGGCGCGCCCGCTAGGGATCTGGGAAGGGCACATTTCCTCTCGATCCGCCGGGCCCTTGCGGACCGGAACCTCCGGCTCTATCTTGTCGGGACGGGGATCGTGTCGACCGCCATCTCCGCGTGCCTGACCGCTTTCGTGCCCCTCTTCATGAAGGAACAGATCGGGCTCACGGACGGGCAGATACTATCGCTGCAGGTCTACGGCTCGGTCGCCGGGTTGCTTTCCTCATACCTCTGGGGCTGGGCGGCCGACCGGGCGGGCAGCAAGTCCGTGGCCCTTTCCTCGATCTACCTCATGGTTCCGCCCGCTCTCTTCTACCTGATGATGCCTCGCCACCACCCTCTCAGCTTCCTAGTCGGGTCGGTCGCGACGATCGTGATTGGAGTGGCGTCCGCAGGCAGGGTCGTGGGGGATATCCGCCTCCTGTACGTCGATGTGGTCCCCCCGGCCAAGCGAACGGAGTACATGGCAGTGTACTATGCTTGGATGGGGGTGATCGGGGGGCTGGGGCCGGTGGTCGCCGGGATGGCGCTCGATTCGCTGAGGAATCTGAAGGGATCCTGGTCGGTCATCTCCCTTGACCCCTACACCCCCATGCTCGTGGCTTCCCTGCCCCTCCTGCTGGTGGGGGGCCTGGCGCTCTCCCGCCTCAAGACCGGGAAGGAGACCCCCGGCGATGCCTGAGGCGCAACAATCACCGGGTCTTGCTCTGGGCTACGGCTGCGCAGCTACCGGCAATCGAGTGTCCAGCGGGCTGTCGGCCTGGACACCCGCCCAAATCCCCCTGCACTACAGGATGCGGAAGCCGTACAGGTCTACGTTGTACATCTTGAATAGGACGCAGACATCACTCCCGGCCAAGGAACGCAAGTCGGGTTGGCCAGAAAACTGCACCGTGTGCTCGATGCTGTTGGCGTAGATCGGGGGACAGTCATCAAAGGTGAAGCCGGGGATCATGTTGCTTTCCAAGAGGTGAGGGGCACGAGACGGGGTCGTGCCCCCGAAGGTTGGAACGGGCTCGGCCCTGGCAATCCCTACCCGCAGCTCGCCCCTGCCCGCGTCGACGTTTATCTGAAGCGACCTCCCCTGAACCTTGATGGGTTTGGTGATGATCACGTCCCAACGATTCCGGGCGGTCATGCTGACGTACCGGTTGTGCTTCTGCGTGTACAGCGCGATCCTGAACCTGCTCAGCCTTCCCCGGTTGTAGGGGGTGCTGTCGGGATCGTTCCGGATGCCGAGGTGGTCCCCGTCTATCACGCCGACGTAGAACCAGTCCTCGTCCCCCACCCGGAGGGGCGGGACGGGCGAGATGACCAACCTGTCGTAGCTGTCCTCCTCGGGGCCGTGGCGAATCCAAGCCACCCTGCTGGATGTGCGGTCCCAGGTAATCCCGCCGTCACGGCTGATGGTTATGCGCATCTCGTTGGTTCCCTTGCGACACCATGGCCAGCGGTGCGGATGTTCGCCAGTTGGGACAAGGTTGGGGCCGCCGCCCGGATAGGTGCGGTCGGAATGGAACCAGCTGAGCAAGCCGAAGACCAAGCCCTCGGCGCAGAAGGGAGTGAGCGACATCGGCTCATCGAAGAAGTCCGGATCGTTGGGGTCGCCCGAGTCCGGGTAGAGGACGGCGCTTGATTCCCAACCTATCAGGTCCTTTGAGCTGAAGCGGGCGATCTCGCGGGAGGGAAGCCAGTTGGGGAGCACGCCCTGATCCATGGCGACCCACTCATTGTGGATGTCGTCCCAGAAGTGCAGAAGCCTGCGCCTCGGATTGAAGCTACCCCCGCAAGGCTTGACTTTGTCCCGCCAATTCCTGTCACCCAGGAAGTCGGGGATCTCGGGCGCGAAGTATCCCTCGGGAGCTTCGGCCCAGGCGCCCCCAACTCCGGGGGCTTGGCGGTCGGGGCCGGGAACGAGGCGCAGCACATATCTCTTCGCCGGGTCGGCGACGTTACCATGGGTTCCAAGATCGGCCACTACCACGAAAGGGACGCCGAGGTTGTTGCGCCTTGATGTTCTCTTCGGCGAGGGATATGGCGCATGCCTTCCCCAGTCCACCCCCGCCGGGGCCTCCACGAGGTTCAGGACTGGCTTCGTCCAGCGTATGCCGTCCTTGCTCGTGGCATAGCCGATCCGGTGCAGGACATGGTGCGCGCGGTCGTCCCTGAAGCCGTCCGGGAGGCTCGATGCCCTGTCTATGTCCCACCACATGGAACTGTAGAAGCAGAAGTACTCCCCGTTTGTTCTGCGGCCCACATATATGGGCGAGATGCCGGCGGTTTCCCATGGCTTGTCAGAGTCAATGACGACCCCCAGGGCCCTGGGATGGTGGACGACCCGCCGGAGGCCGGTGCTTCGGGCTATCACGTGATCGTCAATGAAGAGTTCCCAGCATCCAGCCAACGACAACCACTCATGCAGATCGGGGCCGCGCTCATCAAGCTATAATCTGTTTCGCACATCGCGGAGAGCGGCGAGACAGGGCATCCATGCTCAACTGCCCAGGCCCACCATGCGGGTAGTGCCGACGGCCCGGTACAGCCTCCGTCTGATCATGAGCAGCCAGACCGCCATACCACAGATCAACGAAGTCCCCATCACGGCCATTGCCTCCGAAGCGTAGATCCAGAACAGGGCTTTGTCCTTGGTTTTCAGCGCAAGGGCAAGGACGCGGTCCAGCTCGGTTCTGGCGGCCCTCATCGTGTCCAGAACCTCCCCGTACTCCTGCTTCAGGTAAAGCCGCGTGGCTTGCTGTTTGGCGCCATCGATCTCGGACAGCTTGTACTCCAAGGGGCCAATGTTGGCCCCGAACTTCTCCACGAACTCCAACATGCCGAGGATCATCCCTCGCTGTATGTCGAAACGGTAGAACTCCTCCCTGATGTCACGCATCGTGTAAGGATCCTGAGGGATCTCCGCGCCGGCAGCAAGGTACATCAGGTTTGCTGCGAAATCGCCATAGAACTCCCATTGCGAGAGCGGCCCTCCCCAAGCTGGGGTCCAATCTGGGGTGTGGGCCAGGCCAGCACCGTTTCCATACTCCCAGAAAGCCAGAACTGGGTAGTCCTGGACATCCGACCGCAGGAGAAGGCTCGCGCCGCCCTTCAGCGTGCCCAGGTTCATCCCGAGGTAGGGTGGGAAGTTCTTCCAGGGCAACGACTTGAGGAAACCATTCTCCAGGTCTGTCGGGTAGGCTCTGAAGAGTTTCTCGTAGGTCTTCCCGGGAACCCAGTCCACGGGCAGCGCCTCTTCGACGGGGTTGCTCCACCATTCGCCGGTTTGCACCTCTCTGCCTCCCACCATTAGCACTCCCCGGCCACGGTTCTTGACGGCATCCCTGAACCAGTTCAGCTGCGTCGCGGTGTAGTAGAACTTGAGGGTGTCGCTCAAGATGATGACATCGAACTTTGATGCAAGCAGGTCGAAGGTCCTTGGCATAAACAGCCGGATGTATCTTGAGGCGTTTGGGATTCCCCCCATATGGGTCGAGGAGGCAGGGACGGGGGTGGCAAGGAGCATCGGGTCCCGATCCAAGTACTGACATGGGCTCCCTGCTCCCCAGGAATCGCCGAAGTAGATCACCCGGATGCGGCCGGCCTCAGGGTCGATCGCCGGTTCCCTGGCGAAGCCGGAACGAAGGATCACTGCCGCCAGAAAGAGCAAGAAGAGGCAGGCCCTGATCCTTCCGTTCATCAGCCTAGCTGGGTTCCGGCTGTCGTTAAATCCTTTTTGCTAGCCCTGAGACTGACGGAGGGCCTCAGCGGCAGGGCCCAAAGCCTTCAATCTCGGGGGGCAATTCAGGGCCTACGAGATCCGGCGGTCGCCAGAAGCGCCCCGACGATGGCCGATGACAAGGCCAACAGCTCGGGGACATCAGTCTGGCCCTCTGCCGGGCCGATCAGATCGCCCCTGAAGGCCAGGACATCCTTGATGCCCTCGGCCTTCTCTAGGTCATCGGGCGAGACCCCCGACACCTTGACCCAGTAGGAGTACTTCTCGTCAACATAGACGCTTGCCTCGGAGATGACGGTTGCATTGAACATGTCCTTCAGCTTGGCCCATTCATCGGGCGTCGGCTCATGATCGAAGACCACAACGTAGCCATACAACCAGGGCATCTCCTGCTCGCTTGGCTTCTCGGGCTGTTCACCGGGCTCCACGACCGGAGGTCCATAGATGAACTCCTCCGCGATCGTCCTGGCCTCCAAGGCCACGTTGAGGGCCCCGTCGTAGTCCCCGATGTCAAGCAGGGCCTGAGCCCGGTCCAGCAGACCCAACACGTTCGTCAGGTTGGCCTCCAGCCCCTGCTTTCGGATCATCTCCCTCGTCTCGTTGATTGTGTAGGATATCTTGAAGCGGTATGGTTCATCCTCCCCCGGGGCAATGAGGACGGGCTCGTCAGGGTCGCTGGCGTTGCCGGGCTCCGTGGTCCCTGGCTCAGGCTCCTCAACCTGGCCAGTGATATCCTCGGTGGTCGCCTCGACCACCTGCAGCGTGGCGGAGTCTATCGTCACATAGCTGACGAACTTCCCGATGACCTGAAGCATCCCAACGTGCCTGGTCTGGTACTGCACCACGACGACGCAGATCTTCTCCCCCACCCTGGTGCCTGTCACGGTCTCGCCGAAGCCCCCGTTATCGGCGTAGTTTGGGGAAGAACGAACGTATTCGAGAGCTATCTTGTTCACATCCTCGGCCCCCGGCAAGCAGAACGCCGCGGGGACGCCCAGTCCCAGGATCAGGCAGATCAGTATTCGCAGTTGCTTCATCTCGCTGCCTCGCCGCTGTGTGGGGTGAAACAATACTAATAGCTAACTTGGAACGGTCAGCGTCGGCTCTCAGCGCGACTGTTCAATATCGTAGAACGCTTTGGACGTTTACAGAAAGTGGCGGCCGCCCAGCTTGATTATCCGCACGCTGCATAGCTTTTTACTGTACGGAATGGGCAAAATCGGTTGTGAGCCGAATCAATATTTGAGCCTGGTCACTTTGACTGGACGGTAGAGCGCTTTGCGCACCATAACCCACCAGATGACCACGCCGCAAGCAATCGCGGTTCCTGAGACTGAAAGCCATTCTACCACATAGACCCAGATCAGCGCCATTTGTTTGAGATTCATCGCTTCTATCTCAAGCTTCTCCAACATCTTTCCTGCATCTCTATAGCTTGACAAAGCCGCTTCGAAATCCAGGTTCAGATACTGAGGCAGGCCTTCCGCAGCCGTTTGTTCTATCTCTTCAAGCTTTGCCGTAAGCCTGTTCGTGTTGGCCCCAAAAGACTCGCAAAACTCAAGCAACGACAACAGAAGCGATCTCCTCGTCGCGAAACTCAAGATCTCAGATCTCGCAGCCTCCACAAGCACCAGATCCTGTGGGACAGGACGATCATCCAGATAGATCACCAGATTGCTGCAGGCATGGTACTGATGCTTCCAGAAAGGCATTGCCACCCACTGCCAAAGCCACTCGCTTGCACACGAGAATGTCCTAGATCCGCCTTCAAGTCCAAGCCTCCAAGTCACCATCATAGGCGAGTTGCAGCCCGGGGACTCCACGTGTGCAAGCATCTCGGCTCCAGGCCTTACATTTAGCAGGTTATGATCCCAGACCTGACCTCGCAGCAGAGTCTCCTCACGCCACGGAATGCTGCTCATATACTCTTGTTCAGGCTTGTCTACTACGAACCGATGCTCGAGAGAATCGTGCCACCCGCCTGGGATGTCCTCCGTCGGGAGAAGAGGCCCGATCGGCGTATCCCCCCATGAAGGGTGGCCAGCATGCCCTCCGAAGGATTGATATCCTCCCTCCATCAGAAGGCCCAAACCGCCCTCCGATACAGCGTTCGCCAATTTCTGTATGTGCGGTGCAACAGCATACGAGTTTGCTTCGAAAAACACGATCACATCGTAGTTCCTAACAACATCAGCATAGGTCCTGGGCATATGAAGCCTTATGAGCCTTGCCAAATCGTCCGTTGTCGGAGCAGGCATCGGGCCAAAAAGCATGAAATCCCGCATAGTGGCCGGGACAAATGTTGAACGAAACAAAGGATCAGACCGGGTTAACCAGAAAGCTCCCGCGTTCGAAAGATCGCCCACGAACAATAGGCCGATTCTGCCATCCCCAAGACAATGCACGACTGGAATGGGGACTAGCAGAAGCCAGGCCAGCAGGTGGTATCGTGCCCAAACCATGCGACGGACAACCAGCCTCTTCATCGCCTTTTCACTAATTAAGTTAGTAAGCGCCCATCTATTTCTATATCATTCGGCTTCTGTGATTCCCCAGAGCCCCTTGGACTCGACGGGTCGATCGTATTTTATGCCAATGAGACCTGAAAGTCATTTCCACAACCACATTGTCCATCTTAACCCCTGATCTTCCCTTCCCGCCCTTCGTACTCAACCCTCTTCTTATGCTTTGAGCAGAAGCATTCCCCCCTGGGGATGCTGTACCTGCACGTAGTGCCCGTTCAGCTGGCTAGTCTTTGGGTCCGCTGGCTAGTCTTTGGGTCCGCTGGCTAGTCTTTGGGTCCGCTGGCTAGTCTTTGGGTCCGCTGGCCAGTCTTTGGGTCCGCTGGCCAGTATACCTCTGGGTGCTTGACACCTGTGTCCTTAGATGGTCCGCCCGCAATTCCTGACTCGGGCTGGTGCCCAACAGCGCAGCCATCAGCCGAAGGATTGCCCCGCAAAAACATAAGGCGGACGCTTGTCCTCCTTTCCAACAACTGGTTTCTCCGCCAGCGGTGGAGAGTGGACCCGGCGGGTTCGAATACTCCCCGTGTTCGAGTCCAACGGACAGACACCGGCATTGAGGAACCCTGGCTGAAAAGCGGCAAAGAAGAAGAGAGCACGGAACACCTCGACCGCAAGGTCTTCACTGGGATAGCTATGTCCCAAAGCCTTTGGCCTAGGCTACACTTATTAGTCGCCGCAAGGGTCAGACGTAGGACTCAGTCCGGCATGGGGGAAGATATGGAGAAGGAGATCATCTTCCTAGTTGAGGAGGCAGCGGAAGGAGGTTACCAGGCCAGAGCTCTGGGTCATCCCATCTTCACCGAGGCCGATTCCTTGGAGGAACTGCGAGCAATGGTGCAGGACGCCGTCCAGTGCCATTTCGAAAAAAGGGAGAGGCCGTCCGTCATACGCCTGCACATAGTGAAGGACGAGGTAATCACGCCATGAAGCTGCCCAGAGATCTGGGCGGGGAGGATCTGGCAAGTCTTCTGGCGAAGTACGGATATAGGGTAACCCGCCAGACGGGAAGCCACTTGAGGTTGACCTCCACGTACAAAGGGGCCGAGCATCACATTACCGTCCCCAAGCATACCCCGCTCAGGGTGGGCACGCTGAGTAGCATTGTGAACGAGGTTGCTGCCTACCTAGAGATTGACAGGAAGAGCCTCATAAGGGAGCTTCTCGAATAGCCTGCGTGTCTGGCGGCCCGATGGTTGCAGGACGGCTGGGAGGCCGGATGATGGGCTGCTGCGGCATAGGGGGACGGCGCCAAAAATGGCACACCTGGCAAAGCAGCGTGTTTGACCCGAGGATGGGGGCCGATTCCTCGGCTTCTCCCCCGCGTCTGCGGCTTCACCTAACGAAGCGGGATCCTAAGCC
>Ga0315307_1000763_pt1 | contig 14019 bp, 11 predicted proteins | sample TDP2_MG_FD_203079 | JGI IMG/M metagenome (GOLD analysis project Ga0315307, IMG submission 203079) | Freshwater sediment microbial communities from Lake Towuti, South Sulawesi, Indonesia - TDP2 | ecosystem: Environmental > Aquatic > Freshwater > Lake > Sediment | place: Indonesia: South Sulawesi... | reverse complement strand
CAGCTGGCAGGCCTGTGTTGTGCAGGTCTCCAGGATGCTTGAGCTGTTCTCCTCCAAAGTGTCCCTGGGCAAGGTCACGAGGGCGTATGCTCGGTTTGAGAGGGAGGGATGCGCCTGCAGGAAGATGAGTTTCTCGATCACATACTGTCCGCAGGACACTTTAATATGCGGGATCATGGCAGGTTTCGCGCAACGGGCAATGGATAACGACAGGATCTACTGCAACAACAGCTCATGCGGGAAGGCTGGCGAGCAAGGCCTCTGTGTGCATGACCTTAGGGTCAAAGAGGAATAGCCGCGGAGGGTGATGCGGACTCCCGTCGACTCACGAATGCGTAGGCGGCTCAGCCGTGCGAGTCGGCCCGGGACTCCGCCGCACTCATTATTCAAATCTTTCCAGGAAACGGGCCTCAATGTTCTGAATCCTTTCGCCCACACATAGCATGTGGACCTGTTTCTGAAGATCATGCCCTTTGCCCTCTGCGGAACCGGCCTGGGGATCCTGACGGGCTGCGTTCCCGGCATCCACGTCAACATGATATCGGTGATGGTCGTTGCCCTCTCGGCCACATCCAAGCTGGATCCAGTCCTCTTCTCGGTCTTGATCCTTTCCATGGCCGTTGTGCAGACCTTCCTCAACATACTCCCTGCCATATTCCTCGGCGCACCGGACCCGGACATGGCGCTCAGCGTGTTGCCGGGCCACAGGATGCTTCTGGAGGGCCGAGGCTTTGAGGCCGTGTGGCTGTCCGTGATCGGAAGCCTGGGAGCCGACCTGCTGGCCTGCGTGCTGGCCCTGCCGATGATCGCTCTGCTGCCCGCGATATATCCCATCGTCTCGTGTGTTCTCTTCCCTTTGCTTTTGTGCATTGAGGCAAGCATCATAGCGATGGAGCGAACGGCATCGAAGATGATCTACTCCGTGCTAGTCATCCTCCTCAGCGGCACCCTGGGCATATTGATCACGAGTTCGGGCTTCATGCCCACGGACAAGGCCCTCTTCCCCGCCCTGTCGGGCTTGTTCGGAATATCCACGCTCCTTCTAAGCTCCGAAAGCGGAGTCAAGATCCCTACCCAGGCCATGGACACAAGCACGATACTTGGCAAGCTTGCCATCGTAAAATCCACCTTTGCCGGGTTCTTTGCGGGCATGATCGTGGGCATCTTGCCGGCCATCGGGTGTGCCCAGGCCACGGTCCTGGCACAGAGGATGACCGGCGAGAACGATCATAGGTCCTTCATCGTGGCCGTGAGCGGCGTGAACACCGCCAACATGATCTTTGGACTGGTCTGTCTGTACAGCATAAGCAAGGCACGCAACGGGGCGGTCAAGGCTATACAGCAACTGCTCGGCGGCCACCTGGACTTCTACCTTCTGATCCTTCTGATCGGCGTGACCCTCATGTGCGGCGGGCTCGGCGCCTTGTTGACCCGTTCCCTGGGCGGCCTATTCGCAACCAACATAACCCGGGTGCCCTACATCGTTCTGGCCAGGGGAGTGGTCATCATGGTGGCCGTCATGGTTCTGATCATCTGCGGGCCCAAGGGGCTCTTGGTGCTCTTTTCCTCGACCTTCCTTGGCTTTCTGCCGCCGTTGCTTGGGGTGAAGAGGGTTCACAACATGGGCGTGTTGATGGTCCCAACCCTGATCTACTTCAGCGGCTACAGATCGCTGATCCTGGGATTGCTTTGAAGCCCCGGCGCCGCAGAGCCCTTCCTCATTGGACTGCGTCGCATAGGTCCTCTCCGTGTAGGTCCTGACGCTCTTCTTGATCAGGTGGGGGCCTGGTGGGCGATGCCGGCATGGACCGCCGAGCAGGAGAGGAGAGGCTCGTCGTTTCTTGTCGAGAACGCGGTCGGCACACCGTCCCGTCGCCAATGTACAGAAGCTGGACCTTCCGGTTGCCCGGTCTGACCCGGGGTCGAGGGTCCGCAGGAATCGTTCTTCGTCCTTTTCGGGACCGAAGCTGTGCTCCGAGCGCCCCCGAAACAGATTTCACCCCCTCCCCTCGCAGGCAACGCGATCCCCTTGCAGCTCAATCCGGACTTCAGGAGGCTGGAGAGCGTGTTGCGCATGGAGGGCGAGCCCGACAGAGTCCCGTTCTACGAGCATCTCGTGGACATCGAGGTCATGAACGCAATCGCCGGCCCCAGCATCGCATCCGGCACGCCCGATGGGATGGTGGATCTTCGCCTCAGGTTCTACGGGAAGCTTGGGTACGACTACATCCCAATGGAGATAAAGTGGCCGTTTCCCAGGACCAACTTCGTTGCCGGGGCGGACACGGCGTGGATCCCGAGGGCGCAGAGGCGGTGGGTGGATCAGCAGCACGGGACGATCGAATCCTGGGAGGACTACGGGAGATACCAGTTCCCGGAAAGGGGCACCGATTTTGCGTCGCCCGTCGAGAGGGTATCCAAGGCCCTGCCTGAGGGCACCAAGATCATAACCCACGCTTGCGGGGGGGTTCTGGAGAACACCATGTGGCTCATGGGGGCCAAGCACTTCGTCAGGACCCTCTACACCGACCGCAGGCTGGTCAGATCCATCTTCGACAAGGTCGGGGAAGCGCTCGTGGAGGCCTTCACGCAGGCCTCGCAGGTCAAAGGGGTTGGCGCCATGTGTCTAGGGGATGACATGGGGCTTAGGACCGGAACCATGATACCCCCTGCGGAACTGATGAGGTACGTCTTTCCCTGGCACAGGAAGATCTGCAGGGCCGCCCACTCGCAGGACCTGCCGTTCATACTCCACTCTTGCGGGAACCTCACCGGTGTCATGGACTGCCTGATAGACTACGTCGGGATAGACGCCAAGCACTCCTTCGAGGATGCGATCATGCCGGTCGCGGAGGTGAAGAGGAGATGGGGGGATCGGGTCGCCTTGCTCGGGGGCATCGATGTCGATGTGCTGGCCCGAAGGGACGTTGCGGCCACCGCGGCATATGTCAGGTCGGTCGTTAATTCCTGCCTGCCGGGCGGCAGTTGGGCGCTGGGCTCCGGGAACAGCATACCCAACTACGTCAAGATCGACAACTACCTGGCCATGCTCAAGGAAGGGGCCAGAAGCGGCAGGTACCGGCGCTAGATCTCCACCGACGGGAACCGTTGGAGGTCCTTGTGGGGCAGGTAGGTCGCATCCATGTAGTTGGCTGTGAATCCGGGAGCACAGGTCAGCTCGACGTATCTGACCTTCTCTGCGATGTGCTCCGAAACCTCCCTCAGTGACTGGGACAGCAGGGCGAGCTTTGCGCCCGCCGCAGCGCCGTTGCCGATGAATTTGAGGCGGTCCGACGGTATGTCCGGGATGAGGCCGATCATCTTGGCACCCTTGAAGTCAATGAAGTTGCCGAAGGCCCCGGCGACGTAGAGGGTCGCGATGTCTTCGGGCTTCTTGCCCGATAGCTCCATCAGGGTGCTTGCCCCGGTGAACATGGCGGCCTTTGCTAGCTGGACCTCCCTTACGTCCTGCTGCGTCATGACTATGTCGGTTTGGATGCCGCTTTCCTCCCTTTCGACGAGCACGAACTCCTTCATCCCATCCTTCTTCCGGACCCTGGGATGGGCCCTGAACCGACCGTCCTGGCCTATTGCCCCCGCGGCGAGCATCGCCGCCACCGAATCTATTATCCCGGCCCCGGCGATCCCGACCGGGGGCCTGTCTCCAATCGTCTTCACTCTGACCTCATTGCCTTCGATCTTGACCCTCTGTATGGCTCCCTGGGCAGCCCTCATCCCGAACCTGATGTGGGCCCCCTCCAGAGCCGGTCCTGCGGCGCACGAACAGACCGTCAGTCCCCGGGAGTCACCAAGGACGATCTCGCCGTTGGTGCCTATGTCGATGGCCATGGAGATGTTGCTCGCCTCGTATATCCTTGAGGCGAGGATCACGCCGCACGTGTCGGCCCCAACGTAGCCGGCAAGGCAGGGGAGGGCATGGACAGGGGTATCCGGGTTGAGCTTCAGCCCAATCCGCTGGGCGCTTAGGTCAAGTCCCTTCCGGACGACCGGTGGGAACGGCGAGACGCCCAGGTAGGTCGTCGGCAGGTCGAGGGCCAGATGGTGCATCACCGTGTTCCCGACCATGCACACATCCAACACATCTTCCGCCTGCAGCCCAGACACTCTGCAGCAGTTGGAGATGAGTTGGGAGATGCAGGCGACCACCACCGAATGGAGCTTGGCACGGTTGGCCTTGCTTGACCGGCCGAAGGCAACCCTGGTTATGACGTCCTCTCCATAGGGGATCTGGGGGTTCAGCGCAGAGTCGGATGCCACCGTCTTTCCGGTTAGAAGATCAACGAGATAGCAGACGATCGTGGTCGTTCCAACGTCCACCGCCGCGCCGAGGGCCAGCCCGGTGGTATCTCCGCCCTGGATCCGGATCAGCCTGCTGGCCCGCCACACAGATGCCGTGGCCTTCCAACCCGCCCCTCTCAGTTCATCCGGGCCGTGTTCGAGACACCACCATCCCTCCTCCTGCACGTCCAGGCCCTTCTCCGAAAGGCTGCGCCGGAGCCTCTCAAGGTCGGCCATCGGATCCTCAAGGGTGGGAGGGGGGAGCTCCACGTAGTGCTTCGTCACGACCGGGTCCACGGTGATCTCGTAGCCGAGCCCTTCCACGAGTATGTCCGGGGCCGCCTCCCTGCTCTCCTCGGGTACCTCCACTGTGATGTTCCTGTGCGGGATCGCCAGGCAGGCAAGCCGTATTTGCTGCCCTGTGGTCTGCCTGCCGACCAACTCCGCCTCGGCGCGGGTCGCGCGTTCAACGGCACCAGGATCAAGGACCTTGACCCTGCACTTCCCGCATCTGCCTCTCCCTCCGCATATCGAGGGTATGAAGACTCCGCAGAGCCGGGCCGCATCAAGAAGGGTCTTCCCTCTTGCTATCCTGGCCCTCTTGCCAAAAGGCTGGAAGGCAACCGTGATCTCCTTGTCCGGCATTTCGACCGACACGCACTTGCTCTCGCGGTATGTCGCTGACCGGTTCTTAACTGTTGATCCGCCCAGCCTTTCCTCCGAACCACCTCCGCCGTCATGAGGTCATGGCTTGTCTGGCCGACCCCGAACGCTCCTTTGGTTCGGGCAACGTCTGAGCCGCCGAGCGACGCCCACTGCTGGCAGATCAGATCGACCTGTCTCGCTGACGGTGCTCTGGCCAGCCCGGTCGGTCGCGGCACAATCTTTTTCAAGGCCGCGACCTGCACCTGAACGAGGGCGATTGCGTGGTTGCGCCATTTGAGGTTGTGTTGAAGGACTCGACGCTCCAGGAGAACTGGTTCAGGAGGCTCGTCGCGGTCATCATCGACGCGATCCTTTTGGGGATCGTCTATGCCATACTGGCGGTGATAGCCCTTGCCAGTTGGTTCGTCACCGGCGGGTTCGCCGGACGCTGGGACTACGTTTCCAACGTCGGCAGATGGGTCGGCTTCGGGGCGCTTGGACTTCTCTTCTGGCTGATATGGATACTCTACTTCGCAGTGACCGAGAGCATGTGGGGTGCGAGCATTGGAAAGAGCCTCCTGGGAATGAGGGTTGTTGGGGCGGATGGAAACAAGCCCCTCTTCGTCAGCGCCCTTATCCGGAACGCGTCCCGGATCCACGGGCTGATCTTCCTTCTGGATTTCATACTTGGCCTGGTGCTGGAAGGCGACCCCAGGCAGAGATTCCTCGACAGGATAGCCAAGACCGTGGTCTACCAGGCAAAGGGCGGCCGCGGAGGTCCCTTCGCGCAACCCAAGATCCTAACCCCCGGGGAAACGAGTGCTGCTGCCGCGGCCCCGGTTGCGGCTGCGCCTGGAGCCCCTGCACCCGTTGCGCCTCCTGCACCTCCTGCACCTCCTGCACCTCCTGCGCCTCCAGCCCCTGCTGCCGCGGCAGCTCCCGCCAAGTGTCCGAGCTGCGGCACGGAGGTCAAGACGGGAGATGCATTCTGCGCCAAGTGTGGAGCCAAGCTGACCTAGGGTTGTCCGCCGACGACAGCGGACCGGCAGCACATGTAGCTGTGGCTACCTTTCGAGGGTAGCGTTGCTGATCGATTCCTGAAGCCCATCGCAAGCTATGGGCAGCCCTACTTCTTCGCTAGGTAGGTCCGGGCCCTCTTCTCGTCAAGGAGCTCCATGGGCTCCCCGCAGCAGACGAGCTGACCCTTGCCACCCTGAAGTACCTCAACCACGTTTCCGCAGATGCTGCACCTGTATACCTCTCCCTTCTTGGCCAAGTTCGATGCCTCGCACGGGAGGACTTGCCGCACCTGAAAAGCATTACCTTGGGGTCCATGCCCGCGTCACCCTTCGGTCAAGCGCCCATTGCGACGCCGGGCCCACACGGGACGACCATGGTGTGAGGATGTCCCAGCGTCAATCAGAGGTCCTTGGTCATCATCCAGTAGTGGCGCAGCCCGACGACCCCGGGAATCTGTGAGTAGAAGAAGAGGTGGCCGGTCCATGGGATGATCACCTTCGGTATCCCGAGGTTCTTCAGCGATTCCAGGGCCTTGAACAGCATGACCGATCCTACGCCCATCTTCCTCTTCTCCTCCACAACACCGATCGGCCCAAACCAGTGGTTCTCGAGCGAGCCGAACACCGAGAATGCGATCGTTCCGGTCTCGTCCTCTGCGACCCAAACGCCCGCGCCGGCCCGGCCGATGGCCCTCTCGGCCTCGTACGACCATCCCGAGCCGAACTTCTCCAGAACCCAGTCCCTGAACCTCTCCCGGTCGGTGGGATTCACCAGGGTGAACACCATGCCATTGTCGATGAGGCGTTCCTCCAGCCTCGTGACCCTCCTCGGGATCTTGTAGGCTGACATGTCTAGGACGTAGTCCACGCACTCACCGGTCTTCTTGAAGCCCGCCGCGGATAGGAAGTCCAGAAGATCCTCGTACCGAAGGTTCACCCCGGGGAAAATGTACCAGCTGCCGAAGTTGAAGCAGGCAACCTTGTTGGAGCCCTCGGCCTTGAGACGCTCTTCCGTTTTCTCAAGGAGCGAATGCATGAGGGACTCGTCGAAGGGAACCGTGCAGATCATCTTCAGGTACCCGGCTTGGTTGCTCAGCTTGTCCGGCGGGTACTTCCGGAATTTCGCTCCAAGCACGGCCCCACGAATCTCCCGTCCGCTCTTGGCAACGATCAGGTCGTTCGGGAGGAAGTTGGGATCCTCCAACGTGCACCTCCTTAGAGTCCTGGTGGAGATCTCGTTGAGGGGAAATGCCCTTTGGGCGAAACTGGACAGGCTCGGCAGAACGCGTTCCTCGTAGCTCTCGAACTCCATCTTCTCGCCCCAGGAACCTCCGAGTGGGGCCGCCCGGATTTGAACCGGAGTCGCCAGCACCCCAGTCCAGCCGGCGTTGGAAGCTGGAAGGATGGACCAGGCTACCCTACGGCCCCGAGAAACCGGGCATGGGTGGCCCGAAGCTCTATTAAATCATTTCTACTTCGCCATGCGAGGCAAGTGAATAACGCCCACCTCAATGCGGGGCCCTTCCTGGTCACGAACGCCAAGGTGACAACGCTGCGCTCAAGCATCCAGTCGCCAGGGCAAACAAGGTACTGCAGTCCAATCCTGCTGCCAATACTCCAACAGGGCTCACGCGGTCCGAGCGGTGCTGTCCCCTTGTCCCGTTCCCCTATCCCCGCCTGGCGCGGCTCTTGAAGATCAGCCACGCACCCTGAATCGACAAGAATAGTCCAAGAAGGAACATGGCTCTTGCGGCTGCTTCCTTTGTGGTTATGAACCCTCCCACAATCCACATATTGCCCACCGAAAGGAAGACGAGACCTCCCAGGAAACGTCGGTCCAATTTGTCCATCACGGCATCACGAAACCCTAGACAACCCACAGTGCCGTCTTTGTGTTCTTCCGAACAAGAGGTAGCCAACCGCGTCGATCCCAGTTGTCGCCATGACCCTCTCTGTCGTCGATGAGGTAGCATCGACGAGTACCCAGATGAAGAAAGGAATCGCAATGACGAGGAGAAGCAGAACGGCCAAACGCGTTACCTGCCTCTGATTCCCCGCCATATGTCGAAGCAGAATGGTGAACATAGAAATGTGTCACCCCCTCTTCATCGAGGTGCCTGCACTCGTGCTGCACATTCTCTTGTGAAGACCCGAGGATTTCCTGAGGGCTGCCCTGCGACTTGCTCATTCGGTGTGGCATCCGTTCCGTCCTTCGGGCTCCGCTCTCGGGGATCTGCTCCGCTCCCAATCACGATACTTTTCAGCCTAGAGGTCGTCCGTTCAGCCGGATGCATGAACTCTCGGCCGCCACATCGATAGTCCAGACGGTTCTCCAGGTCGCAAAGGAGAGGTCCGTGCGCAGAGTCAAAGCCGTCAGGTTGGAGGTGGGTGACCTCACGCTCATAAATCCCGATCAGCTTAGGTTCTGTTTCGAAGTCGCTGCACGGGGAACCTTGGCCGAGGGCGCGGAGTTGAAAATTGAGAGGAAGCCCGCCACGCTGTCATGCCAGGATTGCCGCAGGACATTCGAATGGAAACATGATGATGATCCGCTCTACCACTTGGTGCCAGCTCAGCTCACCTGCTCCTGCGGAAGCGGAAATCTCAAGGTAGAGTCCGGGCGCGACCTCAGGATAGTGAGCATGACGGCCGAGAAGGCGGCCAGATCAAAGCCCCAAGCGAAAGGGCGCGGATGATGTCCCCCAACCCCTGGCCGGTGCGAACGCTCGTTCTGACGGCAATGGCTCTTGGGTTGATGGAGGCGATGTCTGCCTCAAGCTTCTGCACGTTCGTGCCGAAGATCTCGGCCATGTCGATCTTGTTGATCGCGACCACGTCCGCATCCCGGAACATCATCGGGTGTTTGACGACCATCCCTTCCCCCTCGGTGACCGAGATGACCACCATCCTCCTGCTTGCCCCAAGGTCGAACTCCGCGGGACATATGAGGTTCCCCACGTTCTCGATGAACAGGACATCCAGCTTGGAGAGATCGATCCTCTCAAGCGCCCTTCTCACGAGATTCGCGTCGAGGTGGCATTCCTTGCCCGTGTTTATCTGAACGGTCACGGCACCCTTCTGTCTAACCCTGTCCGCGTCGATGCTCGTGGCGACGTCCCCGCCCAGCATGCCACATCTGGCCCCCTTCCCCAGCCTCTCCACGATCGAGGCGATCAGGCTCGTCTTCCCGGACCCTATCGCCCCCATGACATCCACGGCCACGACGCCATGCTTGGCAAGGAGCGCCCGGTTGGCCTCGGCGATCCTCGTGTTGGCCTCCAGGAGATCCTCCTGGATCTCTATGTCCAGCATCTCCCCCACCTCGGCCTGGATCGGTTCGGAGACCTGCGGGGCGGAGCGCGCCCTCTCCAGATGGAAAAGCGATCTCTCCAAGAGCTTGGCCGCCGCCAGCAGATCCGTCCGCCCCTTTCGATGCTCCTCTCTTGAGAAGCGGTCCAGCTTCTTGCTGTCCTGCCTGATCCGGCGAGCCAGCGAAGATAGCTCATCCTCGTCCATACGCGGTAGCATCCTAGATCTTGACGAAGCCTAGGTCCAGGTCGTCCAGGGTCTTCCTCGTGGGGACGCCGTCGGAATCCCATCCTCTCACGGCGTAGTAGCTGTCCAGCATCTCCTCCAACCTCACGGTCGATCCGCTGGACCCGCCCGCCGTCAGGGGCTCCTTCAGGAACCGGTCGGGCAGGCGATCATCACCCCGGTCGAAGCCCTCGCGGACATTGAAGGCTCGCTCGAGCGTATACACGCGCTCGCCGGTCCTCATGATGTCCTCCTGGTTGTACTCAACCCCGGTCGTGGCTTTGAGGAGACGTGCCAGATACTCCTGGTTGACGTTGTAGCTCAGGAACTTGCACACGATGAGGGAGTCCATCGCGGCATACAGGTCCTGGCCCCTGGACAGAAGATCGGCCTTGCCCGGCCAGTTGAACCTGTCGATCAGCTTGGGGACCCCGAGCAGCTCCCAGCCGATCATGTAGCCCCGGAGGTGGCACCCGCCTCGGTTGGAGGTTGCGTAGGCCAGCCCCATGCCCTGTGAACCCCTCGGATCGTACGCGGGTAGCTCCAGTCCCTTGACGCTCATAGAATACTGCCCCGCCCTGTGACGCTCCGCGAACCGCTTCGATCCCTCCGCGAGATCATCGCCCATGCCCTCCCTGTTGGCGATCTGTGGTATGAGGGCCTTCAGCTTCTCGCCATCCCCGAACTCGACCTTCTCCTTAAGGATGCCCCGCTGAGAGAGCTCCATGGCGCACCCGATGGTGACCCCGGTCGAGATTGTATCAAGGCCGTAGTCGTTACACAGGTAGTTGGCCTCGGTCACGGCATCCAGGTCGAAGACCCCGCATTCCGGTCCGAGGGCAAACGCGGTCTCGTACTCAGGGCCGTCGCCCGATGCCTTGGATGTGGCCGTCTTCCTGCCGCACCCGATGGGGCAGCCGAAGCATGCGCTTCGTTTTTTGAGGATCTTCTCGGTCACTGACTCGCCCGACACATCGTCGGCCTTGTCCGAGAAGCCCTCCTGGAAGTTGCGGACCGGGAGCAGGCCGTGCGAGTTGATCACGTTCATGAGGACGTTGGTGCCGAACTTGGGCAGGGCGCGTGAGGTTATGGGGCTCTCGTCCAGCTTCTTCTTCGTCTCCGCCACGTAGAACTTCAGAGACTCCGGGTCGGCCGTCTCAACCTTCTTGGACCCGCTGACCAGAACGGCCTTGAGCTTCTTCGATCCCATGACCGCTCCGACCCCGCCCCTAGCTGCCACGCCGCCCCTGCCCCCATCCCCGGTCTTGTCGAACATTATCGATGAGATGAGCACCAGTTTCTCGCCCGCCGGGCCGACGCACGCGACCCTGAACTTCCCCCCGCCGTAGCCGGCGAGGGAGTGGGTTGCCTCATGGACCTTCTCTCCCCAGTAGCTCTTCCCATCCTTCAGGTCGACGGCGTCCTCTTCGATCACGAGCAGGCATGGCTTCTCGGCCGCCCCCTCAATGATCAGGGCGTCGTAGCCGGCCGCCTTCAGCTCAGGGCCCCAGCTTCCTCCGGCGTTGGCATCCAATATCGTTTTGGTCAGGGGCGACTTGGTCGAAACGCTCATCCTGCCCGATGTCGGAACGGCGGTGCCCGTGACCGGGCCGGCGGCGAAGATGAGCTTGTTCTCGGGGCTGAGGGGATCCACTCCGGATTCCAGCTCGTGGTAGAGCACCCTCGCGGCAAGCCCTCGACCACCCAGGAACTTCTCCAGGATCGACCGGTCGACGACCTCCTTCTTGACGTCCCCCGAACCAAGATCGACCCTGAGAAGGGAGTTCATCCATCCGTACGTAGCTTCACCGCCGAACGGCACCCCGTCCCTTGAGCGTTGCTTTAATGTTTCTTCGGGCACCCAGGACACGTCTCGGAAACAGCTTTCAGTGCACACTGGCCTCCCCGATCGGGTGGGTTCGCTTGTTCAAGGGTGAGAAGTCCTACCGTTGGATCCTGATCCTAGTCCTAGCTGCGGCCATATACAGCATGGTGATAGCCTTCATGCCATGGGCCGGATACGACAAGCACGATCGCCTGGTCAAGGTCTCCGCATACATCCTCGTCGGCGTGGTCATCTTCGGGATCCTGTTCCTCATGATCTACATGCGCGGCCATCTGCGCCCATCAGGGTCGGTTAAGGTTGTGGGCGAACAGGTACTTCCACACAAGCTGAAGTACGTGGCGGAGCCGGTGGGACCGGGGAGAGAGGTCCAGCCGCAGGTCAAGATCACGAAGCTAGACAGATGGGCAAACGGCAGCTGCAAGCAGGTTTTCGTCGGACAACTCTGCACCTCCTGCACCCACCACAGGCGCAGGTACTACGGCAACTTCTGCAAGCACTTTGGCATGGTGGTGGACAGGCCGAGCCCGGCGCGGGATCGGCCTGATCGCTGAACAACAAGGTTAAGAAGGGCCGGGCCATCCGGTCTGCCATGCCAGGCGACACCCGATTCCACGTCCAGGTTTCCCCGGACTCCCCCGCCCCGGTTCGATATGCGGCCTCGGAGCTGCGCAGATGCCTCATGCGGATGACCGGGGAGAGAGTCAGGATCTCCTTTCCCGAACGCCTCCCCCTGGAGGAATCCGGAAGCATCCTCGTCGGCGAAAGGCAGCATTTCTCCGACCTGCTCGCGCGCAAGTGTCCGGCCGATGAGCTGGATGACGAGATATTCGTAACGCAGAGGGACGGCAACTGCATAGTCACGGGTTCCAACCCGCGCAGCGTCCTCTTCGCCACATACGACCTGCTGGAGAACCTCGGAGCTAGGTGGATAGCCCCCGGCTACATGGGCGAGGTGTTACCAGAGTCGGACTGCTTGGGGCTCTTTGAGCAGGAGATCAGCGAGAGGGCCTCCTACCGCCACAGAGGGATCTGCATCGAAGGAGCCCCGTCACTTGAACACGCCCTGAGCGTGATAGACTGGATGGGCAAGCGGAAGATGAACACCTTCTTCCTGCAGTTCAAAACCTCGATCTACTTCTGGAGAAACTACTACTCTCGCGAGTACAACAAGTCCTACGGGACCCCGCAGGAAATCGACGAGAAGCGTTCGCTTGAAATGGACAACGAGGTGATCGAGGCCGCCAAGCTGAGGGGCATGGTCGTCCAGAGGGTGGGGCATGGGTGGACCGCGGAGTCCATAGGATTTCGGGGCCTGGGCTGGTGGCAGGCGGAGAGGGAGCCCGACGAGGGCACCAGGCAACTGCTTGCACAGGTGGGAGGAGGCAGTTCTTCGGGAATATCCCCATCAACACTGAGCTGTGCTACTCCAACCCAAAGGCCTTTGATGGAGTGGTCAACGAGGCGGTCGGCTATGCGAGGGCCCACTGCGAGGTAGACTGCCTTCACCTGTGGCTCTCGGATTCCACCAACAACTTCTGCGAGTGCGATTCCTGCAGCAAGCTGACCCCCTCCGACTGGTACACCGGACTCGTCCGGGCCGTTGCGGCCCGGGTGAAGAAGGAGAAGCTGTCGACTAGGATCGTCTTCCTCTGCTACACAAACACCCTCTCGCCCCCCGAATCGGAGAAGTTCTCCACGGAGAGCGACAGGCTGATCTATATGTTCGCCCCCATCTCCCGGTGCTACTCCCATCCCCTTCTGGATCCTTCGTGCTCGGGCCGGGGCCAGGCAGGCGGGTGGCCGAGGAACATGGTTCAGCCACCTAGGACGAACGCAGAGTTCGTTAGGATACGCCGGTCGTGGCTTAGGGCCTTCCCTGGGGACAGCTTCGCGTTCGAGTACTACCTGTGGCAGCCATTTCTTCGATACATGAACCCCCTGGGCTTCGCCAGGCTGATCAACTCGGATGTCAAGGGGCTTGCCGCCATCAAGTTGAACGGCATGATGAGCTGCCAGGCCCTCAGGGCCTTCTACCCGACCGGACTGCCCATGGCCGCCCTCGCCGAGACGCTTTGGGATGCCCAGGTGGATCTGGACCGCATCGTCCAAGAGCACCTCCAGACCTGCTTCGGCGTGAACCATCGGTTCGCCCGGGAGTATCTGGAGGGAGTCGACTCGCTCCTAAGGTCCGGCGAACTTAACCCCCATGTTGCGCTCCTTCAGTCCGGGGACGCAGAAAAGGCCCTCGAACTTGGCAGATATGCTTCTGCGTCTGCCGCCAAGATGGAGGCTCTGAGGCCCAGCAACGACCGGGAGGAACGCTATCTGAGCCTGCTCAAGCATTTCAACCGCCTTCTTGACCTCAGATCCAAGGCATCCGTCCTCAAGGCCCAGGGGAAGGAAGAGGAAGCTGCCAAGTCGGTGGCCGAGGCATCCCAGTTCCTCAGGGAGACGGAGCGGCTGACCCACCGGTACCTCGACACGTGGCTGATGCTCCGCTCGATCAAACCCTGAGAAGGTATTTGGGCCACCGGTGCCGAAAATGACTAAAAGTAAATCATAACGTTACATATAACGCCCAATTTCTACAAAATCACTAAATTTTCGTAACAAACACCGTATGTCGTGGGATACAACGAAGACGAAGTAGTGTACAGCCTCCTTCAGCGAAAGAGG
>Ga0315307_1000761_pt1 | contig 14029 bp, 14 predicted proteins | sample TDP2_MG_FD_203079 | JGI IMG/M metagenome (GOLD analysis project Ga0315307, IMG submission 203079) | Freshwater sediment microbial communities from Lake Towuti, South Sulawesi, Indonesia - TDP2 | ecosystem: Environmental > Aquatic > Freshwater > Lake > Sediment | place: Indonesia: South Sulawesi... | reverse complement strand
TGGAACGCCGATGTGGAAGATAGCTCGCTTATGCGGTAGAGGGTGTTTAGCCTCAACAGTATACCAGAAGTGCATCTACTGGAGAAGTAGCAATCAATGCAAGTTCTGCGGCATCGAGCTATCCCTAGAATATGGAACAACTATAGAACTCAAAACTGGTGAGCAACTGGGCGAGGTTGTAGCAGAAGCAGCAAAAGAGGGTTTCGTACAGCACATAACATTAACAACCGGAACACCCCATGGACCCGATAAAGGCGCCAACCTCTTAAGTGAAGCTACCAAAGGCGTTAAGAGCGCTGTCAACGTCCCTGTTCACGTCCAATTGGAACCACCTGACGATATTGCATACATAGAGATGCTGTATAGATCTGGAGCAGACACCGTGGGCATACACGTCGAATCTTTCGATGACGCTGTTCTAAAGGAAGTTTGTCCGATGAAACCAAGCCTGACCGAATACCTATCCGTTTGGAAGTCTGCAGTCAAGATCTTCGGAGAGGAGCAAGTGAGCTCCTTCATAATCGCAGGTTTGGGAGAGATGGATGAAAGCGTAGTTAACGGTGCAGAGGAGATGTCTAGAATAGGAGTAATACCATTGCTCCTGCCCTTGAGGCCGATCGTTGGGACTGAATTCGAGTCCCAAAGCCCTCCAAGGCCTGAGAGGATGTTTCATCTCTACCGAACGGTTTGCGAAGTGATGAAGAGCTACGGGATGGACCCGCGGAAGAATAAAGCCGGTTGCGTCCGTTGCGGTGACTGCTCTGCACTCACAGAATTCTACACGATTTAAGCAGTTTCTCTTGAATGATATTCAGAGAAAAGTCGAGAACCGGTTTAGCGTGAGGAGAGCGCTACTCTTTCCATCTCATCTCTCTTTCTTACAGCGAAACTCTTGCTATCTCTAACGGATGCTGCTATAATCTCATCAGCTAGAGCTTCATCGATAGTCTTGGGGTTGCTGAACGAGGACTGTCTAGCCCCTTCAGTTAGAAACCTCAAAGTCAAGTCGACCCGCCTTTGAGGCGAAATATCCACGGAGATAGGGTAAACGATTCCTCCATATGCGATCCTAGTTACATCTTCACAAGGAGCTGAATTCTCAATCGCTCGGAGAAGAACCTCGAGCGGGTTCTTTCCAGTCTTCAAATTGATTATGGCAAAGGCGTTCCGGACGATCGCCATCGCTTTAGCTTTCTTCCCTCCGCATCTTCCGTAGCGCATCATGTTGTTGACCAGTCGTTCAACTATGTTGATGCCTGACTTCCTAAACCTTTGATGCTCATGCCTACCTCCGCTTTGAGGGGTCAGAGAAAGCTTCAAGGAAACATACCTCTTCAAGCCTGGATCGTGGACCTCTAAACCTTCAACGCTCCACTTTCCGAATATCTTGACCTCAGGCATCTTCTTCGATTCTTTACTCAATCGACTTAAGCTTCCTCATTAAGATGATACGGCTTCGTATGTTGGAGTTAAGTCTCGATATAAGCTTTTAGGAGAAAAGAGATGAGAGGAGCGGCGAGATCACGGTGGATCGACGCCCCGACACCTGCCCAGAGTCCAATCCTCTGAGCTCAAGGTCGCTCCCCTCTGAGCGTCAACGCCTGATCTTAGGAGTGTTCTCTTCCGAGCCTCCTCCGGTTCGACCAGTGAGGATGATAGTCCTCTTCCTTCGAAGAGGATCTTCACCCTACGCCGACCCCAAAGGACGGCCTCTCAGCGCCAGGCAGGTTGGACCTGAGCAAGCCGTGAGCGCCTCACTACCGCTTTCAGCCCACCATAAAGATCATTTGTGGTCGGAGTTTTACCTCCTCAGGAGAGACCTAGCCCCCCGCTTAAGACCCCGCCGCCAAGAGAGAATTCAGTAAGGAATCGATATAAACGTCTCGTTAGAATCACTCATGGAAGAGTCTTCTTCAGAATCTTACAGACTTGACATACATCTGTTGTAGTAGGTTCACCGCAGTACCGGCAGTTCCTCAACTCTGTCTTCCCAGCATACAGCTTTAATGCGCTTCTCAACTTCTCAATCGATCTGAAGATTGTATATTTCGTTCCTGCATGCTTAATCTCCATCCTGTTCAACATGGAACGCATATCATTCCTCAATGATGTCGCCGTATATGGGCATGGGACGCTTTGAAACTCGATTCCACTCTCATAAGCGTACATAGCTACCTCTTTTTCAGGAATCTCGCAGAGCGGCTTTGTCCGCCTCAAGAATCTCCCATTCGGGTCCTCGAGGACAGGCTCAACCCTAGAGATCCTAATCACATCTCCGTGAACGATATTAAGCATCGCAGTTTGAACTTCATCATCCAAGTTGTGAGCAGTCGCAACTACGCTTGCTCCAACCTTTTCAGCTGCGAGATTGATAGCTCTTCTTCTAAGCACTCCACAATAGGAGCAGGGTGAAAGCTCCCTCCTCCTCTTAACAAGTTCATCCAATTCTATCTGGAAGAGCTCTTCGAATGAGACGATCTCATAGTCTATAGAATTCTTCTTGTAGTAGTCTTCCGCGATCCTTATAGCTTCATCTCTATATTCAGCTATCCCTTCATCCACTGTCACAGCTGTCAAACTTGACTTAGGAAATCTCTTCGTGATCTTTCCGAGGATTGTTAGAAGAGAGAGGCTGTCTTTCCCACCAGAGACCGCTACAGCAACGTGATCATTAGGCTTCAGCATCTTGTACTTGGATATCGTTCGTCTAACCCTATCCTCAATATTCTTCTTGAAGCATTTGTGGCATAGGCCTATTCCCTCGTAACTCCGAAGGTAGAAAGCTTCATTCTTTCGGCAGAAGCTGCATCTCAAAGGATTCATCCCAGAAACTCTATCGAGCCGTACCGCCAGAATGAGAGTGCGAAATTCAGCCCTATAATAAAGAGGCAGAGCATGCTCGCTAGCGTCCTCATCTCCTTTATCCTTCCAACGCCAAAGGCTCTTAGAATAGATACTAGGAACTTGTCACCGTCGAAAGGAAATATTGGAAGCATATTGAACAGAGCGACAGCTATCATGATCGTCGCCATCCATCTTTCAAACTGGTAGAGGTGAAATGGGAACGCTGCTGAAAATACTGGGAGTTTGGGCGCATAGTAGTTGAATACAGATACTCCTAGGTAGGGTCTTGAAGAATTCAAGGGATGAGTTCGAGTGGTAATAGTCGATGTTCCTCTATTCGTTGAAGCAACGAGGAGACTATTCGGCTTGATGCTTGAGAGGTAACTTGATAATCCTTCATAGCCTGCTAATGCTGTTCCATTGAACGCGTAGATCACATCCCACCTCTCGATCCCAGCCGTTTGGGCAGCTCCGCCCTCGACGAGGTCTGTAATCAAGACTCCAGACGGGCTGGTCTCATAGAATGGGCTTATGGAAGGTATGAAGTTATACATTAAGATCAAGACTAGAAGCCATGTGGCAAGGTTGACCGATGAACCTGCTGCGAAGACCCGTAATCTAGTTGAATGCTCAGTCTTCTCAAGTTTCTGATCATCAACCTCAACGAAAGCCCCAGAGAAAAATAAGAGAGAGAATATTCCAGCAGACTTCAAGGGGACATCATCGATCAAACTGGCTATCCCGTGAGCAAGCTCATGCGTAACTGCGAGGATGACCACCGCTACTATTATGTACGGCGAGTTCTCCCAACTTATCGTCAATCCTGGCAGAGGAACTAGAACAGATATAGGCGTAGCTTCAGGCGTCTTGAATGCTAACGCGAAAGCGCCTCGTGCAAGCGAATAGACAGCGAGGATCATCAACCCTACGCCTAACGCTACCCCTATGTTTGCCAAGACACGCCAGAACATTCTGCTCCTCTTCGCCAATCTCTCTAAGGCCTTGTTCAATCGAGTGCTTCTGTAGATGAAGTAGAGAGGTTTCGCTGTCAATCCTCTCTTCTCCAACCCTGAAATTCTGAAGATGATGTAAAGAGTGAACCATGCTAGAAGGTATATCAGTGAAGTCGTTGCGCTATCCATCGAATCACTTTAGCAGAGAGTTTAAGATGTCACTTTAAAATATTTGGTTTGATGGTAACTATGCCGGATATCATCATGTTGTCGACTTGCTCCGATCTAGTTGAAGCGGAGAAGATAGCCAAAACGATCGTCGAGAAAAGACTGGCCGCATGCGTCAACATATTTCCCGTTCGCTCTATCTTCAGATGGAAGCGGGCGATAGAAGAATCTGACGAGCAGCTTCTGATCATGAAGACTAGTTCAAGGCTCTTCGAGAAGGTGAGCCGATGCATACAGAATCTGCACAGTTATGAGGTTCCTGAGATTATCGCAGTAGAGATAAAGCGGGGCTCTAAGCCTTATTTGAAGTGGCTCGAGGATTCTGTCAGGCAACGTTAGAAGGTGCGATCTTGGCGAAGAAGCCTACGATTCGCAAGGAGTTTCTTGAAGTCGCGTACAGCGATGAGAGATGGAACCAATTTGCGGCTTTGAGAAGAAAAGCGGCTGAACTAATGGAAGTTCTACTCTCAAGTAACTTTTCGCCGATAACATACGGGAGTATCGCTCGTGGAGATGTCAGCAAATCAAGCGATATCGATGTCTTCATTCCTGAACCAGCATCGACCGTAGCGGTTGAGATGGCTCTGGAGAAGGCGAACATAAGGCCTCGGAGACGCATTCTCGTTCAAGCGACACCGTCCTACGCGCTGAAAGCCTGCTTCGAGATAGAAGAACTCGTTTCGGTATCGATTCCACTCGTCAAGCTGAAGAGAACGGAGAGAGAATTCTACAAGTTTGCTGGAGAGATCTCTTTAGAAGAGATAAAATTCGGGAAAAGGATTTCAGGCGTGGACAAACGGTTGATGTTGATAGAACCTACTCCAAGCGGACACGTTGAAACTAGTATTATCGGTCGAGAATCTTACGTCTCCAAGCTTCTGGGGGTCAGTAGCCAGATAGTGAATGAGAGGGTTCGCGTTCTTATGAAGAGAGATAGAGTTGGTAGAACCGGCATCTTTCTTGAGAGAGATCTCTCCTCTGACGAGACGTTTGAGTCGATCGTCAGGGAGATAGCGAGAACTAGCCCAGCATTAAGGAGAAGATTAGAGTCTTAAGGGAAAATATCAATCGGCTACTATATGCATTCTATACGTTTCCTTGGAAGCAAACTAGAAGTGTCTTGAGTAGCGGAGAGTTGCAGCTATTCCCCCTAGGGAAGCCAGCTTCTTTCCTCCTTCATGCTCACTACTGACGATCAATATTCGCCCAGCTTTCTTCTCAACAGATCTAATAATCTCCTCAATCCTCCTCCGCTCATCATCTTCAGCTTCCCTCAACTTCGTGTCACAAACGAGTAGAGTCTCCACGGCTCCTGCAGTTGCATCTTCCTCGGTCTGCGATAAGCCGAAGACAACATCCCCTCGACCTGCTCCCAACCTCGCGAGAACCTCCTCTACAAGCATAACCTCTTTACTAGCTCTCGCGTCTTTCATAACTTTGCCAACTATCCCACTGCGCATCGACTCATATACGCCAGCAACCCCGCCGCTAGTTACGGTTTTCACTGCAACAACTTTCGAAGCAACTTCAGGGGAGCTGCTCTTCAGATACTTCACGAAGTTCTCTTTGGCGAAACCTGGCCCGACAACTATAGTCTTGTAACCCGCTTCTTTGATCATGCCCTCCAAGATCCTTGAGACATCGTTAAAGTATTTCTTAAGAGCTTCCTCACGTTTCTGATGTTCAAGCTTACCAGGCAGTTTAGAATCCACCTCGGCCTTAATATCCGGTCCGTAAGCTCTTAGAATCGCTACGCAGCATTCATCTGAATCGATGGATACTACGATCGCAGGTTCTTCTTCATAAACAGCCTTCTCCATCCTGTCCAACTGGTGTTTATACCAGTGTTCTTTTACAATCGTTAAAGTATCGTTCGCAGCCAGGTTGATTGTGTGATGCGTCCCTTGAATGTTCAGTTCTTTAGGTCCCTCCGTAACTATGCCGTGAACTCGAAGTCTATTGATCTCTCTGTCGAAGTACACTTTCTCCACTTTCAATCCAAGTGAGACCGGGACTCTACGGCTTGAGGGTCTACCGATACCCTCCATCTTCACTTCCCTGGTTGTCTTCGCATAGACGAGATCTTTCTTCTCTATGACATTGTAGATGGTCCAGAGGTCGTCGAGGTTATCTATCGAGGCTTTGATCGAACCATGCTTCAAGTCTTTCTTAATTATCTTCATCCCTCTCAATCTACCCGAGGCTGTGTATATAGATCTAACCTGCTCCAAATGTAAACTCTAGATAATCAAGTTTTTATACAGTATCGACTAGATGACTCGGTTGCTGGTGAGCAGTTGAACCCTGAGGAGGAGGACAAGATTATAGAGGCTATCGAGCAATTGAGGATCAACTATAATCTTCGTCAATGGCGGGTCTGCTCATTAATCTGTGAGTCTCTCGCTGAGAAGTTCAGATCTATATTTGAGAAAGAGAATAAATAGCCTCTGTTTAAACTCTCTCAGTTTCTCTAATGCCTAAAGATTCTTCATCTTCTCGTAGAATTCGATTAGGACCTTAGTTTTCTCCTCCTCTTCATTCAAACAGAGGATCTTCATACCCTGCTCAAACCTCTCATACAGCAAGATCTTCTCTTTGATGAGAGGCTCGATGATCCTAGCGATGGTGGAGGGAGAAACATCTAGAAGTCTAGCCAAAGTAGATTGATTGAAGACCTTCTTCCTATTCTCAAGTAGATACTCCAGAACCTTGACTTGAGCTTTAGATTGGAAGATGTCGCTTAATCTCGTCAAGACGTGACCTCGCACTTAAGGGATGATCTTTGTGCCAACCTTCTCTCCACGTAAGACTCTTTCCACATTGCTAGGCTCTTTGCCTGAGACTATCCATGTTGGTATCCGCGACCTATCGATCATCCTCACAGCAAGCGGATCGAGCAGCTCGTACTCTCCAGCTCCGATACCGCCTTTCAGAACCATCCTCAGCAGTTCTCTCGTCGAGATCTGATCCAGTTTTCTCGCTTTAGGATACTTCGTCGGATCTTGCGTGTATACGCCATCAACATCAGTAACATTGACTAGAGCATCGGCATGTACAGTTTCTGCTGCTACAACTGCGACTGCATTCGTTGAATGTCCTGGTTGGAGCCCTCCCATAGCAACCACTTTTCCTGATGCGAAGAATCGCCTCAACTCTTCCACATTCTCAGGGACTTCAGGATAAGCTTCATCTTGAAGCGCTTCAATCAGGAGGCGAGCGTTGAGTCGAGCGACATATATACCCAGTTGGTCGCAGACCGATTCGCTTGCCCCAAGAGTTCTAGCCGCTTCAATATAACGTCTTGCAGTCTCGCCGCCCCCTGCCACAATTATGATCCTACGTCCCTGCTTCCTCAACTTCTTGATCAACTCCGCGTAGAGTTTAATCTTCTTTGAATCGAGATCTGCTGGGAAGATGAAGCCTCCAAGTTTCAGCACAAGCTTCAAGAGGCGAGCACCTGAAGTGCTATCTTACAGCAATCAGTTTATATAAATCGGTCTCTCGTTAGGCTTAACCGCAGGAGAAAATCAAGGTGGCAAAGTCCGACTCTGTTTCGCGCTTCAAACTGAAACGTACCCTCGATCTTCTAGCTTCGAAAGAGGGTCGCGGAACAGAGCTCATCAGCCTATACATCCCCCCAGACCGGAAAATACACGAGGTTATGGCGAATCTGAGAGAAGAGTATGGAACAGCCTCTAACATAAAGTCGAGAACGACCAGGAAGAATGTTCAAGACGCTATAGAGAGAGTCAGCCAAAGGCTTAAGCTGTTCAAAGAACCCCCTCCGACAGGCTTAGTCATCTTCTGCGGAGCGATCCCTCAGAACGGCGCTGGTACAGAGAAGATGGAGATCTACGTGCTAGAATCTCCAGAACCGATTAACGTCTATTTCTACCGCTGCGATGACAAATTCCATCTCGAGCCTCTGCTGGAGATAGTTCGTGAGAAGGAGACTTACGGAATCTTAGTGATAGATGGAAACGAGGCTACCCTAGCTACACTTCGCGGCAGAAGAATGGATATATTGAAAGAGTTCACTTCAGGCGTCCCTGGAAAACATAGGGCTGGAGGTCAGTCAGCTAGAAGGTTCGAGAGAATTAGGGAAGCAGAGGTTAATCAGTATTATAAGCGCATCGGGAACCATCTTGACGAGATCTTCGGGCAGATACCAGATTTGAAAGGCGTAATAGTAGGCGGCCCTGGTCCTACAAAATACGACTTCCAAGATGGTGACTACACCAACTACCAGCTCAAGCAGAAGATCATCGCTACCATCGATACAGCTTACGTTGGAGAACCGGGAGTAGAAGAGATCGTTGAGAAGAGTCCTGAGATTCTACGCGGGGTACGATACATGGAAGAGAAGAAGCTGGTTCAACGCTTCCTATACGAGGTAGGGCATGACACCGGTCTCGGGGTTTACGGCGAGAGTGAAGTGAGGAGATGCCTGAAGGAAGGGGTTGTGGAGACGCTTCTAATCTCAGAGAAAGTCAACACAATTCACGTAATGATAGAATGTAAAAACTGCCATTATACCGAAGACAAACTATTGGCCCCTCATGAACTTACCAAATTCGAGCAGAATCTACTCAATACGCAATGTAAGAACTGCTCGAACATTACATTAGCCATCTCAGAGACAAAGGACCTCGTCGATGAATTCGTCGACCTAGCAGAGAAAGCAAGGGTTAATATTGAGATCATCTCAACGGAAACTGAAGAGGGCGTTATGCTGAAGGAATCATTCCACGGTATCGCAGCCATCCTCAGGTACAGACGGAACTAGTGGAAGAAAGACCTCTCCAACTCGACTATTTTCCCAAGATCTTCAGCTCTACTATACTCCTTCAACGGTTCTTCATTCAGACTTGAGAACGTCGATCCCCACTTGAATATGGATAGAAGCCTTCGCGCTTGAGCTTTGAAGCCTGTTATGTAGAGAGCTGCAGCAATAGCTTCAAGAGAACTCAATTTTGATAGAGTTGCATAGTTCGTTGGGTTACCGGCCAAGAGCAAGGGCAGACGCCTATTAACCCCGGGAAAACTTCTCTCGAACACTTGATCAGCCCTCTCCCATGAACAATCTATAGCGACCAAACCTTCCCGCTCAACGATAATTCTATCCTTGCGGGTCAGTATCTGATCCGCAACGGGGTTAAGAACAACTGCCCCAGCTGGAATGTTCGATAAACGGAAGACAGGCCTAGCGAGATGGAGGCGAAAGAGTTTGGCTGCGGTGCATTTCTTAGGGTCGTCCTGCTTCATATGAAAGATAAAGACCTTTACAGGTCTTTCATCTCTCATGAATCTTCACATCTCTATGAGACATTGGGTCCATGATGACTCTGGGGATAAACTCGATCAAATCCGTCGGAGTCATGTGAAAACCTTTCTCACGATAGACAAAGTCACCCGCCGCACCGTTTATGAAAGCCCCTGCAACAGCAGCCTTAAACGGATCAACTCCTTGAGCCATAAACCCGCCAACGATGCCTGAGAGCACATCGCCTGTTCCTCCAACAGTCATCCCTGGATTGCCCGTTAAGTTCAGCTTCACCCTTTCACCATCCGATATGATATCCGTATGGCCCTTCAGAAGCACGACTGACCCTATTTCTTTCGCCAAAGACTTTACATCCTCGATTCTTGCGTGAAGTTCTACTGAAGGCTTTCTGCCTGAGACGGCTTCGAACTCTCCGGAATGCGGGGTTACTACAAACGGGAAATCGACCTTTCTTTTGATGGAGCTGAAGGCCTTGAGCGCATCAGCGTCAAGAAGAGTAGGCTTCCTAAGTTCTTCAAGAACCTTCAGTAACTCCTCGACTGCCTTGAAACTGTCCCTGTGAGTGCCGAGTCCTGGACCAGCTACAATAGCAGTAGCCTTGGTGATCATCCCTTTCAGTTGACCAACATTCTGAGGCGCAAAATGTTCTCCGCTAAGTTTCAGAGTAATGAGGTCTGGAGAGAATGATGATATAGCGTAAGCAGTTCTCTCGGGTGCAGCAACATAAGCGAGATCAACCCCTGTACGGAGTGCAGCCAAGGCTACGAGAGCTGGAGCACCGGAGAAAGTTTCACTTCCCCCTAAGACGAGAAGTCGACCGAAATCCCCTTTATGAGATTGAGGCTCTCTCGTCTTCGGGATGATCTCGACATCTCCTGGACCCGCGTAGAGCTCTGCCTCGTAAGGGATCCCTATCTCAACGACTTTGATCTCTCCACTGTAATCTCTAGCTTTCTCCAGTCCCGATTTCATTCTATGGAACGTCACAGTCAAATCAGCTCTCACAGCCTCACCCAAAATCTCTCCAGTATCGGAGTCAACTCCAGAAGGAACATCAACTGCAACGCAGAAGCCTTCAGAATCATTCAAGGCTCGAACAGCTCGAAGGACAGGTTGACGCAGATTTCCTTTAGCACCTGTCCCGAGTAACGCATCGACAAGCACATTTGCGCTGAAGGGTTGAATGAGACTGGAGTCGCCTAAGACGTTGATATCAATCGTCCAATCCATCTCTCTGATAGCCTTCCAGTTCCGAACCACAATTTCATCGCTTATATCCGCTTCACGCCCCACCAAGATGAACTTCACTTTGAAACCTTTTGCAGCTAGATGTCTAGCCGCAACCATCCCGTCTCCGCCGTTGCGACCTGTACCTGAAAAAAAGATTACTTGCGACCCAGGCTTGAACCTTGAAGCTATCTCATCCGCTACTGCTTTACCAGCGTTCTCCATCAATTGAAGAGGAAGCACACCGAGATACTCAGAATTAATCTCTAGCATTCTCATATCTTGTGAAGTAGCATACGCTTGAGGTTGGCTCAAGATCAACCGCTCCGTTATTACTTCAAAAGCAATTAGGATACTAATAATCCTAACATAGCGACCTCGCTGCTCTAACGTCTCCAAAGACTTCTAGAGGACGCTTATGAACGCAGATATTATGGAAAAGATAAGATCACCCAGTACGAGCGCTGATACGAAGCCTATGGTTACGAACACCAACATAGGCAGTCCAGGAGTAGCCCAGATTTCACGCGGAATAACCGCTTTCTCCACATACGGCCTCAATTTTCCGAGGAGATCTTGCCTTTCAACTTCAGCCTCAACGAAGAGGTTGAATCTCCTCTCTATGCCGTCTTCCGATTCAACAACCTCCTCCAAAGGATACAAATAGATTTTCTCTTCAACTTCCTTAAAGTCGGCTTTGTACCCCGAAACAAGTACGAAGATCTTCTTCCAAGAAGGCTCCTTCTCGAAACCTATGAATAGACTTCTACGGGTAGAATACTTCCAGAATACGTTACGCCCAAGAATATATAATGCCATCGAAAGGGCGAGTAGAAATGAGTTCGAGAGGACAGCAACGGGAAAGAACGGATGAAAGAAATTTGCAAATACAAGTGTGTTCTCGGGCAAAGTGGGAATGGATATACTGATACATATCAAACCTTTAGCGTCTGCTCCGCCGAATATACCAGTATAGAAGAGTAGAAAAGCGAGAGATGCTGCAACAACGATTGAACCGAGAGAGATCCACAGCAACTCGGGTGATAAGTATAGTCTCGAGATAGTCAGGGCTGCTCCTATTGGAGCGAAGAGCAGCCAAACAATATTTGAGACCTCCCGGGTCTTGATGTCACTCCACGAACCATATGCGAGAAACGCGAGTACGACAAGAACAGAGACGAGATCGATCACGTAGCCCAAGAATTACTCCTCTAATCGCGTATCGATCAACAGAAATGTAACTGCTCACTCTGTGGAATAGTTACATATCAAGTTTAGCTAAAATCATTATCGATCGACACTAATCTGCAAGTTAGAGTCAAACAGTAGCACTCTTGTAACCTTCGTTATGTCCTGCGAGTTACATCACTCTTTTTTCCACGCACAGTAATACAACCTCAAAGAGGATTGGCTAACCGCATGTCAGAAAGGTCCAGCCTAAGGAATCTAGGGATCAAGGTTTCAAGATTTAAAGAAACGTCTAGAGCCTGTCAAAATCGGCTTATTACAGACGTGGAGCATTAGATTGACACCCCTTGATGGTTAGAGGCTGGAAACGGTGTGGATGTGTGGCACACAGAAACAGTTAAATACCGACCGCAACACTACTGAGAGAATGCGGGAACCAGGGGCCAGAGGAAAGGTTAGCCCAACCATCGAAAAGGGAACACCACAAGTGGTGAAAGAAAAATGAAGAAAATAATGGGGAAAAAGAAGGGCATATCTACAATACTCGCAGCGCTACTCCTAGTCGTCATCGTAGTCGTAGCCTCAGTAATAGTCTACGCTTGGTCGACAGGGCTCTTCGGCGGCTTGATGCCTGGCTCTCCCTCCGTAAAGGAAGGACTTTCAATGGACAGCTACAAGTGGACATCAAACACCACCGCGACACTTTACATCAGAAATGTCGGAACTGTTGATGTTACCCTGGAAAGCTACTACATTGAAGAAGCAGGGCAGACAAGATCAGGACCCACAACTGCCAACAATCTTGTGATCCCAGTGAACAGTGTTCAGCCCGTCCCAGTCTCTCCAACAGGTTTCAGTTGGGTCTCAGGACATTCGTACACAGTCAAACTCGTTACGACCAGAGGTACTCAATTCGCCTTCACAGTAGTCAAAAGCTAGAACAGAGAGAGCTCTAGATTCAGAGTGGAGCGTAAAACAGCCCTTCGTTACGTTCCCAAACCCCTATTTTTGAAGGCGTTCCCGTCGACGCCGGAAGGAAGTCCGATGGAGAAACATCGAAGAACGATACGCAGATTCATAGGCAGTAGAAGAGCCATAAGCACACTTCTAGCGAACGTTCTAGTTGTAACAATGGTCGTCGCACTTGGCACGATGCTTTTCATATGGACCACGGGTGTGATGGGGGCTTATCAAGGTGGAGCCGGACTCTGGTTCTCAACTAGAAGCGAAGTGATGAAAGAGCGTTTGGCGATAGAAGAGGTTTGGTTCACAAACGTCGTGGGTCAAGATCACAAGAATATTACGATCTATATTAGGAATGTGGGAGCCAATCAGATCAAGATCTCAGCTGTCTATGTGAACAGCACTCAAATCTGGACTGGAACGAAAACTCTCGAAGTCGGGCAGGTCGACAAGATCTCCTTAGCTCTCACAACTTCTTGGGGTCGAGGCTGTGTCACATATATTTCAGTCGCGACCTTGCGGGGAAACGTTGTGAAAGGATATTGGCAGGCGCCCTTTTGAGGTGGGATAAATTGTTGAAAAGCTTTGCAAGCCGGAGGAAGGGGATAGGCACTATACTTGGCGCGGGTTACTTCATCATAATAGTACTTGCTATATTCAACCTCATAATGTGGGAAGTCAATCAATATGACGCCTACCAGCAACTTGTTAATCAAATGAATCAAGTTGATGAAGAAAGAATAAGCGAGAACCTAGAATTCATAGATCCTGGAATAGCCGACCTTGGAACTCTAGGACCTAACAAATGTTTCAATCTAACTATTCGAAGCACAGGAGGCATAACGGTAAACACAGCTCGCCTATACTTCTACAACTACTCAGATACCTCTTCAAACGCACTGAAGATAATCGAAAAGGCCGCCGCTGGAATCTCGGTCAACTACTTCACAAACGGCTTCATTAACCCTGGCGAAAGTAACCACAAGATACGTGTAGTGACAACTCTCGACATGTCGAAAGCAACTGCATCCCGACCATACATTATATATTTGACGACTGAACGTGGAAGAACTTTCAGCACAGTGTACCCGAGAACAATTCTCCCTGAACCGGGAAACATAGGCTTCATTGATGTTGGTCCTCTGAGATTCAAGTTTGACTACTACGCACTAAACTACACGACTCCTTCAAGAATCGTGCCCACCCCAGCTTGGGTAATCAGTCCATACTCAAGCGGAACACCTATCATGTTCTTTGTAACAGTAATGAACACAGCGACTGACGATGACATATTGCTGAAGAGATACTGTGTTTTCGACTGTATTGAGCTTGCTCAGACCGG
>Ga0315307_1000760_pt1 | contig 14034 bp, 16 predicted proteins | sample TDP2_MG_FD_203079 | JGI IMG/M metagenome (GOLD analysis project Ga0315307, IMG submission 203079) | Freshwater sediment microbial communities from Lake Towuti, South Sulawesi, Indonesia - TDP2 | ecosystem: Environmental > Aquatic > Freshwater > Lake > Sediment | place: Indonesia: South Sulawesi... | reverse complement strand
AACACACTGACATAAGTTACCCCACATTTTAATGGAAAGGTGCACTAATCTCTGCATTGAGTTAGTACTATCTGAAGATTTGCTCGTGCCTTGTTCTAATTCTTTCAATTATTCTTTTGATTTCATCTTCAATTTCGTTTAGGGACATTGATTCCGCAACAGCCCTTCCTATTGCAATTTTCCAACCTGCCGAGTCCTTTCCTTTAGCCTTAAGAAGCTTTTCAATGCCTTTTTCGATAGGGCTTTCTAGTTTCTTATCCTCTTCGGAAATCTCTATTCCATACTCTTTTTTGAGCCCATCGATAATTCTTTCTACTGGATAATATTCTTCAATTGGACCTTTCTTAAGAAGAAACAGATTTTCTTCTGGTACTAACTTCTCCTTCAGCTTCTTTGTTTGGTCTTGTGCATCCTTATCAAGAATGAAGTAATAAGGAATTCCCGTATTCTCCGCGGCATCTGTCCAGACTGCAAGATGATACCTTCCCGACGCCTTTCCGTATGTTGGAATCATAGAAATCCCCATTCTATCGAAATCAATACCCATCTTCGAAGCCCAGATTGGCAACACAGTTTTTTCGGTTGGGCCTTCAACAAAAATCACTCCATTAGCGTAGAAAATATCACTTGGCCTGAGACCTAACTCATGAAGGACATTCTTTAGTTCTTTGGGTTCCTTTATTCTGAACACTTGGGTTTCCTTTCCTTCTTTTCTAACAATCCACGTATTTTTCAAGTCAGCTTGGTCAACGAAAGCTGTAGAATGAGTGGAGACGAAAATCTGGTTTTTAGTACTTAGTTCTTTCATGACCGAAAGAAATTGCCTCGCGAGTTCGGGATGTAAGTGCAATTCTGGTTCTTCTATTCCTAAAGCAACTCTTTCCTCTTTCAGTAGTTGGCAGAGTAAACCAATTATTTCTTGATACCCACCTCCAGTTGCTTCTATTGGAAAATACATATCGCTTCCTTTTTCTCTAGTTGTGACACGACTGCCCATAATTCGTAAATCCGATATAGTTCTGCAAGCTCTCCTAACGTTTTCGTCAATCTCAATCCAACGTTTTTCTTCACTTCTTGGGCGTCCAATGGGTTGACCCAGATTTGTAAGGTCACTTAGTATTTGCGGCTGCAAAAATGTTGAACGCATAGATACTCCTGTTGGGGCAGTTGGTGTGTTTCTTGCCGCGCTAATTAGTCTAAATTGACCTTTGAATCGTTGAGAAAGCTTCTGAAGAATCGCGCCAGAAAAATCAGCTGGGGGTGTCTTTGCAGGTGATGGTTGAGGTGGTTGTTCCATTTTTGGTTGGAAAACAAATTTTGCATCCTTTATGAAAGATATGTTATTAACCTTGACCTCTTGAGTACGCCACGCTGCCGCCGTTGGTTTCCCCGTAATAAGCCTTATAATATCTAAATCATTTTTCTCTTTAATCTCAATCTGTTGCAATATTTCAGAAGGAAGTAAATCTTCCAATTCGATTTTATCTAATTCGAAGGTAAGTGCAAACTCCACTGGATTGTCGGGCACTCTGTCAAACCATACATACTCGTCTATTGAACCTATATTACGTTCTATAGAAGGGTCAAATTCGTTAAAGAAAACAAATATGGCTTCAAGTAGGTTTGATTTACCCGAACTATTTGTCCCAATAAGAATTGCAAGGTCACCTATATATTCAAGCGACACGCCCTTTAGGCTTCGGTAGTTCCGAATTAGTAATCTTCTAATCTTCATCTTTCATCACAACTGCTTGTTCTTCATGATCATTGTATTTCATTCTGCAAGTTTAACTTAAAGAGTTCGCTCAGAAACTACCCTTTGTAAAAAATGAAAGTGGTGGCAAAAGACACCAACAAATAAGCTACTTAAATAAGGAAATACAGAAGAAAAGGTAGATATAGTATAAGAATAGCAAGGAAACTGAACAAAAAATGGCCTTCGAAGCCCTAGGAAAGAACTTATACGAAGCCCTTAGAAGGGTTTTCCGAGCCCCTGTTGTCGACGAAGAAACAGTCAAGCAACTAACCCGAGACCTTCAGCGAGCCTTGTTGCTCGCAGACGTAAACGTGAAGCTGGTCCTCGAAATCTCCAAACGAATAGAAGACAGAGCCCTAAAAGAGAAGCTCCCGCCGGGAATCTCAAGAAGAGAACACCTAACAAAAGTTGTCTATGAGGAACTAACCCGTTTCCTAGGAGAAAAGCCAGCCCCCCTAAAAATAGAGACAGGGAAGAGAAACGTCCTCATGCTCGTTGGAATCCAAGGCTCAGGCAAAACCACTGGCGCCGCAAAACTAGCCAGATACTTCCAAAAAAGAGGACTGAAAACAGCGCTGATATGCACAGACACCTTCAGACCAGGCGCCTACGCCCAACTCCAACAACTAGCCAACCAAATAAACGTCCCAATACACGGAGACCAAAAAGCAAAAGATTCAACAAAAATAGCGTCAGAAGGACTGAAAAAGTTTGAAGGCTGGGACGTAGTCATCATAGACACCGCTGGAAGACACAAAGACGAAAAAAGCCTAATCGAAGAAATGAAAAGCCTGGAGAAGGCAATCAAACCAGACGAAACCATTCTAGTAGTAGACGGAACAATTGGACAACAGGCAGCAATACAAGCCAAAGCCTTCCACGAAGCAACACCAATCGGATCAATTTTCGTAGCAAAACTAGACGGCTCAGCAAGAGGAGGAGGCGCCCTCTCAGCCGTCGCAGCAACCGGAGCACCCATAAAACTCATCGGAACAGGCGAAAAAATCAACGACATAGAACCCTTTGTCCCATCAAGATTTGTCGGCAGACTCCTAGGAATGGGCGACCTTGAGAGCCTCCTAGAAAAAGTGCGAGAGGCAGAGGTAAGCGTCCCCGAGAAGAAACTGCAAGCCTTCATGACCGGGAGGTTCACCCTCACCGACATGTACGAATGGTTCGAATCCATGAAAAGCATGGGCCCATTCAAGCGCCTCCTAAAAATGGTTCCAGGACTCTCCTACAACATACCAGACGAAATCATGGAGACAGCCCAAGACCGCCTAGAAAAGTGGCGCGTAATAATCCAATCCATGACCCCTGAAGAGAGGGAGAAACCCAAAATCCTCAAATCAACCCGAATAAGACGCGTAGCCCGCGGCTCAGGCACAACAGAAAAGGAAGTGAAGGAACTCCTCCAACAATACTCCATGATGAGAAAAATGATGAAAACCCTAAGGAGGAAGAGGTTCCCGTTCCTCGGGAAAAAACTTCCAGGACTGACTTAAGGGAAACATGAAACCCGACTTCTGCAAAAAAAGGGCGAAAAGAGGGAAACTTATGGAAATAACTGAAAAAGCCCAGAAAATGCTGGAGAAATACCCCCTCTGCAACCACTGCTTGGGGAGACAGTTCGCCCTCCTAGGCTACGGACTGGACAACCAAGTAAGAGGCGAAACCCTCAAACTCCTCCTAACAATGAAGGGACATCAGCTGGCGCTAACAGGAGAGAAAAAAGGAGTCGAACTTCTAAAAAACCTAGCAACAAACGCCTCCTCCGACATGGCAACTCAAATACTGAAAAAACTGAAGAAAAGGACGAGGAAAAGGCAAGAATGCTACCTGTGCCAAAACCAGTTTGAATCCATAAACAAACTGGCAGACCGTTCTGTAAAGAAATTGGAAGGCTACGAGTACGCCACATTCCTCGTAGGAGTGGAGCTGCCCACAGAGATAGAGGAGAGGGAAGACGAGTTTAAGGCAGAGTTTGAGGTGAAACACGGAGAAAACATGCGAAACCACTTCAGCCGCGAAATCGGAAAGAGAATCTCAGAAGCCACACAAAAACCAGTAGACTACAAAAGACCGAACATGGTTATCCTCATTAACCCCTTCGCCAGAAGAGTGAGGCTTAAGGCGAACCCACTATACATCGCGGGAAGATACCGCAAACTCGCCCGAGGCATACCCCAGTCCAAATGGATTTGCACAGAGTGTGAAGGGAAGGGCTGCCAAAAGTGCAACTGGACCGGAAAAATATACAAAGAGTCGGTGGAGGAAATCATCGCTGAGCCGACGCTGCGAAAAACCGCTGGTGAAGAGGCTTCCTTTCACGCTGCTGGTCGGGAAGACGTCGACGCTCGCATGCTGGGGCGTGGGAGACCCTTCGTCATAGAGGTGAAGGAACCTAAAAAGCGGTTCATAGACCTCCACGATCTCGCAGAGACCATCAACAAACAAGCACAGGGTAAGGTGAAGGTTCTGAACCTGTGTTTCAGTGACAGAGATACTGTTAGAAAGCTGAAGAAAACCGAGGCGAGCGAAAAGGTCTACAGGACAGTCGTCGAGTTCGAGAGGAGCATTTCAGACGCGGAACTAGAAACCTTAGAGAAAACACTAACCAACACAGTGGTTCATCAACAAACACCCCTGCGCGTGTTGCATCGGAGAGTGGATCGCGTTCGAGAAAAGTACATATATAAGGCTAAGGTAAAGAGGTTGACGCCCAACCGTGTAGAAATGAGAGTACACTGTCAGGGAGGGCTCTACATCAAAGAGCTGATAACAGGCGATGAGGGTCGAACCAACCCAAACGTCACCAACATTCTCAGTGCCAAAGCTGAGCCCTTAGAGCTGGACGTATTAAACGTGATCATGAGGGAAGGCTAATGCCGACAAAATCCAAAGGCTACCGCAAAAAAACGCGCGCACTTTTGAGGAAGAAATCTAGAGACAAGGGTAAAATTGGGCTTAGCAAGATCCTTTATGAGTACGAGCCGGGACAGAAAGTGGTTGTGAAAATAAACCCGAGCGTCCACAAGGGCATGCCCCACCGAAGGTATCACGGAAAGATAGGCGTTGTAGCCAGTAAAAAGGGCAGAGCCTACGTGGTGGGCGTCGCGCAGGGAAAGGCAGTTAAAGAGATCACCGTTCGCCCCGAACACCTAGAACCCCACAGAGAGGCTTGAACATGGCGAGAAAGGCGACAAAGGAACGAGCCCTAACGATTCCAGAAGTAAAAAAAATACTGGAATCTATAGGTGAGGAACAACTCGACCAGTTCCAGCGAAGATCCTTAGACTACGCCTCAAAATTCTCTAAGGTTGACCCTAGCACAGCAAGGGAACTGGTAACGGAACTCGTGGGGAAGTTTGAGGTAGAAGAGGAGGAGGCTGTTCAACTGGTTAACTGCATGCCGGAGAGCGTGGAGGAGATCCGTGTTTTTCTGGCAGGCGGTCGCAGAATAATGGAGACTTCCAAGCTGGAGAAAATCCTAGCCTTTTTAGATGGGCATAGAAAAAAGGAATAAGGACTTTCTAGATAGTTTATTGCTGTGTGGGCGAGGGGAGCATGGAGAAAAGATACGAAGAGCGTGCGTACGTTCTTGACTTTCTGCCCCACGGTAGGCTTGGAGCTAGACCAGGCTACAGAGCAGGCGCCCTAGTCCAGGTCGTTGGGGAAGAATACTTCACACTCCTTGAGGCTGTAGTGAAGGAAGGAGTTGTCCTCAAGTCTTATGAAAGAGTTTACGTTGGGAAGGAAGCCCGCGACAAGATAACGTATATTATCGGACGAATTGGCTACGAGGAGTTAACCACAACCGCCAAGATGGAACTCCCCACAGTCTTGGAAAAAATTGTGCTCGACCGGGAAAGCTGGTTCATCAACTTCTTCAATTCCGCCCAAGCGATCACCCCTAGAATGCACGCCCTAGAGCTTCTTCCAGGTATAGGAAAAAAGTACATGTGGCAAATTCTTGGCGAACGGGAGAAGAAGCCCTTCGAGAACTTCGAGGACCTGCAGCAACGCGCCAACATGCCTAACCCCGCTAAGCTCATCGCGAAAAGGATTTTGGAGGAACTCGCTGGCGAAAGCAAACATCGACTGTTCACGCGCGCACCATAGTGAGGGAAATGGACCTCCTTCAGAGGGCGAGACATCTCCTTCGCCTTCACGGGATTTTTCCAAAGAAGCGTTTAGGACAAAACTTCATGATAAACCATGCAATATTGCAAAGGATGATCTCTTATGCCTCTGTAAACAGGCAGGACACAGTTCTAGAGGTGGGGGCAGGACTAGGCTTCCTCACAAGACTTCTCTCTCCAACCTGTAAGAGTGTTATCGCCGTGGAAGTTGATCCCAAACTGGCAAAAATACTGAGAAGCGAGCTTCACGATTTGGGGAATGTAGACCTTATTGAGGGAGATGTGCTGAGCGTTTCTATGCCAGAGTTTAACAAGGTGGTTTCCACCCCTCCCTACTCCATCTCATCTCCCCTCCTGTTCTGGCTTCTAGAAAGAAGGTTTGACTGTGCGGTCTTAACGTTTCAGAAGGAGTTCGCTGAGAGGCTAACCGCGCCAGTAGGAAGCAAAGACTACGGGAGGCTAACCGTTGGAACCTACTATCGGGCAGAGGCAGAGCTTCTAGACCCTGTGCCTAGAAATATGTTTTACCCTCCTCCGGACGTAGACTCCGCAGTGGTACGTCTGAAGCTGAGGGAAAAACCACCGTTCTCCGTGGAGGACGGGGAAGCCTTCTTCAAACTCGTGCAAACATTGTTCACTCAACGGAACAAGAAGGTGAGAAACGCAATTATCCCGTTTCTGCGCGGGCGGGTGGGGAAAGAGGACATGGCGAGCTTGGCAGACTCTCTCCTCTTCCACGACAAGAGGGTGAGGGAGTTGGCGCCAGAAGACTTCGGGACTCTCACAAATGAAGTAGCTAGGGTTCTGTCACGGAGAAAGAATTGAGGTTAAGCAAAGAAGCATTTTATAACCCAAGGCACGTATTGTTAGGGCAAGGTGAGAACCTTATGTGTATCCTTGGCAAGAGCAAGCTGATAGAACTCATTGAGAAATACAAGTGCATCTACCCCTTCGACTACCACCTTCTAGACGGCGACAGCTACGTCTTAACGGTGAAGGAAGAAACAACTCTGCATTACCTGGAACACAGAAACCTCATATCCTACGAGGTCGTGTTCACCCCGCCCCAATACGTGGCTCACCTAACAGCCAAGAGCAAGTATGGAAGAATGGGGCTTTCGTTTCTCAACGCCGCCAAGGTTCACAGCGGATTCATTGGAAGACTGGCATTGGAACTCGTCAACCTGAGCAACGAAAGGCAACCAATAACCATAAAGAGGGGAGACCCCCTCATGCACATCGAATTCTTGACCAGAGAAGGTGAACCGTCTCCATACATGGGAACCTACCAGTTCCAGTACGTAACTGAGGAAGAGAAAAAAATGTACATCCCAATCTTGAAGAAGGTTTTTCCAAACTTCGATGAACTAGCCAGAACATGGTTCAAAAATATGTCACCATAGAGGCAGAGGAGAAACCTTATCGCAAATCCATACTTTTAATATACAACGGTAACTGCATATCCTTTAAATATCCAGCATGCGAAGGCTTGGACTGGGGAAAAACAGTGAAGGGCAAGAATTATCGAAAGGTTAAGGGACAAGCTTACACGAGAAAAAAGTACATGGGAGGCTCCCCCCCGCCAAAGATAACCAAGTTCACTATGGGAGATCCCACGGCTAAATTTGAGTACCAAGCCTTCCTGATCGCTCAGGAGGAGGCGCAGATTCGTCACAACGCGTTGGAAGCAGCACGTGTGGCCGCGAATCGATTGGTCGCCGAAAAGTTAGGAAACAACTTTTGTTTACGGGTTTTGCCGTATCCCCACACAGTGCTCCGGGAAAATAAGATGATTTTTGGAGCTCACGCTGATCGACTGCAAGACGGGATGAAAAGGGCGTTTGGAAAGCCCATAGGAACAGCTGCACGGGTGAAACGAAACCAGACCATTATAACGATCGACGTGAACGAGGACGGACTCGAAGTCGCTAAGGAGTCGTTAAAACTCGGAGAAGCCAAACTGCCTATAAACTGTCGAATAGCTGTTGAAAAAACAGCGCATTAGTTGGAGGAAACCCCGTTGCCAAAACACCCCTCCAAAGAGAAACTTACCCTATGGTTTGAAGAAATAGGAAAAGAAGACGTTCCACTCGTTGGAGGCAAGGTAGCAAACTTAGGTGAAATGCTTCAAGCGGGAATACCTGTCCCGCCAGGGTTCGCGGTCACCGCTCAAGCTTACAAAAGGTTCATCACAGAAATGGGCATCGCTGAAAAAATCTACAAGACCATTGAGGAAACAGTTACCGACATTAACGTTCCTAAGCAATTTGAAGAAGCCTCTAAAAAGGTTCGAAAAATAATTGAGCCAACCCCGATGCCGCGTGAGATCAAAGAAGCCATTGAAAAAGCCTACAGAGAACTGAGCAAAAGAGTGAAATCAACTCAGGTGTTCGTGGCGGTGCGGTCTAGCGCCACGGCTGAAGACCTTCCCGGTGCCTCATTCGCAGGGCAACAGGAAACATACCTAAACGTGAGAGGAGAAAGAGAACTCATTCAGAAAACGGTGCGATGCTGGTCGAGCCTGTTCACACCAAGAGCCATCTACTACCGAACCCAAAAAGGCTTCAAACACGAGCAAGTTCTCATCAGTGTAGGCGTACAAATGATGGTCAACGCCAAGACTGCCGGAGTCACTTTCACCATAAACCCGGTCACCGGAGAACAAAATCAGACAATCATTGAAGCGAACTGGGGGCTAGGCGAATCTGTTGTATCTGGCGCTGTTACCCCAGACAACTATGTTGTGGACAAAAAGACGCTGAAGGTTATTGACAAGAAAATTGCCAAGAAAGTAGTTGAGTATGTTCCTGATTCCAAAACTGGCAAAACCATACACGTCAACGTGCCCGCTAAACGACAGCGGCAGCCCTGCCTAACCGACGAGGAAATTGTTAAGATAGCTGAACTCGCCAAGCACATCGAGGAGCACTACGGTCATCCTCAGGATGTCGAGTGGGCAATCGACCGGAACCTTCCTTTTCCAAAGAACATTTTCATTGTGCAGTCTAGACCCGAAACCGTGTGGAGCCTAGAGAAGGCGGCACCCATAATGGAGGCGCCGAAGCTGCCTGCTCCGCCCACAGGACCAGTGGAATGGAAAACAGTCACGAAAGGAATAGCGGCTGGCAAAAGAGACGTAGGAATCGGCACTGCAAAGGTTGTTTTCACGCCTGAAGAGGCGTCAAAGCTCATAGGGAAGGGTGACATACTGGTGGCCACGATGACAAACCCCGACTACGTGCCGTACATGAGGCTTGCCGGAGCGATAGTAACGGATAAGGGAGGCGTAACATGTCACGCAGCCATCGTGAGTCGTGAGCTAGGCATCCCCTGCATTGTAGGAGCCGAAAATGCCACAAAAGTAATGATTACAGGCCAAGAATACACTGTGGATGCGAGAAGTGGTGTGGTGTATGAGGGAGTTGTTGAACAGATGAAGCCAACCCCCGCACCAGCTACAGCTATGCCAACGGCGCTCGATTCAGCCCCATTAACCGCCACAAAAATTTACCTCAACCTAGGCGTTCCTGAGATGGCTGAGAAGTATAGCAGCCTGCCCTTCGACGGGATAGGACTCATGCGCATAGAGTTCATTCTAGCCAGCTACATAGGAGAGCACCCCATGTACCTCGTCGAGACGGGACAAGCCGACAAGTTTGTAGACAAGCTGGCTCAGGGAATCGCCACCGTGGCGAGAACCATACAGCCCCGCCCAGTAGTTGTGAGATTCAGCGACTTCAAGACCAACGAGTACAGAGAACTGAAAGGCGGAGACAAATACGAGATATCCGAGGCAAACCCAATGCTTGGGTGGCGAGGGGCAAGCAGATACATAAGCGAGTGGTATGAAAAGGCGTTCAGACTAGAGTGCAAAGCGATCAAAAAGTGCAGGGAAGAGTGGAAACTAAAGAACGTGTGGGTTATGCTGCCCATGATCAGAACAGTGTGGGAAGCCGAAAAATGCCTAAAAATCATGAGGGAAGAAGGACTCGAAAGGTCAAGAGACTTTCAAGTCTGGTTTATGGCTGAAACCCCAGCAATCGCCATAATGGCAGACGAATTCTCAAAACTCTGCGACGGCTTCTCCATAGGCTCCAACGACATGACACAAGGCGTCTTAATGATTGACCGCGACTCAGAGAGACTTGGACTAATGGGATACTTTGATGAAAGAGACCCCGCCGTCAAACGAATAATCGCCCATTTAATTAAGGTGGCTCACAAGAACGGCTGCACCGTATCCATATGTGGAGAAGGTCCATCAAACCTACCAGACTTCGCGGAGTTCCTCGTCCGCTCCGGCATCGACAGCATATCTGTGAACGCAGACGCGGTCGTCCAAACTAGGCAACTGGTAGCAAGCCTTGAACGGAAGATTCTACTCGAACAGTCAGAGAAAAAACCAGAATGGACCTCCGAGTGGGACGAATCAGTTCGATAAACCTTGTGAACTAAACCGTATGACGAATTTGTTTGGGCCGAGGGGTAAACCCTAGATGGAAGCCGCTGCCTTCGACCTCGAAGAGAAACGACTAACCGGAGAGATAAGCAAACGTGGAGCTAAACGAGTTCTCATCCAGCTTCCCGAAGGATTGAAGAAGGAGGGACCTCGCTTGGCAGCCATAGCCGAAAAGGCTGGTGCGCTAGCCTTGGTCTCAGCAGACCCTTGCTACGGAGCCTGTGACCTAGCCACCCTCGACGCGAAAACCTTAGATGCAGACCTAATCGTTCACTATGGCCACAGTGAGATGGTCGAACAGCAACAAGTGCCAACGATCTACATGGAGGCCAAGGCGAAGGTCAGCGTGGGAGAAGCTGTGAAGAGGGCTATACCCCTCCTGAAGAGTTGGAACAAAATTGGATTGATAACGACCGTGCAACACGTCCAAGCACTTGATGAAGCGAGAGAACTGCTTCTTGAAGCTGGAAAAACCATTGCCATCGGAGATGCGGGGCACATGAAAAGCCCTGGACAAGTAACTGGCTGCGACTACAGCAACGCCAAAGCAGTTTCAAAAGAAATTGAGGCTTTTCTTTTCGTTGGAGGAGGCAGGTTCCACGCCCTAGGCGCAACATTAGCCACCGCAAAACCCACGATAATCGCCGACCCCTTCGAGAAAAGAGCCTACTCCATCGAAAAGGAGGCTCAGAGAATACTCCGACAACGGTGGGCAAGCATCTCTGAAGCTGAAAAAGCAAAGAGTTTTGGGGTTTTGGTCGGCTTGAAAACTGGGCAAAAGAGGCTTGAGGAAGCCTTAAAGATAAAGGAGAAGCTGGAGAAAAGCGGAAGAAAAGCAACCTTGCTCGCGGTTAGGGAGATCACCCCAGAGGTGCTTATGCAGTTCCCCACTATAGACGCCTTTGTTAACACCGCTTGTCCTAGGGTGTCGTTAGACGAGACGTCAAAGTTTCTTAAGCCTGTTCTCACTTCTGAGGAGGCATTCGTTCTGCTGGGGGAGACGGACTGGGAGGAGCTATGCAGAAGAGGCTTATTCGGAAGCTAGACCTAGAGAAAGCAATCTCAGAAGTTAAGCCCCACCCAGAGCCTAAAGCCTACCTGGAACAGTACACCATACCCCCAGAAGCAGCTGCGCAAATCCTCTATATAGCCGCCTACACCTACGACGACATCATTGATAAAACAATCTTGGACTTGGGATGCGGAACAGGGAGACTTGCAATCGGAGCAGTTCTCGTTGGGGCAGATGAAGCCTTCGGCGTTGACATCGACAGAGTGGCGGTGAGGACGGCGCACAACAATGCGGAAAAAACGGGTGTGAAAGAAAAGACAAACTGGGTCCTAGCTGACATCAATGCGATTAGAGGCTCCTTCGACACAGTTCTGCAAAATCCTCCATTTGGCGTGCAAAGAAAAGGAGCAGATCGAAAGTTCTTAGAGAAATCCCTAGAGCTAGGTCACAGAGTGTACTCCCTCCACAAGAGCGGAAAGAGCAACCGAGAATTTATCAAAAGGTTTATTGAGAAGCGTGAAGGAAAGGTTACAGGCGTCTTTCCCATGGAAATAGAAATTCCAAAACTCTTCAAGTTTCACACGAAAAGAAAACACCGTGTTAAAACCGATCTGTATCGAATAGAGGGGAAAAGGGCATGACTGATTCAACGCGGAAAAGCGGGCAGTTCGTTGCGCCCGGAGACCGACTGGGAGTGATTGAAGAGTTCACACCCGGCGCTGGAACATACGTGGAACAAGGCACAGTATACTCCGAAACTACCGGACGTGCACTCATGGACATGCTAAACAAGAAGGTTACGGTGTTCCCTCTGGTTCGGGCGGTGGGCGTTCCAAGGGTGGGAAGCACCGTTGTCGGCCAAGTTTCTGAAGTGTATGGCAAAAGCGCTATGCTGCGTATAACAAGGGTGAGTAAAAGACCGCTCTCAGGCGTTTTCACAGGCATCCTACACATTTCTGATGTGAGTCCAGGATTCGTTGAGAGCATGTCCGACGTGTGCAAAGCGGGTGACATAATGCGAGCTAAAGTGGTCAGCGACAAAAACAGAGTGTTTCATCTGTCAACGGCGGACCAAAATCTCGGGGTCATCTCTGCATTCTGCTCTCGGTGCGGACACTTGTTGCTTCTAGAGAAACGAAGGATGCAGTGCACCAACTGCGGCAAGATTGAAAGGCGTAAGATCGCTTCTGACTACGGCGAAGGAGAGATTTAGCGTGGAAATAAAAATTTTGAAGAAAGCCGCTAACGAGCTAAGAATAGAGATCGAAGGTGAGGGACACACCTTCTGCAACACATTGCAGAAAGCCCTCTCAGAGGACGAGACAATCGAGATGGCCGGCTACGATATTGAACATCCCCTAACCTCCAGCCCCACCGTGTACGTGCGAACCAAAGAAAAGAGAAAACCACAAGACGCTTTGATAGACGCGGCGAAAAAAATACAGGAGCGCAGCAAGGAGTTCAAGGAGTCCTTTGAGAGAGCGTTAAAGGAATGGAGCCGAAAATAAAGGCAAAGCGGATCCTGAAAGAGTACGGAAGTCTTGAGGAGGTGCTGCTCGACAAGGATCTGGCAGGACTTGGAGACATGTACGTGAACTTTCTCCACTCCCTTGCATTGTCGCAGAAGCTTCAGAGACCAACTGGCGCCAAGGTGAACAACCGAATCTTAGCCGAAGCCGTGAAGAGGTCGGGTTTGAGAAAGATCTTACCTACTAGGATCGACCGCCACGCTCAAGGGAACGCCGCTGAAGCGCTGATAGTATACGCTTGGCTGCAACAAGTCGTAGGTTTTGAAGACTGCTTACAAATCCTTAAGGAAGGAGACGATCCCACCGATGCGTTCACCCGTTTGTTGCGAGAGATAGCGAAAAGGCTCGGTGCCACTCATGAGTGAAGAGAAGGCTGTGAGGTTTCGCTCAGTCAAACCGGAGATCAGGGTTTTAGGCATCGATGACGGGATTTTTGTCCCCCACACAAAGGGCACAGTTAACGTTGTTGGAGTTGTTTACAGAGGCGGACAATGGCTTGACGGAGTTATGCGAACAGAGGTGAAGGTTGACGGGACAGATGCAACAGAAAAAATAGCATCTATGATAACAAGTTCGCCCCACTACGACCAGATTCGAGTGGTGGTTTCAGACGGCGTCACGTTTGCAGGCTTCAACGTTGTGGACATCAAGGGGCTCTTTGAAAGAGTTGGACTGCCAATCATAGCGGTCACTCGAGAGAAACCTGACTTTGAAAAGATAAAGAAAGCTCTCGAAAACTTGCCTGAACGTGAAAAAAGGTGGAAAGCCATGGAAAACGCCGGAAAAATTATGGAGGTGCACACCCGAAGGGGTGAAGAACCCATCTACGTGCAGATTGCGGGAATCTCAGAAAAGGATGCAGAGAAGATTTTGAGGAGCACTTCCACGAGAAGCAACGTTCCGGAAGCGTTAAGGGTAGCTCACATAATAGCGTCTGGGCTCTGCTCGGTTGAAAGAAAGATTTAAAAGAGCCGAGATTAAGGAGAGAAGGACGAGGAAAGTTACGGTGGTGCAAAATGGAGTTTTGCCCCAAGTGTGGCATGAGGCTGGCTCAAGTTACGAAGAAGAAGGGTAAAAAGAGCACTCTCGTACTTTCTTGTCCAAAGTGTGGGTATAAGAAACCAGCGGCTGGCCCA
>Ga0315307_1000758_pt1 | contig 14039 bp, 10 predicted proteins | sample TDP2_MG_FD_203079 | JGI IMG/M metagenome (GOLD analysis project Ga0315307, IMG submission 203079) | Freshwater sediment microbial communities from Lake Towuti, South Sulawesi, Indonesia - TDP2 | ecosystem: Environmental > Aquatic > Freshwater > Lake > Sediment | place: Indonesia: South Sulawesi... | reverse complement strand
ATAAATGCCTCTGGGTCGTCATGTGTTTTCGGCACGGCCAACGAAATTAGTCCAACCCTTTTCTCTTTGAGCCCTCTTGGAATGTTGTTGAGAAGTCTGTTTCTAATTTTCTCCATAGGGATCAATTTTCTGTCAAGAAACTGCTCAAGCCTATCAACGAGTTCTTTTCTTTCTTCCATGGTCATAACTGGTTCTTTGCTTAGATTAAGAATATCCAAGTCTAAACCCTGATTTTGATAGTCCTTAACAAGCGTTTTGATTCTACTTAGCTCTAACAATAGATCAAAACCAAAATCATGCGGGTCTTGATTTGGATCTTTGTTTTTGAGTTTTTTCTCAATGGCCGCTCGTTCTTTTGGTGGAAGCTTGACTAAGACTTCTGTTATGCCTGGTCCTTTATGGTAGGTCTTGGTTTCAACGATTCTAACAGGCTTCTTGAACTTAGAAACTTTGAATAAACAATCCACGAGAGCCTTAACTGATATCGGGTGAGTTATACATCCGGTCTCAGGAGGCCTAGCATTACTTAGATTTGGCTTGATCCATATTTCATCGGACTCAAGAAGTGGTTGCATCTGTTTTCGTATTTTTTCACTGCTAAGAAGATCGTAAATTTTTTCATAAACTTGCGGGAGCAAACGATCTTCAAAACTTCCTTCATATATTCTCCTAACATAAACACCATCAATTTCAAGGTCTTTTATCACAATCATCCCAACAAGCTTTTGAAGAGGACATTAAAATATAAACTTACTTTAACAAAGCGCGCAACCATGACTGAACACATGAACTCTAGGTTTTTCGCATGATCTAGGTGGGGGTGGGTTTATTCTCTCTGCCTCTAGACTATGTTTAAGTTTTCAGCTGAAGGATGGGACAATTTCATTCTTGAACTTTTTAATAAGTTTTAAATGATCCTTAGCTCCTGTTGTGCCTAGCACTAAGTAGTCCATACCAGCCTTCTTGTAACCCTCAATCTCTGTAACAAATTCCTTAAAACTTTCATGGGGGCAAATCGCACATGCGAACGTGAAATTGTCATTTTTCCCTAAGCTTTTCCTATACCCTTTGATCTTTTCCACGTATTCCCTATACTCTTCTACTGTCGTGTAGAATGGAGCCCATCTTGGACCCCAAGTTATCCATCCGTTCCCCATCTCCGCTGTTAGTTTAAGCATTTTTTTACCCCTTCCACCAAACCATAATGGCGGATGCGGTTTTTGGACTGGTTTTGGTTCGAGAACTGCGTCCTTAGCCCTGTAATATTTTCCTTCAAAGTTTACTTCATCGTCGCTCCAAAGCATAACCATGAGCTCTAAAGCCTCCTGGGTTTTCTCAAACCTTACGTGAAGAGGATCCCAAGTACTATAAGCCTCAAACTCATCCGGATACCAGCCTAAACCAACTCCGACAATAACCCTGCCATTTGAAAGGAAATCTAAAGTTGAGATTATTTTTGCGAAGGAGCTTGGAGGTCTAAATGGTATGGGTGTAACGCACGTTCCAAGCCTAATATTTGAAACTTTACCCGCAAGATAGGATAGGTAAACCCATGTTTCGAGGGTTTCATTACTCCCCGGAAGCATGTAATGATCCGTTATTAAAAATGAATCGTAACCTAACTCCTCAGCCTTAACAACGATATCGTTTGCGCGCTCGCGCGGCGCGTTGGAGAATGCAATACCAAACCTCACCCAAATCACCTGTGAAAACCCTCTCAAATGATACTTTTAACTTTTTAGGGATAACCACATAGGAACCATTGTGTCTTCGTAGTCTTACCCTTCGAGCATGTTTTAACGTATTTCAAGACGCGCGCGGAGTTAAAGAAGAAAAACTTTCGAAATGTATACGCGCGCTTCATGCTTCCCAAACGTATGGAAAGTCTCTTTTAAGCGCTTTAAAGGCTTCAGCGTAAGGTCTGTTGATTGTTTTGCCTTCCATTGCATTTCGTTCTTTAATAATTTCTGCAATCGCGCTTCCATTCTGGCTTAGATGTTGGCTTATAGCCTTCACTTTTAAATCAATTGTATCAGTGATGTCCACCCAAGTATCAGGTTGAAACGGATTAAAAAGAAGCATTCCCATCACCATGTGAAGCTCTGCTCGTTTCTCCGGGTTTTCATAGGGGTCCCACGCGAAACCTGCCGCGTCTACTGCCATCATTCCAGTGTGTCTATGGTCTCTGTTGCCTTCGTAGGGTTTCCATGGGTCATGGGTCATTACTACGTCTGGCTTGTTTTCTCGTATAACGTCAATCAGTCTTCGCCTAAGTTCCAGAGTAGAGTCTAAAGTTTGGTCATGATAGTCAAGAAATATCACTTTATCTACACCCAAGATTTCAGCTGCCCTCTTCTGCTCTTCCTGCCTTGTTTTTATGAATTTCCACGCCGGGACTGATATGTCAACCATGCTGTGGCGGCCATTTGTTACCACCACAAGTGTAACTTTCTTACCTTCTCTAGCGAGTTTGGCGATAGTTCCCCCCGCAGCTATATCTGAATCGTCTGGGTGTGCCTGAATTGACAAGATATGTTCTGCATCTTCAATTATCAAAAGCGGCTTTGAAGAGTAAAAACCCTTATAACAGTATTTTCCTTCAACTTTCGTCATACTTTTACCCTCTTCATATTTTTCTTTTCCTCCAAATATTTGGGTAAATTTTTAAATATAGCCTCTATGCTGTTAACCGCGGGAGATGACGGTAAATGAAGATTTTAGAGGGTCTTCCTGAAGAAAAGCTTATGGTCACTGTGACTCTTGCTGGGGCTTGGATATATCCGGAAGCGAAGAATTACCCAAAAACGATTGAAGAGATTGCGGAAATGGCGTGTAAGTGCTGTGAGGAAGGCGCCAGCATCGCGCATGTCCATGCTCCCAAAGACGCGTGGGCAGAAACTGTTAAGGCAATTAAAGAAAAGAGCGATGTCATCGTACAGGCTGGAATGTCAAGCTACCCCATAGAGAAACGACAAGAAATTTTCAAGTCGAAACCGGACATGATTTCTGTAATCCTAAGTCATCATGACGAAGACTTCATCGGCATGGAAGTAAACCAGTTACACCCCAAAAAAGAACTGGAAGAGTACTGTAAAGTATGTAGAAAAACTGGAATTAAACCTGAGTTTGAAGAGTGGCATTACGGCTCTGCATGGAACTTGAATTACTTAATTGAGAAGAACTTGCTGGACAAACCGTACTTCTTGACACTTTTCTTCGGCTGGCCGGGAGGCACGTGGTCTCCTCCCACGCCCGAAGAATACCTGCATAGAATTAAATATTTACCTGAAAACTGCCTATGCTTTGTCAGCGTGATGGGACCAAACCGCGATATAATTCTGCCATTATCCATTGCCACGGGAGGACATGTTAGGATTGGGACAGAAGACTACCCATACCTCAAGAAAGGAGTTCTAGCAAAGGACAACGCTGAACTTGTGAGAAAAATTGTGAGAATAAGCAGAGAAATGGGTAGAGATGTTGCCGATCCCTCGGAAGCAAGAAAGATAATAGGCATAAGGTAACTGTTCAGGGAAGATAATGTAAATGGCGAATAAGAAATTCACCGTAGCGATTACCGACGCAGAGTATGCATCGCATGAACCTGAACGTGAAGCCTTGTCAAAACTAAACGTGAACTTGGTAAAATTTCAATGTAAGACGGAAGAAGATGTTATAAAAAACTGTAGAGGCGCAGATGCTCTCCTAACTCAGTATGCACCAATAAGCAGGAAGGTCATAGAGAGCCTCGAGAACGTGAAGATAATCGCCCGATATGGGGTTGGCGTGGACAATGTGGACCTAAAGGCAGCCACTGAGAAGGGAATCTTTGTCACGAATGTCATTTATGACATATGCGATGTTGCAGATCACACTCTTGCATTAATGCTTTCGCTGGTTAGGAAGATACCTTGGGCTCATCAGAACGTGAAAGCTGGCAAGTGGGACTGGAAGATTTTCCAGCCTACCAGCCGAATCAACGGCAAAACCGTTGGAATAATAGGCTTCGGACGCGTCGCAAGAGAAGTTGCAGCCCGTATCAGAGCCTTCGGCACTAACATAATAGCATACGATCCATACCTGCCCTCGGAGACTTTTGAAAAAAGCAACGTAAAACAGGTTGATTTAGAAACAATTTTCGAACAGTCAGACATTGTCACCGTGCATGTTGCGCTTACAGAAGAAACACGCCACATGATTGGGTTGGAACAGCTGCGGAAGATGAAGAAAATAGCAGTTCTGATTAACGCCTCTAGGGGCGCCGTTATTGATGAGAAAGCGTTGTACATCGCTCTGAAGGAAAAGTGGATAGCTGGCGCCGCATTAGACGTATTGGAAGTAGAGCCCCCAAAAAAAGACAATCCACTTCTCAAACTGGAAAATCTCATTGTCACTCCCCACATGGCGTGGTACTCAACCACATCCCTAACGGAAATACAGAGAAAAGCCGCGGAAGAAGTCGCGAGAGTCTTAAGTGGGAAGTTGCCAGTCAACCTCGTCAACAAGGAGGTTCTAAAGAAATAGACTTTGAAAAAACTTTATGGAGGAAGTTTTGTGAAAGCAGCTGTTTGGCACGGGGGTAAAGACATTAGAATCGAGGATTTGCCTAAACCGGAAATTAAAGAAGACGAAGTTCTCGTAAAAGTAAGAGCAGCAGGGATATGCGGTTCTGAACTTCACGCGTATGGGGGAATTTCTGAGAGAAGAAAACCGCCGCTTGTAATGGGACACGAGTTTGCAGGCGAGGTTGCCGAAGTTGGGAAAAGAGTCAAAGATTTCCAAAAAGACGATAGAGTGGTTATTGAGCCGATCACTCGTTGCGGAGTATGCGATCAGTGCCTACGTGGACGAGGCAACATTTGTAGGAATGTAAAACTTCTAGGTCTGCATGTGAACGGTGCGTTTGCAGAGTATGTGCCTGCGCCCGCAAGAAATTGTTACAAGCTTCCCGATAATGTGTCATTCGAAGAAGCGAGCACCGTGGAGCCTTTGGCTGTTGCTTTGCACGCAGCTAACAGAACTCCGGTCAAGTTAGGCGACAACGTAGTTGTTTTAGGGGCGGGGGTAATCGGGCTGGCGGCGCTGCAAGTGGTAAAGCTCATGGGAGCTAGGAGAGTCTTTGTCACAGACGTAGCCGATTATAGGTTAGCCTTGGCGAAGAAACTGGGAGCTGACGAAGTGATTAATTCAAAAGCTGAAGATCCGGCAAGGAAAGTTATGGAATTAACTGACATGAAGGGAGCTGATGCGGTTTTGGAAGCGGTTGGTATTCAATCAACTGTGCAGCAAGCGATGTCGCTGGTCGGTGTAGGAGGCAGAATTACCGTGATCGGTATGCTAGAAAAGGTCATGTCTTTAGGAATGCTGGATTTCGTCGTGAAAGAGCTGGATCTTAAGGGCTCATATGGCTATGTTTCAGACGAGTTTAAGGCTGCTTTAGGCCTGATTAATGACAGGAAAGTCGACGCAAAATCCCTTGTAACAAACGTTCTTCCTCTGAGCGAGATAGCGCAAGGATTTGAGTTATTGCACAAGAAGGTTGATGGAGTCATTAAGGTTGTGATAAAGCCATGAGTAAGAAAATGAAAGTGTTTATTTCTTCAAGGTCTTTTGGCAAGTTAAGTGAAGAACCCTTTAAAATATTGGAACAGGTCGCTGAAATTAAAAAATCAACTTTTGGAAAACCATTAAAAGAAGATGATCTAGTTAAGATACTGCCGTTTTATGACGGTATCATCGTTGGAACCGATGAAGTCACAAGGGGAGCTATCGAATCTTCGGACAGATTGAAAGTAATTGCAAAGCATGGAGCTGGTGTGGATAACATTGACTTGCAAGCAGCTACGGAAAAGGGAGTGGTGGTCACGTATGTTCCCGGAGTGAACGCTGAGGCTGTTGCTGACTTCACGTTCTGCTTAATGCTTGGCTTAGCAAGAAACCTCATCGACGCACATGCTTCGGTTAAGTCTGGAAAGTGGGAAGGTACAAAATTTTTGGGAACAGAACTGTGTAAGAAAACGCTTGGTATTATTGGCATGGGCACCGTTGGAAAAGCCGTGGCAAGAAGGGCGACCGGCTTTAACATGAGAATTCTTTGTCACACTGCTCACCCGGAGAAGCATCGTGAAGAAACAAAAAAGTGGGATGTAAAGTACGTGAATTTGGATACATTGCTGAAAGAATCTGACTTTGTAACTATCCACTGCGCATTGACTCCCGAAACTGAGGGGCTGATCAATGAGCAGAGGCTTGCATTAATGAAGAAAACTGCTTTCTTGATTAATACGGCTAGAGGACCCCTAGTCGATGAAAAAGCTGTTTACAAGGCTTTGAAAGAAAAGAGGATTGCTGGTGCAGGTTTTGACGTATACAGTAAGGAACCGCCGGGAGCTAATTGCCCACTGTTCCAGCTGGATAACGTTGCTGTAGCGCCACACATCGCATCATATACTAGAGAAGCCCTTCTTAACGTGGATTTGATTCAAGTTAGAGACATCGTAAAGGCTCTGCGCGGCGAAAAGCCGGAGTTTGTGGCTAATCCAGACGTTTTCAAAAGCAGGGAGTCTTAACGGTTTTCTATAAAGACTTTGAGATTAGTCTCATTTTCCTCTTGCTTTTTTAACCGCTTCTAAGAACTTGCGTGCGTTCTCAGTAATAATATCGAATCTTGCTTCCGCCACGGCTTTTTTATCGACTAAGGCACTGCCGACAGCAATAGCTACGGCTCCTGCTTTTATGAATTCTACAGCGTTGTCTAGGTTTACTCCTCCCGTGGGGAGGAGTCTCACTTGAGGTAGTGGTTCTAGAATATCTTTAAAGTATTTAGGTCCCGCAAGGCCTGCTGGAAACACTTTCACAATGTCTGCTCCCCATTCCCAGGCGGTAAGTATCTCAGTGGGTGTAAAAGCACCTGGGATACATATCTTGCTATATCTTCTGCAAGTTTCAATTACGCTCCTATTTAAAGTTGGACATATAACAAATTCTGCTCCAGCCAATATTGCAGCTCGTGCTGATTCAGAGTCAAGGACTGTACCTGCGCCAGTTAGCACTTTATCACCAAATTTCTGAGAAATTGTACGTACAGCTTCTAAGGCTCCTGGGGTGACCAACGAGACTTCAATAACGTCTACACCGCCTTGCTTGATGGCGTCCGCAATTTTTACAGCTTCTTCCGAGCTCTTCACCCTTATTATAGAAACGACTCCACAATCAATTATACGCTTCAAATTTTCTTCTTTACCCATAAGCATAACCTTTTGAGGTGATAACAATTGTCGTATTAATAAGAGTTTTTGCCATAAACAGCTTTCATGTATCAAGTATAAATTGAAGCCTCAAGATTGGCTCAGCATTTCAAATGAACTCTTTAGCCTCTCGTATAAATCCACATAGATTTTGAAAAGCCTTTCATATTTCTCAATATTTTTTTTATTCGGTTCCAATTTGTCGGTGATAGTGACCAACTTGTCAACTGCCTCAGTAACATCCCTGTAAAGCCCTATGCCCGAGCCTGCCAGAATTGCCGCTCCTAAACACTCTTGCTCCTCGCTGCCCAACAAAACTATAGGCTTTCGGTACACATCTGCCATAATGCTTAACCATAGCCTTGACCGTGCACCTCCACCCACGGCCCTCACATCTTCGATTTCAACGCCAAACTCCTTTTCTATTATCTCAATGCGATGACGCACGCTATAGGCAACTCCTTCCATAATCGCACGAGCGAAATGTCTTTTGTCATGATTTAGGCTAATACCAAAGAAGACTCCACATGCGTTAGTATCCCAGATTGGACTTCTGACTCCTGCGAGATATGGCAGGAAGATTAGATTCTCTGAGCCTGGCGGGACTTGTTGTGCCTCCGCATTCATAAGCTCATATGGGTCTTGATTTAGACGTTTTGCAGTCTCTATTTCCGGTTGGGCGAACTTGTCTCTAAACCAGCGGTAACAGACCCCCCCGCCCGTGCCACCGACTAACAAGTATTTGTTAGGCAAGGTATGTAAGTAAGAAACCATCCTGAATTTTGGGTCAAAGACGGGTTGATCAACACATACAACTAAATCCGAGGCTGTAGCGGTCTTGTTATATGCACGCCCAAACTTCGTAACGCCCGAACCAACAGCATTAACCATGACATCTCCGCTGCCTGCCACCACGGGAGTACCCTTCGTTAATCCAGTAATCTCAGCTGCCTTTCCAGTAACATTCCCAATCACATCAGTTGACTGAACCAATTTCGGCAACTTTTCGATGGATAAGCCTATTTCTCCGAGCAAATCTGTCGCGTATTTTTCTTTCTTAATATCTAGGAATCCACTAGAAGATGCAAGTGCCTTGTCGAGGAAATATTCAGCAGTAAGTTTGAAGCCAATAAAATCCTTGGGTTGAAGGATCACCTTTGTTCTCTCATACTTTTCCGGTTCATTTTGTTTTACCCACATGATCTTAACAAATGAATAAAAAGAGTTTACTTTGACGCCTGTGGTTTTGTGAATGGTTTCCTCGCCTATCCTCTTGCGAATCCAAGCCACTTGAGGCTCACTCCTTAAATCAATCCACAATATACTTGGGCGAATTGGAGTCCCATCTTTATCTAGGAAGGAAGGACTGTTTGTTTGACCACTAAGCCCGATGCAAGCTATCTTGTCCGCTGCTATAGAGGCTTTCTTGACCGCCGTCTTTATGCTTTCGATTGTGGTCTTCCACCAATCATTCGGATCTTGCTCTGCCCACCGGGGCTGCGGTGTAATCATTGGGTATTCTTTGTATCCTCTAGATACGAGTCGGCCATTAACATCAAAAATGACGGATTTAGCACCAGTTGTGCCTACGTCAACACCGAGCAAATATGTTTTGGACGAATTCAACCCCTTCCGCTCACAGTTAAGTAAACAGGTAAATAAATAACAAATTTAGAATGTAAGTCCTTCCTTGATATCATACAGAATTACTTTGCTGTCCAACCTCCATCCACGCGTAAGTCTGCCCCTGTAATGTATGACGAGTCATCCGACGCTAAGAAAAGTATGCAAGACGCGATTTCTTCAGGCTTAGCCCACCTACCTAAAACACCTTCCCGTTCTCTCTCCTTTCTAAGCTCTTCAAAATCCTTCTTCGTTCGCTCAGCTTCAATTCGCAAGTCACTGCGAAGCATTGGCGTGTCGACGGAACCAGGACTTATGCTGTTTACACGGATGTTGTGTGGAGCAAATTCAATGGCCATTGCTCTTGTCATCGATATTATCCCTCCCTTTGTGGCACCGTACACGACATGATTTACTTGACTAGCATGTGCCGAAACCGAGCCCATGTTTACGATAACGCCTTCTCTTTGCTTTTTCATTTGCTGCACTCCATATTTGGAAACTAAGAAAATGCCTTTCAAATTGATGTTTACAACTCTATCAAACTGTTCTTGAGTTATTTCTTCAAAAGGCTGTACAAGTACAACTCCAGCATTGTTAACGAGGATGTCAAGCCTACCATACTTCTCTATGGTGGCCTCAACCAGTCTTCGAGCATCTTTCTCCTTGGAAACATCGGTCTTTACAAAAAAGGCCTCCTCACCAGCCGCCGTAATTAACTGTACAGTCTCCTTCCCTCCCTTGTCATTAACGTCAGCGACAACCACTTTTGCTCCTTCCTTACCAAAAAGTAGCGAAGTTGCACGTCCAATGCCAGAAGCTCCTCCTGTAATTATGGCGACTTTGTCTTTCAACTTCATGTTTCATCCCATTTTTACAAGAAATAAACTTCATATTTATGATTTATTAAATGATCATTTTCTTCATGATTTCACTGACTTTCTCTATCTAGGCATTGACTCGAACAGTTCATGTCCATATCAAGGTTTTTCAGTCTTTCGGAAATGCTTTACCTAATCCAAACTCTTTCCAATCAACAAATAACTTATTTATTATGTTTGTTTACTTAGAATACGCATTAACATAGGACAAACCCTGATAAAATATGGCAGGAGGTTAGGGTCTCATATCTGCACGTGTTTACTGGTGGCGTGGGCTTTCTCGGAAAAAAGTTTCCTTAATCGTTGCGTTCATGCTTCTCATCTTTTCCGCCATAGCCTTGATTAAAGTAGATCCCGCGAGCTTTGTGTGGCAGAGGAGAGAGGTGGAAATTCCTGAGACGACAAATATTGTTCCAGACATTTTCAGCGAGAGGGAGACGATCTCCAATGAAAGCGTCAGAACCGTATCTCAGATAGTAGTTGGCGAATCCATGTTTCTAAGCGAGCTCTACTCTCAGATAAGCCAAGACCTGATGGTTGCCATAAAAGAAAAAACTGGCATTCACGTTGAGATTGTAAACGACGCCACGACCCTGAAAAATAACTCTATTCTGATTGGAAACTCTGAGGTAAACAGGAAGACGGGGAGGCTTGCAAATTCAACTGGCTTGGATCTTCCTTCCGACTGGGGTCCCCAGAGTTTTGTTGTTTGTGGCATTAACCAGTCGGGGTCAAGCTTTCTCTTGGTCTTTGGGAACGACTCGCTAGGTGACGCCTACGGAGTCTACTGGCTAATAGAGCAGATTCTCTGCGGGTCCGAGGTCTCGGGAGACTTGTTTCAAATCAATGAGTCTAGGTCACCAGCAGTAAAGCTGAGAATACTGGACGCGTCCTCGGCCTTCTACGATCCAAAAGTCAAGCCACGAAGTTGGTGGGGCCAAAAATTGTGGATGGAAAAAACTGACGTCGACGAAGGACCCCTTTATGTAAACGAAACCCGCCTCGCTGAATCTGCAATCCGTTTCAGACAATTTCTGAACTACACACTGAAAACGGGCTACAACGGGATACTAATCCAAGATTTCTGGCACTATGTAAACTTCGACGATGTCGTTGACGGAGTAATCGTACCCAACTACACCATTTACTCAAGCGACAGCAAGTTCCGAATCCGCCATACCCGATATCAGGAGTACTTTTCCGACCTCTTCGACTACGCTAAGAAGCTGAATCTATCGGTGTTCGTATACGCAGATATCCCGACGTTTACACCTCCCCTTGAAAACTACCTTGGCGGCAGCAAAGCAAACGTGGACAAGATAATTTCTGTTTGCGTGAAGGCAATCGATGAATTCTTCACGATATTTCCCACGGTCGACGGCATAGTGGTACGTGTAGGCGAGCTCGGCGGGACCCACAACATGAAGGAATATTACTGTAGGGTGATATTCGACTCCTTCGGTTCCACCCGCCAACTTCTAAGTAGCCTCCTCGACGTCTTCGACAAGTATAACAAAACTCTATTCTTTCGCATCTGGTCAATAGGCATAGGAGAAATGGGAGACATCCACCAAGACCCCGAGGCCTATGACAGGTTGCTTACCGAGTTCGAGAATGAAGAAAACCTTGTTGTGTCCATAAAATACGTGCGAGGAGATTTCTATCGGGATTTGCCCTTCAACCCGAATATTGGACACGGGAAGATACGCCAGATGGTTGAGATCGAAGCAGTTCCCGAGTATGGCGGATTTTCCATGTACCCTAACTATCTCGTTGAGATATTTCAGGAGTTTATGTTGCATCTTGAGCGCGTTCCTTTTGGCGTTTGGGTTTGGGTGCAAGAGGGCGCTGCGCCGAAGATGACCGGAGGTTTCGGTCCATTCACCCTATTTCTGTTTCGAGGCTTTTGGAGTAACACGGATGCTAACGCATACGCGTTCGGAAAGGTTGTTTGGAATCCACATGCAGACGTAAACAACGTGACGTACACCTGGGCAATGAGAAACTTCGGGAGGAACTTTACAGTAATCCAAAACGTCTCGAGGATGCTGCTTATGTCAGACGATGCAGACTTGAAAGCCTTATACATTTATGATTATGCACGTAAGACGACCTACATAGTAGGTTCGATCTCGTTTCCAGAATCCCAACTGTGGATCTGGTGGGATGTCCCTCAAAGTTCAACCTTCGCCTTGGCACCTATCTACCGAGCATGCAAAGAGGGAAGGGGAATCGCGCCCAACGTTCAGGATGGTTTCGAGGCAGTTTCGACAGTGAAGAAAATGCAAGACTGTCTCAGGGGCTTGAAGCCTGAGGTCAATGAAGATTTATTGGGCTACTGGAAGAGAAGCGTGGAGTATGAGAGAAACTATTTTACCGTGCTGGCGTACTTTAGGGAATGCTTTCTCTATTTCTATGAGTGGACTGAAACCCTCAACCCGCAGGCAGCAGTGAGATACAAGTCAGCCCTCGAAAACTTGAAGGAAGCCAAGAGGGACTATGAAACTACGTACAACGGTTCCGACCCTGAACAAGTCATTGTCCCTGCAGATTTGTCGCAAATTGAACGCTTCATTGAAAGAGTTAAAAACACCCCTGACGCGGTCACCTTATCAGGCATACTCTTCGTGGCCCTATCATCCGTCATGATAATCTGCGTCGTTATAGACTTAAGAAAGAAGAGCCCCAAGCCAAAAGGTACGCGAACACGCGAACAAATGCCCTCGGCAGGAACAACCGCCACCAGATTTGAAAACTTGTTGAAGGCTTTGGTTATCTTTAGTCAAATGGTTCTTCACCCGGTTAAGTCGTTTAAGACATTAGGTGAAACAAATGGGTTCAGGCTCATCGTCCACGCGACATCGACGGCGCTGGTTCTGGCTCTAACTTCCACCTGTTTAGCTCTTCTCAATTTTCTACTCTATTCTTGGCAACTATTTCTTTTCCTCTTCACATGTCTCTTTGGCTTATGGCTTTTCAGCTCCACAGTATTCACCTTACTGGCTAAGTCTCAAGGCAAAGCTGTGAGGTTCTATCAAATGCTTGAAGGAAACGCAGTCGCGATTTCCGTGCCACTGCTCTATCTAGACCTTGCCCTCTTAGGACTGTTCTCTATCTGGGGGCCTCAGAGAATGTGGATGTTCTGGTCTGATTCCACCGTTTTGATATTTGCATTCTACGCGTTAATCCTGGCTTTCGGCTTGGCCATGTACCTAGCCGTTACCATGGTGAGGACAGTCATCGGCGTCTCAAGGAAGGTGTCTCTCCTGATTGTGATCACCTCATTGGCGTTGTTGGCCTCGGCGGTCCTTGTCAGTTTGAGCGCCCTTGGACTTGACTTATGGAGGGACATAGTCTACTCTTTGCATCGCGTATTCAACATTATGCTGAGCACGATGTTTGAACGAGGACCCGGAGCAGGCGCGTGGATCCCTCTAACCTTCTGGGATCTAGCTTTAGTTTCACTCGGAGCAACGGCTGTGCTAGTCTGCTTTGTACTGGTCGTTGCCCTTAGATCCAAAAAGAGTTTAACATGAGATAGAGTTTGACGAGCTAGATCAGTTAACATTTTACATTTAGAAGACTACCTTTTTAAGGAAAGACTGCGATATTCAGCGCTTCTAGGGGTGAAACTTTTCTCATGAGACCCACACCCATAGGATACGACAAAAATAAGGCATCTCGCCTCATGGAGGAAAGAAACATCGATGTCGTGGTAGTTACAACGCCAAGAAACGTTTTTTATACTTCTGGTCTTCCGGTCGGTCACGCTGAGAACAATCCCATCCTTTTTGCTTTGTCAAACCAGAACCCCACAATTGTCATGATTTATAGGGATGGCGAAGAAAGCTTGATCACATGGAGTATGTATGATACGTCTCTTAGTTGGATAGAAGAAACGCAAGGTATTTCATCACAAGCAGAAGCATCGTCCGCTGTCGCTTCTTTCATTAAGAAAGCCGGAGCAGAGAAAGGCGTAATAGGCATCGAAAGTTTGGCCCCATACTACGTTTACGAGAAATTAAATCAGTCTTTCCCTGATGCCACCTTCAAAGTCGCGGATGACATATTCTTAGAAATGAGTTTGATAAAAAGCAAAGAAGAAATTAGGCGAATAAGGGAATCCACTAGGATTGCAGAAAAAGCAATAAAGGCCATGATAGACGCCGTGGCAGAGGGAATTAGCGACATGGACTTCATAAAAATTGCCAAATCAACGATCGTAGAGGAAGGAGCCGCTGGATTCGACCATGTAACCCTCAGTATAGGCTTAAGCGACCCAGAGGCG
>Ga0315307_1000755_pt1 | contig 14058 bp, 12 predicted proteins | sample TDP2_MG_FD_203079 | JGI IMG/M metagenome (GOLD analysis project Ga0315307, IMG submission 203079) | Freshwater sediment microbial communities from Lake Towuti, South Sulawesi, Indonesia - TDP2 | ecosystem: Environmental > Aquatic > Freshwater > Lake > Sediment | place: Indonesia: South Sulawesi... | reverse complement strand
TGAAGGCGCGCAAAAGGAGCGCCGCGCTCCTTCGGAGTAAGCAGGGAGATCATCAGCATGGGTGTCGCCGAGGACCTGGCCTATGGTCATGCCGATCGAGCATATCCCCGACTGGCAAGAGCGCCTCGCGCGGCAGGATGCCTTCTGGGCGCGGGAGATCATTGATCGGCCGGTCGTGGACATCACCATCCCCAAGCCGAAACCCGAGCGCCCCTGGCCCAGGGAGAAGCGCTACCCCACACTTCGGGATCGCTGGATGGATGCAGAGCGCGCGGCCGAGCTGGCGCTGGCGGCGGCGGCGAACACCGAATATCTGGGGGATGCGCTGCCCCACGCGTACCCGAATCTGGGCCCCGAGGTGTTCAGCGCTTTCTTCGGCTGCGAGCTGGAGTTCGGCGAAGAGACCTCCTGGTCCATCCCCAACCTGAAGGACTGGTCGGAGGCGGACAAGCTCCAGTTCAGCCGTGACAACCGTTACTGGAAGAAGATCAACGAGATCACCGAGGCCATGCTGGAGGTAGGCGAAGGGAGATTCTACACCGGCCTCACTGATATGCACCCAGGCGGTGACGCCATCGCCGCGTTCCGCGATCCCGCGCAGTTGAACCTCGACTTGGTCGAGGCGCCCGACCAGGTGAAGGCCCTGCTCCAGCGCGTCACGGACACCTACCTATGGGTCTACGACTACTTCCACCACAAGCTCACCGCGGCCGGCCAGGCGGTCTGCACCTGGGCAGGTGTGGTCTCAACGAAGAGGTGGCTGGTGCCATCGAACGACTTCTCCTGCATGGTCTCGCCCCGGATGTTCCGCGAGTTCTTCCTCGACAGCATCCTCCGGGAGTGCCAGCACTATGAGGCTTCCCTCTACCACCTGGATGGGCCCGGCGCGCTCAAGCACCTGGACACCTTGTTGGAGATCAAGGAGCTCACCGCCATCCAGTGGGTCTACGGCGCGGGACGGGGCCGCTGCTCCGACTGGCTCTGGGTCTACCGGAAGTGCCAGCAGGCGGGCAAGGGCCTCCAGATCCGCCTGGAGCCGGACGAGCTCGACCTGTTCATGGAGAACCTGAGGCCCGAGGGCCTGTGGATCGGCCTCAGCGGGGTTCAGGACCGCGAGCAGGCCGAAGCTCTGCTGAAGAAGGTGGCGCGGTGGAAGTAGCCTGACTTGCTGCGCTCAGCGCTTCCGCTTGAGCCACGGCTCGATGGGAGTCTTCGCCTCCGTGCTGAAGGGCAGCTCCACTCGCCTGCCCGTGGCCGCGGACTGGTAGGCGGCCATGATGACCTCCAGCACGGCTCGCCCGTCCTCGCCGGTCTCCAGGGGCCGCCGGTTCTCTTTCACACACCCAACGAAGTGCTCCAGCTCCTGCGGGAAGCCGTAGTTCCAGGCCTCCTCGTAGATGGTGAAGGTCCAGCCCTTCGTCTCCGGCGCCTTCTCGACTGCGTAGCCATAGCCCACTTCGCTGTAGGTCTCCAGCGCGTTGCCATGCAGCAGGTCCGCGTAGGTAACCCCATCCGAGCCGTAGATCTCCACCCGGTCGTCCATTCCCCCTCGCTTCGCCCAGCTCTCCTCGGCCATGCCCACCGCGCCGCCCTCGAACTCCACGATGGCGATGGCGTTGTCCTCGCCCTGAGTCTTGTCGCCGTGCACGTGCGTGCCCATCTGCGCGTAGACGGCCACCGCGCGCGGTTTGTTCAGCACCCAGCGAAAGAACTCGACCGCGTGGCACCCCATGTCCAGCATCACCCCGCCGCCCGAGCGCCCCACCTCCCAGAACCAATCCGCATGCGGCCCGAAATGCTTCTCACTCTGCTTCACCAGGTACACCTGGCCAAGCGCCCCTTCATCCACCAGCTTCTTGGCGCGCACGTACTTGGGCGCGAAGCACAGCTCCTCCGCATACATGAGATGCACGCCCGCCTTCCGGCAGGCCTCGATCATCTGGTCGGCCTCTCGCAGGTTCATACAGAGCGGCTTCTCGCAGATGACGTGCTTGCCTGCGGCGGCGGCACTGACCGTCGCTTCCGCGTGCAAGTAGTTGGGGAGGCAGATGTCCGCGATCTGCACTTCATCAAGGGCCAGCGCCTGCCGGTAGTCAGTGAGCCAGCGGGGGATGCCCAGCCGCTCGGCGAAGGCCCGCGTCCTGCCCGCATCTCGGCCGACCGCCACCTCGACCCGCGCCTCTCGCACGAATCGCCGGTAGCAGTCAGCGTGAATCTCCGCGACGAAACCGCATCCCAGCAGGGCTATACCCACTGTATCCATCTCAGCACCTCCCCGGCCCGCGTGCACCAGTCGCCTGGCGCAACTTCCGCAGGTCCAACACCTCCCGCCTCGGTCCCGCCCCAAGCCGCGCTCAGGTGACCCGCCGCAGCGCCACCAGGCACTCGATGCTGTGCAACGCGATGGCTGCGGCGAGCACCAGGAAGAACACCAGACTCGCCGCCGCGAGAGCTGCGCTCCGCGGCAGCACCTCGAGCACCACCAGGAACAGCAGATAGCCGTACTGCAGCGCGCCCGTCACCTTGCCGAGAGCAGTGCGCGCTGGCGCGCCGCACTGCTCCCTCCCCGCGCTGAACATCTGGAGCAGCAGAATGGTCAGCATCGCCAGGTAGAGTACGGAGAACTGCCAGGTGGCCAGCCGACCGGCCGCGTAGAAGGCGATGAAAAGTGAGTAGATCATTACGAAATCCACTGTGCTGTCCAGGGCCTTCCCGAACTCGCTCGCCTGGCCCAGCCGGCGCGCCATCCGGCCATCCAGCAGATCAGTGACCACCATCGCGCCCATCGGCGCGGCCGCCAGATAGCTTCTCTCTGTGGCGATCCCGACGATCACCACGGGCAGCAGGATCAGCCGCATGAGGGTGAGCAGGTTCGCCGCGGTAATCGCGCTGCCCGTCATCTGGTCTTGTCCGGTGGCCACGCCGCGCCCTCCGTGGAGCCAACTCGCATGCCTGGCTCGGGCTTGTCTTCTCCCCTCTCATCCCCGAACCTGCAGTGACAGAGCCGCCCCGGAGGGAGGCGGCCCACATACAGCATCTCCTGCATCACCGCAACACGGTGATCCAAAGAGATGCCGTTCAGGCGCCCCGCAGACGTGCTCGCGGGTTGGGCAGGAGCTGGCCCCCTGCCCACGAGTTCGCCCCGGCCCCCCTTGTTCCTCCGCCCCCGCCTCCTCTAGGCGGGACGGGACGGCCTGGCAGTACCGCGTTCCTGCAACGGAGCGAAACCGCGGCTCAGACCCCTCCGCCCCAGCCGCTGATCGCCTGGAATTGGCGGCCGGTCCAGTGGTGCAGCTTGGTCCCGCAAGCGTCCACGCACCAGCCCATCGTCGCCACCTCGGTCACTACGTGTGATGCGATCCCTTCGTCTGACGCGCCCGGTTTCACGCTGACCGGCCCTGACAGAGACAATGGGCACAACTTGCCCACTGGGCGGCCCGAGATGGGGCAGCGACCATCCTTCGCTCAGCTCCGCTGCCTCCGCAGCCACCGCGCCAGATTGTACGCCTCCCCCACCATGGTCACCCCTTCCGCCTGGGCGATGCGATCGAAGCGGTTGACCAATGCCTCTCGTGACGCACGCGTGTGCTTGCCCAGGGCCACCTGCGCGTAGATCAAGGGCAGGCGCGCGACCTCCACCCGGTGGAGCAGCATCGGGTCACCGTCAACCGCCGCCTCCGCCTGATCGAACAGCTCCGCCGCCTGCGCCAGCACCTCCGGCGTCAGGTACCCGATCTCTGACGGCGCGTAGATGCGAACGTGCAAGTCGGGCCTGGCTCTCACTTGTCTGTGAATCAGGTCAACATAATCCCGGACGGCCGCCGCCGCCGGGCCATAGTAGCCGGCCACGAACTCGTCTATCGCCCGGTCCGTGTCATAGCTTGGGTCCCAGAGCGTCTTGGCGACCAGGTAGGCTCGCAGCTCTGCCAGTTCCCCGCCTGGCGAGAAGTAGTTCGCTTCTTCGTAGATGCCGGTGACCGAGTTGGCGATGAAGAAGCTAATGTTGGGCTTCAGCACGTAGAGATTGGGGAATGGCAGGATCGAGTGCGCGTAGTTGATCACGTAGTCCCACACCCACAGCCGGTTCGAGACCTTCGCCCACTCCTGGAGATCCTGCCGGAAGGAGGCGTTGTAGGGATCGCTCTCCAGGGGGTGGACGAAGCAGCACTCGATGTCGGAGAGCCACACCACGACGTTGGGCCGGGGCCTGACCTGGGCCGGCGGCTTCCGGCTGTACTGGTAAGACAGTGTGTCTATCATCTTGTCCGGGTGGTGCTTCCGAATGCCATCCGCGACCGCGTTGGCGAAGTGCAGGATGGGGCCCATCTGGCTCCCCTCGCTCTCGGCGACTGCGCTGCATCTCTCGCACTCACAGTAGTGGTGCCAGTCGTTCTGCGAGACCGAGAATATGGCGGCCTCGGGCCATTCCTGGATCCAGTTGCGCACCGTGGCGATGGCGATCCGCAGCACCTCCGGGTTCGTCAGGCACAACTGCGACCTGTCGGGGCCCACTCGCCTCCCACTGATCTCCGAGTAGTACTCGGGATGGGCGGCGAAGTAGTCTCCGGGAGGAACCAGCGCGTTGAAGGTGTGGACGAACCCCCGGTAAACGATCTTTCCGCCTCTCGCCTCGTCCGCCTCACTCCACTGCCCGTTCAGCTTGTTGCGAACCGCCCAGTCCGCGTCCCGGGAGCAGACGTAGTCGGTGGAGCGGTACTCCAGGGGCGGCAGGTAGCGCCGGTCAAGCTTGGGCAGGTCGAATGTCCCCGACTGGGGGATGACCGTGCAGTCCGGCGCCAGCCAGCGGCAGCCGAGGTAATCCTCGAGAAACGTGTAGCAGGCGTACAGCACCCCCCGCTTGTTTCCGGCCAGGGCCAGCGCCGGGCCCCTGGTGGCGATGTGTATCCCCTCCTCCCCGAGGGCGGTGAAGTCAACCGAGATGCGCAATCGGCTCAGCAGATCGCTCTTCCCCACCACGATCGGTATCTGGCCGGCGACCTCCCGTTCGGCAACCACGGGGAGGGCCTCTCCCGTCACCTGCGCGAGATGGGCGCGCAGGTCTGCGGCCGCGTGTGTCTCTTGCGCCGTCGCCGGCTGCGGGATCACGATGGCGTGCGAGGCCGCGCTTATCTGCCGCCCCCCGACCTTCACCACGCACTTGCCCATGCTTGTCCCCCTGTCCTGCGGTCGCCTCTGTAGGGCGGGGACGCCGATCCCCGCCACTCTTCCCCACCAGCCCACCGGCCTCCCCTCGCGCTACCGAAGGCCCGAGCCTGCCCGGGGGCGAAATAGGGGGCGCAGTCGAGACCACTTCACAGGGAGCAGACCATGGCGAACCGAGGGTGCGACATCTTGGCTTTCGGCGCACACGCGGCAGACATCGAGTTCTCCTGTGGCGCGGTGATCGCAAAGCACACCCAGCGGGGAGACAGGGTCACTCTGGTTCATCTCACCCTCGGGGAAGCCGGCCACCCCCACATGTCCGCGCATGACTATGCCGAGCAGAAGAAGGTGGAGTGCCAGCAGGCCGCGGAGGTGCTGGGCGCCGAAGTGCGCTGGCTGCCCTACGCCGACGCCGCGCTTCCCGCCACCCCCGAGGTGGAACTCGCCATCTGCGACCTCATCAGAGAGTTCAAGCCCCGCATCGTGCTCACCCATTGGCGGGGAAGCTTCCATCGGGACCACCTCCTTTCCCACCACCTGGTGATGCGCGGGCTGGCCTTGGCCCGCTCCGCCTCCTGCGGGCGCCCGCTTCCGCCTCACACCGTCCAGAGCGTCTTCTTCCCCGAGAACTGGGAGGACCCCCAGGACTTCCGGCCGGAGGTCTACATTGACGTGTCCGGGAGCTACGATACCTGGCTCAAAGGTGCGAGCAAGTACGCCCTCTTCCGGGGCGAGGTGGTGGCCTTCCCTTACCGTGATTACTACGAATCCCTTGCCTTCATCCGGGGAGCTGAAGCCGGCTGCGGTCGTGCCGCAGCCCTGATGAGGTCCGCGGAGATCTGGAAGACAGCCCAGGCCTACCTGACCTGACACCTGCTGGACTGGGAAGGAGACGGGCAGCACATGGATGTGCACTTGCGGGACTACTGCATCCACGACGCGCAGGAGATCACCGACCTCTGGAACCGGTGTCTTCCCGCCGATCCGATCACCCGGGAGATCTTCGAGGATAGGATCTTGCTCGACCCCAACTTTGAGCTCGCCGGCTGCAGAGTCGCCGAGCGCGATGGCCGAGTGGTGGGGTTTGCGCATGCCCTGGTGAGGCGGACCCCCTTGCCGTGGGGATTCGAGTCACTCCTGGAGCGGGACCGCGGGGTGGGCTGGATCCTGGCCATCTTCGTCCACGAGGCCTTCCGGCGAGAAGGCATCGGCAGCGCGCTCCTGGGCCAGACGCTCGACTACCTCCGCGCCAGGGGTGCGCGGCAGGCCGTCCTCTTCGACTACCCGCCCAACTACCTGCTGAGTGGGGTTGACACCGAGGCCTACCCCGGCGCCCTGGAGTTCTTCCAGCGCCGCGGCTTCTCTGCCCAGGGCAAGACCATGGGCATGGGGATCAACCTCTATGACTTCCGGCTGCCGCCGGCCGTCGCAGAGATGGAGCGAGAGCTGGCCCAGCAAGGGATCGTCGTCGAGTACTTCAGCCGCGACTACCTGCTGCCCACTATCTCCTTCTTGCACGACTGCTTCCCCACCTGGCTCTGCCTGTTCACCGACAAGCTCCAACGCAATCACGATCTCGACGAGATGGTGATCGCCCGCCAGGGAGAGGAGGTTGTCGGCTACTGCCAGCACCGCTACTGGCACCAGGCCGAGCGCACCGGCCCTTTCGGCGTGAAGGCCGCCCTCCGGGGGAAGAAGATCGGGACGCTGATGCTCTATCGCTTGCTGGAGCGGATGTCACAGAAGGGCTTCAGGTTCGGCTGGTTCGCCCAGACCGGCGAGCGTCAGCTCAACTACTACCAGAGAGTGGGCTATCAGGTCACCCGGACCCAGGTGAGCATGGTGAAGCAGCTATGACAGCTCGCCAGACTCGACTCGCCGGCACCCGCTGTGATGAGCATCACCGTGGATGCTACCGATCCCCTTGATCAGGGTAACCGCCCCTGATTCAAGAGACTCCGTAGCGCAAGACATCCTGCAGCTTGAGCAATCTGGCGGCGTTCCCGGAGGCGATAGCTAGCACCGTCTCCTGCGAGGCCCCAGCGGAGACGAGGAAGTCAACCAGGCTCGCCACACCCGGGGGGTACGGGTTCTGCTCCGCTGACTGCACTCCGTAGACGATGCCATAGGGCAAGAAGGGAGGGCCCGGCCGCCCGACCCAGTCAGTGCCGGCCATCAGCCGGTCGTGAGGTATCCGTGCCAGCGCCACTGGTACTCCTGGGGAGTGAAAGTGGATGATCTCGGCCCAGAAGCTCTCCGGCCATCCCCCCAGCTCGCGCTCGATGATGTCGAGATAGCCCTCCACCACCGTCGGGTTACTGCGTGGCGATCCGACGAAGTGGGCCAGCAGGTACTTCGCCTTCGGCGCCCGCTGTACCAGGGCCAGGAAGTCGTACAGCTCCTCAGTGCCGGAGGCGAAGTTGCCTTGGGCGCTGTTCGAGGTCGAGATGTGCACCTGCACAGGCACGTCGAACTCCACGGCCTTCCGCACCAGCCGCTCCACCGGTTCGCTGTCCATCCGGTAGTCCATCATGTACTGGACCATCTCTCCCAGCATTACGAATCCCCACTCCCCGAAGGCAACGTCCATCGCTTCCAGGGAGGCGTCCAGGAAGTGGGGGTTTACCATGCATGACCCGTACACTCGGCCTGGCAGGTCCCGGGCCAGGCCGTGCACGTGCCGGCTCGCCTCCAGCACCCCCTCTGGCCGCTCCACCATCAACCGGAACTCGGCGGCGTTGTGGGCTTCGCAGCAGTTGACGACCAGACGCAGATCAACTCCTGCTCCATCCAGCACCGCCGCCACGTCCTGCGCCAAGGTCTCGCGGACGGAGCCGTCAGGAGAGACGCCACTGATGTGTACGTGGGTGTCTATCCATTCCATGGCTGTGGTCTTCCATGCCTAGCGACTGTCGCCCAAAGAAGTAAGGGCGACACTCGCCACAGAACCAGCGAATGCCTGACGAAAGACTTTCGCGCAATGTTAGTTCATTGCGCAAACGTCCGTAGAGCATGTCTGGCATTGCCGGAACACGGTAATGCCAGAGATGGCCCTCGGGCGCCCCGCAGAGGCCCGTGTGACCGGCTGCGGCATCACCATAGTCCAAGACACTCCGACTCGCGGCTCTACATTCCGCAAGAGGGCGAAGCGCTCCTCCCGTTCTCGATTTCTGTGCCGACGGAGGAGGTCGCACGGGCACGCGCTCGAGCCTCAGCGTGGCACTGTAACAGGAGTTGACTCAGAGACAATGCCAGATGCTTCAGCATAGCCCAGACACCTGACGATGCACACTGAGCTTTGTACGGTTGCAGGCATCTGAGTTCGTTCGCCATCTGCTCCTCACTGTATTCTGCGAACGTGAGTAGTGCAGGCAAGACAGCTGGGGCAGAACAAGCAGGTGTGTGAGCAGCAGGCGGCTCTATTCACAGGACCGCCTGCCGGCGCGAAAGAGCAGAGCTGAGTGGAAGCCCGTAGTATAGCCCTTGTCAAATCAAAATGGGACGTCCGTAGGGGATAACCCTCGCGTCCTGCCCGCCTTCGTTCTGACATCCCACAGGGGCAGGAGGCGCAGCTCCTGCCCTACGAGCCATACGTCTGCGAGGTCGCGCTCTTCCGAGCCCAGATGACGAACACAACAAGCAATACGACCAGGAGACCGACCCCCTCCCAGCAGCCCACGACAATCCCGTATATCAATGTGGCCAGGAACAGTAGAAGCGGCCAGCACAGGCTCCAAGCAGAGTCCCGAGGTGTGGGCTTGGGACTCCTCATCAAGACGAGAAGCATCACCACGAGCAGCAAAGCGGGAATCCAATGCTGAGCGCGCGCAAAGCTTATTATGGCGGCTCCATGGAGTATCAATGCCAGCATCATCATACTGACTTTGCCTCCTCCCTGCGATTTCGCCGCACCCATCGCCGCGTCCAAGCGCCGCTCTCAGGCCAAGGGGGGAGGTCATCCGGCACGGTCCAGCCCGGCCGGCCGCTGCAGTAGCTATACATCGTCTCTATCACAGCCTGGAAGACGGCCATGCGTACTGACGCGTCATGCTGCCACCACTGGATTCCTATGGTGGCGGAAATGAGCGTTTTTGCGCGGGCCACTGGGGGGAAGATGGCCGTGGCTTCGGCAGTGAAGCACTGAAGCAATAAGAACGCGGTCCTACGCGCGCCCGACACAGCCATTGCAGCCGATGCGGTGCAGCAGTCCCTGAACGGATCCGCCTGGCACCGGCCAGAGGAACAGGAACCTCGGAGGGATGTCCGGGCGCTTTCCGAGGGCCTTCATCAGGTCGGACCTCAAGAGGGGGTCATCGCAGCGGCACCACCTATCACACGGTATGATCTCCCAGGGGAACCCCTCGTCGTCGCATAGGTCTCCGTAGTCCAGCAGCACGTCGTCAGCGCACAAGTCCCTCTTCGTCCCGCAGACTGTCATCTTGCCAATGATCCCGCCAACACCCTTGCGCACGTCGAAAAGTTCGCCGGTACGCCTGTGGCCTCTGCACAATCTGGCCCAGCAAGTAGGGCTGGTCTTCGTTTCGTAGACCAGGACGATGTCGCCTATCTCGGGCAACCGGCGAAGATGCCACGTCCTCTTGACATAGACGTGCCAGAGAAAGCGCCGAATGCTCTCCGGCACTGGCCAGTGGGTAGTGATCCAGTAGTTCAAGACGCACCTCCTCTTGGATCCGCGAGCCTAGGCAATGGTCGGCCAGCACACACCGCGCCGCGTCTTGTCCAGAGGTCCATGCGGATGCCAGCACCCTCCTCGACAGGAGGCTCTGATTCGACGGGATCGCTGAAACTCCTGCCTGACAGGCGCTTGGTATCTGACAGGGATTGTGGTGAAGCTATCATCTTTTGGCTCGCTTCTATTCCTTCGGTAGCTTGCTGCCGAAGGGGATGGACCCCCGCGGCTTGGGCACTGAAGTACCGAGGCGAGAAAACCGTCTGGAGCAGCTGTTGCAGCAGGACCTCGGGGGAGGTGAGGATGAGTCGTGAAGATAGCTCGCATATCGAGGGAAGGCGCGGTTTCGGCAGCCCCGGCCGGGCAGACTCACCCCTGGGCCGCCAAAACCCCAAACTTACGGCGCGCTCCACACGACCCTCCCCTCTGGGTTGGACATCACCAGCGTCGGGCCGTCGGCATCTATCCTCAACGCGGCGCGCCATTTGCCCTTCGCGTCGAGGAATCCAAGGCCCGGGCTGCCGTCGGAGTTCACCATTACCATGGCGCGCCATTTGCCGTTCTCGTCGGCGATCCCAAGGGTCGGGTTGCCGTCAGGAAAGACGCCCAGCGCGGCGCGCGGCTGGCCCTTCTCGTCTGCTAGTGCCACGCCCGGGCGGCCATCCGCCAGCGCCAGCTCGGCGCGCGTCCTTCCCTTGTCGTCTGCTAGCGCCACGCGCGGGCTGCCGTCGGGGAATAACGATAGCTCGATGCGAGCCTGCTCCTTCTGGTCGCAGAGCCATATGGCAGGAGAGCGACCGTCCGTGCCACCCATCCTTCCCATCCTTATCTCAACCCGCGTTCTCCCCTCCCCGTCTATGAGCTGGAACCGCTGCGCGCGCACCACCTGGCGCGGCCCACACCCCGCGATGAAGGTCACCGCCGCCAGCACAACCAGAACTGCCAGCACAAGCGCCCACTTGCCTTTGCTCATCTGCCTCGCCTCCTCGCTACGGATTCCCCCGCGCCTCTCCCCCTCATCCCATGCCCACCTCGAGACGCCGCTCTCAGGTCAGCCTGCCCCCCGTTTTCGGTGGTATCCGAGCAATGGACGCGATTCCTGCCTTTTCCGCCCATCACTGTCCCCGATCGGCCGTTCTCAACGCGCGCAGCGCCTCTCCAGCTCCTGCCGCAGCGCCTCGAACTCCCCCGGCCGCAGCTTCAAGAGGCAGCGAAGGGGGATCTTTCTGCCGCTGGTCTGCTTCGTGATCTGCCGCACACGGTCTGCCCGAACGCCAAGGGCGGCGTCCCATCGAGGGACACTCCTCTTCACTTGGAAGGGGACTCGGATGTTGAACACCTTCCCCTTGACCTCATCGCCCTCGCAGCATTCCGGTGAGCCCGTGACGACCCCCCAGGCGACAATCGCCTTCGATCCCTTCCTTGCATTCCACCACCGGATAACCCGACGCCCCGCCGGCTGTGAATAGGTCTCGTAGAGCAGCACCCGGTCGCCCACAGACACCTTATTAGCTGTCGCTTGCGAATGGAACCACATCCACTTCAGCGATTCCTGCCCGCGAAATAGATCGTTCTCTATCGGCGGCCACCGTAGGTCGAGCCAGTCCGTCATGTGTGCCTCCTCGCTTTGTCAATGACCCAATCTGTCCGTTCTGCCACTTGCCCCCATTCCTCGTGCGCCTCCAGCACCCATTTGAGTCTGATGCTCCTTCGCTTCTCTGGCGCTGGCCTTTCCGCGCCGATCTGCCCGCCCCGATCACTGAGCCGCCCCCTCCTACATTGGTCTGCGCAGACGAAGGCGCTTCCACCCCATGTGTTCCCCAGTCAGGGTATGTCTCCCCCCAAAGGTCGCCCTCTTTGCCGAAGAGCGCTGCGGTCGCACTGCGGCAGGCAGGCATTACCAGCGAGAACGTGGGAACCATCCACAGAAGAGGGCAGTTAACGCCAAGGGCTTGAACCCAAGGAACCAGTGATCGTCACAAAAAAGGTAGAAACCCAACAACAAGCCTGCATTCGAGCGCCAGCTTGCCGCTGGGTTATCTGCGGCACCTGCATGCGCGAAGTAACGGAGTTCTCGCGAGAGTCGGACCACAAAGTAAAGGGGGAGGGAAATGGCGCAGAATGCCCACTTGACGGCCAGCGCCGCAGCGCCCCACTTGAACCCGGCCGCCCACCAAAGGACTGCACACGCGAGCCATCCCAAGAGTGAAGCTGCAAAGGCGAGCATTCGCTGACCGGACAGATCCATCCACACTGGCCGATCCAACCTGCTGGTGCCCCACGCGTATCTGCTGTGGAGCCACGAAAGCAGGACGCTCATGACAGCAAGTATCAGACCCAATGTGAACATGCTCGCCCCTCGTTTCCCGTTTCGCTGGTTCACCCAGCACCTTCGCCAATGCTTCCGTTGCTTCCTCGTCTCGTCTTCCCATTGCTTCCCAGGACGTTCTTACTTGGAGGCACGAAAGAGGGTATTGACAAGGCGTGCGGGTCCAGTATCATATTGGTGGTATCACGCCAGCAGTTCTCCTGGGCATAGCAGTTGCCTCGGGGATGGCGACAACTGAATACCGCCATCATCGCGCAGATCCGGCGGGCCTTCCGAGGGTGCTCTGGAGACAGAGGGCTAACTCCTTGCGGTCTGCCAGCGCGATGAGGTGGTGATAAACGCCAGCATCGCAACGATAGGCGGACCTTCCGAGGAGCGCCCTGGACACCAGGGAGCCCGCTCGAGGCGGTCTGCCTGATCCGACGAACTGAATAGGCAGCCGCCGACTCGATAACGAGAGGCGGGCTTTCTGAGAGCCGTCCACCTGGTTGACCCCAGAGGCTCTGAGAAGGCCCGCCTCTTTTCGTTTGTCTGGCTGATGACGGAGGAGTTAGCATGAAAGCATGATGCACCCCGACGGTGGGGCTGATAGTATCAGCCCAGGATCGACACCGGAAGGAGGTGCACCATGCATTACGTGGGCGTAGACTACCACAAGAAGAGCAGTTACGTCACGGTGATGGACGAACGAGGCAAGGTGGTGAAGGAGGCGCAGATCGCCAACAGCCAGGAGGCGCTGGCAGCGTTCCTGGACGGCCGGGCGAAGGGTGCATCGGCGGTGCTGGAGGCGGGTCGGAACTGGCCGGTGATGTACGACTGGCTGGAGGAGCTGGTGGACGAGGTTACGCTGGCCCACCCGGCCAAAGTTCGAGTGATCGCCGAAGCGAAGGTGAAGACCGACCGGATTGACTCCCGGATGCTGGCCCATCTGCTGCGAGCCGATCTGATCCCGGCGGCCTATGTGCCGGGAGCGGTGACGCGAGAGCAGCGGCGCCGACTGCGGCAGCGGATGTTCCTGGTGCGGCTGTCCACGATGGTAAAGAACCGCGTCCACACGCTGGTGGATCGGCACCCGGAACTGAGCCGCCAGGCTGGGGGCTGGAGCGATCTCTTCGGCAAGGCAGGACGCGCCTGGCTGGAGCAGATTGCGTTACCGGCCGGCGAAGCCGATCTGCTGGGCACAGATCTCGAACTCCTGGAGGCGATCCAGACCCACATCAAGTCCAGCAACCGATGGGTGTCGCAGTTGGCCAAGAAGGACGCGCGGGCGAAGCTGCTGGCCACCCTTCCCGGGATTGGTGACTTCTTCGCGGTGTTGCTGGCGGTGGAGATCGACGACGTGAGCCGGTTCTCCCGCCCGCAGAAACTGGCCGCCTACGCGGGGCTGGTGCCGTCCACCTATGCCTCGGGCGGCTACCTCCACCACGGCCGCATCACGAAGAGAGGAAACAAGTGGATTCGCTGGGCCTGCATCGAGGCGGTGTATCCCGCTACGCGTCAGGACCCCGCGCTGGCTGCCCTCTACCAGCGGCTGAAGGTCGCCAAGGGCGCGAATGTCGCGAAGGTGGCGGTAGCGAAGCGACTACTGACCATCGCCTATCGGGTGTTGAAAGAGGGCCGGCCGTATCGCTCCGCTGACGAACAGGCGGCACTGACAAGGAGATAACCCCGGCTGCCCTGATTTGCCTCTAGCTGGCCTCAGCGCACCGAGGTCGAGCTGTGGAGGAGAGTGGGGAGCCGGGGATCAGAGGCTAAGGTGTGTTCGGCGAGAGCGCCGGAACGTAGGAGAGAATGATCGAGGATCGACCCCACGCGCACCAGCGCGTCCTCGAAACCGTCGGGACAAACGGGGTCTTGCATGATGCTTTCAGGAGAG
>Ga0315307_1000754_pt1 | contig 14090 bp, 14 predicted proteins | sample TDP2_MG_FD_203079 | JGI IMG/M metagenome (GOLD analysis project Ga0315307, IMG submission 203079) | Freshwater sediment microbial communities from Lake Towuti, South Sulawesi, Indonesia - TDP2 | ecosystem: Environmental > Aquatic > Freshwater > Lake > Sediment | place: Indonesia: South Sulawesi... | reverse complement strand
GAGTGGACTACGCCACCATCTACGCACAGATTCCTCCAGAATAGACCTCCTCCCCCCTTTTCTTTTTCGGCTGTTTCACTGAGTTTTGCCAGTATCCTCTCTCAACCTCCAGATACCAAACTCCCCGACGGTCTCCATCGTCTCAACTGGCTGATACCAACGCTTCTTGCTACCGACAACTGCTCTCAGTTTCCAGCCTGTCGTCTTTGCTTCTGAGTCTATCCGAGCCAGCAGAGACTCGGTCTTCAAAAGAAGCTTTGACCTTTCCTCTTCTGAGATGCCCGAAAGCTTCGGCAGTAGCGACTTGATTCCTTGAAGATTGGATGTGACAGTATACCAGAAGCCCCAATCATCAGATAGTAGCCTTGCGATCCGGTCCACATTGACCGCTTCGGTTACGTCTCCCGCCTTCAGGTCATGAGCAATCAGCAGGAGGAGAGTATCCTTCAAATCCTTTTCGCTGAAGCTTACGATCTGAAGTTTCTCGAGAAGAAGATCGGTCACGGTTATTGTAGGTGAGTCAATCTCAAGTCTCCCTCTGAAGTCGATAGGATGATTTGCAACGATCAACTTGTCGAAGAAGACATCGACGAAGAACCACCCCTTCTGATGGAAATAGATCTGTCTCTCTGACGCAGCTGTCGAAAGCGTCGCCCTTCGCTTCGAGTACCCTAGCGAGGCGAAGAACCCTTTCATCTGATCTCTCTGCTTCTTGTAGCTCATGAAGTCCAGATCGCTGAACTCTTGCCCCCCATTCGCGATGCGACCCATCCTTGACGCAAACTCGCTATAGTCAAGGCAGTGCAGCCTAATTCCGACCCCGCCCATGGCCCGCAGAACTAGCCCTCCTCTATTGGCTTCCTCGACGATCCTGCGAGATTCGTCGAGGAATACGTACGAAGGAACAATCCCGCCCCATTCGGCCGGTAGCTCAACAAACACTTCCTCACCCATAGACTAACCCGCCAAGTTCTGGGTCGGCGTAGTACCATATCCCAGAAATTGAAGAGTGACGGCCAACCTTTTTTAGTTGCCGGCCTGTGAGGTGAACTCCATGCCGTCATCGACACAAGATATCATCGCTCGGACTGAGAAGGAAGTCATGACAGGGAGAGGCAGATGGATAGCCGACTTCAACGAATCCTTTCGAGACTTCAGGGTGCAAGACGTCATGTTCGATGTTCTCATCAAGGGAAACACAAGGATGAAGGGCTTCATTCTATCGCGCGTGTTCTCGCACTTTCTGAATCCCAACTATGAAGTCGCCTTTTTCATCCTCTCAGTTAGCCCCGGCAAAACGATTGACCGGAGGCATCTGCAGAGGCCGCTGTCAGCGATACAGTGGTACATGGAACGCAACTATGTCAAATGGTCTTGGCTCGTCGTGGTCGGGGAAGGGCTTGATGAGACCATCAGGAGAGCAGTTGAGAGCGTTGCCGATCAGAGTATTGGGGTAGTGTACATAGATTCTGCCTCTGGAGAGACTATCAACAGCAACTCTTACTTGGGAAGACAGATCAGGAAATATGTCAAGGTCTAGGGCACGAACATGATGAAAGCTCGTTCACCTACACAATTCTCATCATTCTTCAAATCCTTCTTCGCGATTTTTGCGGTTCAGGCTTTAGTGGTGCTGATTATTCCATACGAGGTAGTCGCGCCTATCCGTGTGCAGGTCCTTGTCTTCAATATATCATCGTCTTTGCTCTTGGGCTGGGCCCTCTACAAGCGAGCAAGTCACCTGACTTTTACCTATGATGAGACTGTCTTCACGCTTAGGAAGGGAAAGGAAGATGCGACCACACACAGATGGACAGACTTTACAATGGTCTCTTTGGCCCGTACCGAGCACGGGGACTTTTTCGTGAAACTACACAGAAATGAGGATTTCTTCACGTTGCCTGTGTCAAAGCTAAAGCTCGACCCATTTCGGTTTCGAGATGAAGTGACGAAGCTCGTTCGATCGCACCGTTAGGCTTCAGGACAAGGGGGGAGACTGATCTAAGCCTCTACCCTCTGAAGCCTACTCACCTTATCTCGGTCCAACTCCACTAGGTACGCTCGAAGAATTCCTTCTCCGTACTCGCTACCCGGGTTTAAGCATTGAGTCCTTCCGATCCTGATGAATCCTGAGCTTTCGTGAATATGACCGTGCAGGCTGAGAAGAGGTTGATGCTTCTCGATCATGGTGCGAACAGACTTTGAACCTACAGGGACCATGTGTGGCCTCCCGTGCAAGTAGACCGGTGTGAGGTCGGACTTCAACTCTGGAGCATAGTCTATCTGCGAGTCATATGGTGGACAGTGAAAGCAGAAGACGGCCGTCGCCATGTTTCTGATCTTGGTGACCGTTCGTTCAAGCTTCTGCATAAGCTCCTCTTCGCCACATTCTCTTGGCGTATTCCAAGGAGTTGGGTTTGACCACCCACAACAGGCAACCTCGTGCTCCTCATCAAGTGATACAACCTCTTCCTCTCCATATGTGACTCTCGGGTCTGCCCGTATCACGTCATCGATCGCAAGTGTGTCATCGTTGCCAGGGGTCAGAACTACGCGGCATTTGGCAGGCACTTTTTCAGGCACGAGTCGCAGCCATTGGCTCATTACGTCAACTTGAAGCTCCGCGAAGATCTTCTCTCTCAATTCCTCGTCAGCAAAGATCCTCTTTGCTTCCTCAGCGGTAGTCCTGTACGGAAGATAGCTCAACTTTCGAATGTCCTTCTCCAGCTCTGGAAGCTCTTTCTCAGACGCGGTCCTGCGTTGACCTAGAACTATAGCCTCGAAGGTTCCGTCCTCATTTCGGAAGACTGGAACGATCAGCTTCCCAGTCATATCACCGCTGATTACAAGGGCGTCAAGGTCAAAGTACTTGGCAGAGTTCAGGAACTTCCTCCAAACAACTTCAGAACCATGAAGATCCGTCGAGAAGAGGAATCGAACTTTAGCCAGCGGTCTAGCACCTACCTCTGGACTTCTTCAACGACCGTATACCATTTCTTGCTTGTACCGATCTTTGCTCTCAGCTTCCATGGCAGGGTCTTAGGTTCCTCTTCGATCCTTGCAAGGAGCCTCTCAATCTTCTCAGCTATGTCAAGCTGGTTCTGACCATCAATTGCAGCGTATCTCGGCAGCATATCTTTCACTCTTCTGAGATTGGTTGTCACCGTGTAGTAGAATCCCCAATCATCTCCAAGCGCTCTCGCCAGTTGGTCCATGTTTATGGTTTCGTTGTCATGTGAGTCAAGCGAGTGCTCCTGCAGAAGGACAATGGTGTCTTGGATGTCCTTCTCATTCAGTTCGACTATCTGCATTTTCTGAAGCAATAACTCTGCAAGAGGGATTGTCGGGCTGTCCTTTTCGAGTCTCTGGTGAAAGTCGATGGTGTGGCACATCTGAAGTTTATCAAAGAAGATGTCTATCGCCTTGTTCCCCTCGGCGTCGTTGAATATCTGCCTGTTCCTTCCTGTGGCCCCAGTCATCATAAGGCTGACGTAGGGTGTGTATCCCAGCTCGGTCATCAGTCTTTTCGTGAGAGGCCTGAACTTACCATAAGTCACGAAATCCATGTCATGCTTCGGGGTTCTGCCAAGTGTTTCGTAGAGGTCTTGAAATCTGTTGCAGTGCATTCGGATCGCAGCGCCTCCCATGAGCCTCAAGGGGATCTGCCTTCTGTCGGCTGCCTCTATGATGCGCATGGCCTCCTTTGCAAAGTTCTCGAAACTACTCAACTGATTCACTTCAGAATTCAGAATCATGAATAGTAATGATCGTTGTCGCAATTACACACGGTTCTGTTGGACAAGCTGAGTCACAACTATTTGGAGTCTCAAGGTGAACTTCCGCCTATATTAAACTGATTTCGGAGGTCGATATTGTCTCACTCTTGCTGTGTCGTCTTCATTTACGGGCTTAGCTATCCTGTTTTTCGTGATCTCCTCGTCTTCTGTTCAAATCTTGAGTACGCGTCCAAGATGGCTACGTATGATTTCTCGCACTTGGCCAATCCGCCAACCTTCTCGTTTCCTTCAACCACGAAGTACTCGTTTGGTGAGTGTGCCATTCCACCATGCCCTAATCCGCCCCCTACAAAGGGCAGGTAGAGCGGCCCTTGGTTGAATAGGTAGAACGGTGCGCTTCCGCCCATGTGCGGCCAAACCTCAGGCTCGCACCCGACGCTGCGGTAGGCCTGTATTGCGGCCTGTGCCAGTGGTTCCTTAACGCTGGTTTTCGCCCAACTGTAGCCAGCCTCTAATTTCCGAATAAATATGTCCTTGTATCCCATTCTGTCGAGATGCCTCCTGATCTTCGGCAATGCCTCGCTGGGTCTCTGATTCGGGACTAGGCGCACATCCATCTTGACGGTCACCTTGTATGGTAGAACAGTCTTGGTTCCAGGCCCTGTGTAACCGCCCCAAATGCCGTCTACATTCAGCGTCGTGGAGTAGAGATACTTCAGTAGCAGTTTCTTGCCGTGTAGGTTGTCGATGAAACGTTCCACCTTGATCATGTCCTTTACCGTTTGCTCGTCAAATGTCTTCGCAAGCCTGTCGACGAGCTCCAAGTCTTCCCTGCTCGGAGGTTTCACATTCTCATACCATTTGTCAATCAGGATCTTGTTTCCATCTTTGGAAGTCATGGTTGAAAGGGCGCGGATCATCCTCCAGACCGGACTGTCAACCCAAGCCTTATTTCCACTGTGAACGTCGTACTCCGTGGGGCCCTTCCTCCAAAGCTTCCCAGAACATTCAAGCTCGAAGTACACTATCCCCTTGACGCCGAGCGACATACGAACAGTTCCCTTCTGATCCTGCGCGGCTCCCGGAAAGAACACACCATCAGCATCCTCCAACTTGTCCTTGTACTTCCACACGAACTGAGGTAGGTGCACGCTTCCCAGCTCCTCCTCACCCTCAGCGACAAACTTCAGATTTACCGGGAGCTCTTCACCAACTGCCTTGACGGACTCCATAGCATTCAAGAACGCTCTCAGAGGACCCTTCGTGTTTATTGCTCCGCGAGCAACGATACACTCCCCAAAGGGCGGTATGTCCACAGTTCTGGCTTCTAGAGGCGGAGAGATCCAATTCTCCCCGATCACGGGTTGAGTGTCGTACATCATGTAGATAATAACTGTCTTCCTGGCACCTGCATCATATTTCCCATAAACCACAGGATTTCCATCAGTTTCCACGATCTCTGTTGACTCACAACCCAAGTCGCGGAAATACCTCTCTAACAACTCAGCGCATTCTCGGATGCCATAGTTCTCAGCTGAAACGCTCGGTTGCCTCAGAAGTTCTTGGACCTTCATGACGTGGCTCTCGTGGTTCAAGTCTATATGGTCATACACCTTTCGCAGGTTCACAGACGACTTCCCCGCATAACTGTTCTGATCTTACCATTACGTGCGTTTGGCTAGATGAGCTTTAGTTCAGGCTACCTTGTGATGAATGAGACCGCAAACTTCAACCGGAGAGCGAAGTATCAGGACAGAAGCTTGCTTCCGTCTTTCCCGTGAGATTCAGAAGCGCAGAATTCTTCGCAGGGGCAATGTAGCGGTATCAATGAAGCCCAGCTGCTACATTATGAATCGAAACAGAGCCCTCAGCGCTACAAAGCCGAGAAGAACCAAGACTGCGCCTATCACGATGAAGATGACTGCTGCAATGAGTGCAATAAGAAAAGCCTTCGCCCAGCCACAATCGAAGAACTTCTTTATCAACGCCAGCCACAACACGATGACTACGACTGTAGCTATGATGCCTGAAAATAGGTACCCTAGCACCGACCCGATGATTGTTCCTAATGCGGCGATCCATATGGCATCAGTAAATTTGGCCTTTTCTTTTCCGACAAGGAGGCGTCCTGCAAGCCACAAGACTGGTCCGAGGAAGATAACGTTCACTATCACGTGGAGTGCCAACACATCCAAGTTGACGAGGGCCAAGTCTCTCACTTCGAACGCAATTTCACGTTCCCAGCATATATAATTCTTGCCGAAGAGCTAAGTCTGATGTGGAAGTTCATTTCCCTGTCTGCGCAACCAAGCTCCTGCGAGCCGCGGTATCAGGTTTTATAGACGAACGCTTGGATGCCAGACTTCAGTTCCAGACTTGACAGAGGAATCTCAAATGTCTCATGCAAGCCAGTTCGCTCGAAGTGGGGTCGCACTTCAGAGAGGATCTCTTCGAGTATCCGTTTCCTTTCTTCGAAGGATGCATCAGCTGGGGAGTGTTTGATTTCGGCGAATATTGTTGGTGCGATCAGCCTTGAACATGCCAACATGGCCCAAGCGACAGCTCTGATTTCCCATTGGGCTTCGGCTCCACAGCGCAGCTGGAACACGTGCAAAAGTTCTCTTGGATTCATCGATACTACTACGTTTGTCCTAGCGGCGCTTGGAAGATAGAATCTAGCGTCTTCAATCTTGCCTCCCGATCCTGATTCTTCCAAGTACCATGAAGCCACAGCCTTCATTCGTTCCTCGAACTTCTTCCGAGAGTCCTCTTTGAAGCTAGGGGGAACCACGTACCAGTCGGCGTCGAAGCTGACCTTTGCATGTCTTTGACTCTGCTGAGAGAATGAAGCGATTCTGTGTCTAACAAGTTGGTGCGTACAGACTCTTGATACTCCCTGAAGATCAAACGTGAACAGGCCATGCTCAAGGACACTTTCGTGACCAGCTCTCAACGCTTTTTGGATGAGTTCCTTTACCCGTTCTTCGGTGAGGGCATGTCCATCTTCAACATCACTTGGCAGTTGGCTTTTGTACAATTCAAATGCGCATGAGTTCGAATAGCAGGACCGCATGGCAGCGGCGCAGACTTTCTCGACATTATGACTGTAAGAAAAGAGAATGACTGCTGGCCTTCTCGCCTTCAATTGATGTTCACACGGCTGGAATGCTATGATCCGTTGGCAGACGTTTAATCGTTTCGAGGCCACTCTAATAGGGAGAAGAAACTTGGAAAGCCAGAAGCACTTTTGAATGGGTGAAGCCTACTAGGAGACGAGGCATCATTCACAATGGTGGATCTCGGGCTTTCTCCTAGTGAACGAGATATCAAGGAAAGGGCTGAGAGGTTTGCCAGAGAGCACATAACACCCTTCGCATCTGAGTTCGACAGACAGAACGATTTTCCGAGAAAACTTGTGCAAATGGCTTACGGAGAGGGTCTCATGAACCTGCATGTTCCGAAGGATGTTGGCGGACCCGGACGCACGCTCCTTGAAGAGACTTTGGTGAGCGAGGCTCTTGGGTACGGTTGTGCTGGTTGCGCAACATCGATCATGTGCAACAACCTAGCCTTCGCCCCGTTGATGCTCGCAGCCAACAAAGAGCAGCTCACAAAGTACGTCAAGCCACTTGTCACCGGAGACGAGGTGAAATTGGCTTCTTTCTGCCTGACTGAACGTGAATCTGGCTCAGATGCAGCATCCATAAAGACGGTTGCGAAACGAGACGGAGACGGATGGATCATAGACGGGGAGAAGTGTTTCATAACCAACGCACCTGTTGCCGTTCTCCACACAGTCTTTGCCACGGTCGACCCTTTCCTTCGCCACAAAGGAATAGCTGTCTTCATGGTTCCGGCTGATCTTCCAGGCGTTAAGATAGGGCACATAGAGAACAAGCTTGGCCAGAGAGCTTCTGTGCAGACCGAGGTGTTCTTTGAGAACGTACGCGTTCCTGGAGACACTCTAGTAGGCCGAGAGGGCGACGGCTTTAGGTTGGCTATGATGACCCTGGACATGACGAGGGCTGGCATAGCAGCCATAGCGACCGGTGTCGCGCAAAGGGCAGTAGATGAGGCCTCAAGATTTGCCAGCGTACGCAAGCAATTCGGCCAGCTAATAGGCCAGTTTCAAGGAGTAGGATTCACAATCGCTGACATGGCATGTCGTGCCGCTGCCTCGAGACATTTGACAAGACATGCAGCATGGCTCGCTGACAGACACTTACCAAACACGGTTGAATCAGCGTTCGCGAAATGGTTTGCGAGCGACTCAGCTATGATGAACGCTGTCGAATGCGCTCAGATCATGGGCGGCTACGGATATATGGAGGAGTATCCCGCAGCTAAGCTCATTCGAGACGCAAAATTGCTCCAGATCTACGAAGGGACAAACCAGATCCAGCGGCTCGTTACATCAAACCTCATACTCAAGAACGCCGCAACCTTGGATACTGGATTCCGACTTGCCTACAAAGGAAGGAACGCACCAAAGATATAGCTGCATACAAGCGATCAGGCTCGTCAAATTACTCCTCCAATCCCCGATCCATCGACCTAAAATGCAGCTTCAATCTCTCTTTCAGCTACTCACAGAGAATCCCGGTTCTTGAACGAATAGTGACTTTAGCGTCTTCTTCCTTTAGGCAGTCTGTGATCGCCTTACCTATTCCTCGGCTCGAACCAGCGACAATCGATGCTCATCCTTCACTCCTAAATCCTCTTCTTTTCATTTGCCTCGCAGATACTGATCTTGCCCGGTCAGCCAATCGTGTCTGATAGGGCTGAAGACATCCAGGTCTATAGTATCTTCAAGTGCCACAGCGCTGTGTTCTAGGTTTGGTGGAATAACCAGGACTTCTCCTTCCCCTACCCTGACCTTCCTATCTGGAAGTGTCAGCTCCAATAAGCCTTTGAGAACAAAGGTCATCTGTTCGCTCTCATGCTTGTGGGGTGCGACGATGCAGCCTGTCTTCAGGAAAATCTGGGCCATCATCTCGTTCTTGCCTGAGATCAACCTGCGAGAAAGCTTCTCTGTTACTTTCTCCTCCGGAATGTCGATCCATCGATAGAGACTCATGCCAATCGCGGTCGAAGTTTAGGTCATCATTGAGCTAAATGACTTGTGCCTCCATAGTTCTTGGTTAACTTGGTCAGATGGGATTGGCCCTGTGTCCACACATCAACAAGAGCAACACTATGCGAGATGGACTATGAATCGAGGAAGCTAGCGTGGACACAGATTGCTTGGCGGGTCAATTTCCTTTCTTGTCAGAGTCGTGAAATGACAGCAAAGCCGCAGTGTAGGAAAGGCTTAAGATTCGGATCCGTTCGGATAGGTATCCGCCCTGGCACCGCCCTAGTCATCGACCAAGAGGGTGACGGCGAAGGTGGTGCAGCCCGGTCTAACATGTGCGGCTGTCGCCCGCACGACGCAGACAGCTGCGTGAAGCGGGTTCGAATCCCGCCCAAGATGGCCATGAAAGTGGTCCTCGGCGAAGGGCGCCAATTCAGTTGGCTTCCGAATCCGCATTCGGGTTAAAGACCTGGTCAATGTGTGCAATCGCGAAAACAGTGTCAAGTCGGCGATTCTGGAGACAGCCGACCTATCTTAAGCTCACAACACCGTACCTATCATAATAGTTTATCCAAGCCCTTCGGATGTCATCGCTGATTTCATTCTTGACGAGATCGTATATCCTTTGCATACCCAGAATGGAGAAGACTCTAATCCCAAACTGTTCCTCTATGTTTTGGACGGCACTCTTCTGCTCAACGTGTTCAGCGTTTCCCATTCTTTCCTCTCGGTCCACAGCCAAGACCAGACCAACGACTTTGTGTTCGCCAAGAATACGCAGTTTCTCTATAGCTTCTAGCTTTGTGTCTCCCGTGGTTATTACGTCGTCTATGATCAGTACCTTGTCTCCGGGTTTGAAGTAGCCTGAGCCTACGATGATCTTATCCATCTTTCTGTCTGCGTAGGCCTTCTCTTCCTTTCGATCATAGAGGTACCTCTTGTTGATTCCGCGTAGCTCTCTTAGACCTTCGCAGGCTAAAGCAGCTAGAGCAATTCCTTTGTAGGCAGGGCCAAATATGAAGTCAAAATCCTGAAGCTGACCCTCACTCAAGAGATTCGCAATGAAGCTGCCGAATGCCCATTTTACCTTCGCCAGGGACTCTCCGTCGGTAAGGGCTCCAGTATTGACGAAGTTTGGCGATCTTCTTCCGCTTTTGAACTCAAACAGTTCTTGACTGTTTGGCGCGATCCTCAGACCACCTTTCTTCAGAAGCAGACTGAGGAACTCCTTCTCGATCTCAGATTTGCTCATCGTCCTCGCCAAGGTAGAATAAGCCACGTTTCAGATAAAAACGAGAACTATCCCCACGGGCGTGACTTCGAACAAGGAACATTGACCCGAGAATATAGCATATCTCCCGATTCTGAGTGCTCCACTCCATCCCTAGGAGAACAGACTCGGCAAGGAGCATAAGATGGTCCCGCGGGCCTGATTTGAACAGGCGACACTCCGGTTGGCCGATCGCCAAGCTCCGGTTTCAGTCGTTGTGCGCCCAGTAGGCTGACTTCCCCATACCAAACAGGTACAGGACTACAGCCGGAAGCTTTCAGCCTCGCGAAACGCGAGTCTACCAGGCTGAGCTACCGCGGGGCCGTGAATATAGACAAGGATGCGTTTACATAAGCCTTGCCTGAGCTTTTCAACCACTCTCCTAAGAAACTCTCACAAGTCAGGCGCAGTTTAGTTCAACTATGTTTGGGCCAGAGGATTCTGTCCCACATCTCCAAGAGTCGAGAGTTGAGGTCAGCGTTATAAGCGGGTACCTATCTGCAGTAGTGGCGCTCCAAAGTTTCGGGTAAGAACGCAAGCAGACTCTAGTTCGACTCGCGATGAGGAAACAATGGTCAAGAACTCGCTCTATCCTCGGCTCTACTACGAACTGCTGTTCGCAGGCTCATCCTTGATGCTAGGCATGGGGTTGTCGGGAGCCTTTCTTCCTATTCTGTCATGGGAACTTGACCCTACTGGCCTGCTAGTGGGTTTCGTTACCTCAGCTTGGTTCCTGGCAAGAATATTCACTGAGCTACCGTCAGGTCTGTTATCTGATATGCTTGGAAGGCGAAGGCTAGCCCTCTTTGGCCTAACCGTATCCCTCGTCGGAACTCTCATGTGCGCTAGCTCCCACTTCATACATCAGCTGATCCTCGGCCGCGCTCTCTGGGGCTTGGGAGCTGCATTCTTTTTCACAAACAACACAGCATTGATATTCGATATGTTCGAGCCAAGTGTGAGGGGGAAGGCACTTGGAACACTGCAGGCTATCGAATTTCTGGGCAGCCTTGTTGGGACACCTCTAGGCGCGGTCTCGGCTACGTTCTTCGGGTACTACTCTGTGTTCTACGTCGCGTCACTGATGACGCTGCTTTCTTTCTTTGTCGCGTTCCTCTCGAAAGGATTGAAGCAGGCGACCAGCAGCCAACGTGAAAGGCACACATCGATCTCAATATGCGAAGCTTTAAAGGGTTTGAGAAGCTGGGCTCTACTCGTTGCCTGCCTCGCGATTATGACGAGGATGCTTGTCACGCATGGCGTAATGTTAACGGTTTTTCAGCTCTACCTGAATCAAGTTCTTTCCTATGACGTTGCACTGATTGGATTAATCATGGGCGTGAGAACTGCAGGGTTCTGTGCTGCGACGTTTCTTTCTGGTCGATTAACCGATCGCCTAGGACTCAGACCCGTCATCACAGTCGGACTGCTCGTCGAAGGAATATGTCTTTGCCTCTACACGATGACGAATTCTCTGACTTACGTCATAGTCGTTGGACTGCTTGAAGGATTTGGCGGCGGAGCGATCTGGCTGACTCTCAGCATTCTACTGTCCCGTGCTGTGCCTGCTCGTATGAGAGGAAGCGCTGTTGGACTTTTCAGAACTTTCATGGCTCTCGGCGGGATACTTGGACCGGTCATTTTCATGTTTGTCTATGATTCCATTGGCAGAAGTGTTCCTTTCTTGGCCGGTGCAGCGTTACTAATGACGAATCTTCCGCTAGTAGTCTCGGTACGAAAAAGGCACATGCTAGAAGTCACGTCGCCTTAGTGGAACGCTCGTGAAACAATAAGAGGGCCACGGCCATAGAAACAGCCAATCATTTCAGTCTCTAGACGCTTGTCAAGGCAACTCTGAAGAGGGGTCGCGTTTCTTTCATATCTCAGATGAAAAGGGAGCGACCAGATGAACAGGATTCCTCAGAGCAGAACAATCTGATTTGCATGGGCCGAGTTCCGTCAAATGCGAGAGTGTGCTATGTGGAAAGGCCTGCAGTCTTTTTAGTAACAAGAGATGCATACGGAGATCGAGAGCCCCCCTGAGGATATCATGTGCGGCCATGCTGAGGCTTAGGGATGGTTGCCAAACAGCAGAAGGTCTTCAGATTCAGTCTTCTATCTGGTGATTTTCTGGGTCGGGATTTGCGACTGATCGTTGCTTCGAACCTTGCAGGCTCCTTCGGAGACGGCCTCTACGCCTATCTTCTGCCAGTCTATGTTACGGAAGCCCTCAAGGCCGATCCAGTACAAGTCGGAATACTCTATGCTGTTCTGAATTTGTTTACCGCTTCAACCATGCTTTTGACAGGAGTACTTGGAGACAAGTATGACCGTAGGAAGATTATGATCGTTGGATGGGGTCTTTGGGTTCCTGCGCCAATATGCTTTGCGTTAGCCAAGAACTGGTTTCAGATGTTACCAGGTATGGCCCTGTGGGGATCTTGGGTGGGTGGACCAACAATGACGGCCTACATTGCCACCGTCGCTGACAAGGAAAGGGTGACTTCAACCTTCACGGCAGTTTTCGCTGCATGGTCGCTGGGCTATGTATTCTCTCCGGCTGTCGGGGGCTTTTTGGCCGCCACAGTAGGCATGAGGTACGTCTTCTATTTGTCTTCGATCCTCTACGCCTCTGCTGGTCTCATCCTACTATTCATCAGCAGTCAAAGACCAATCAGTCAAGCGCGAAGACGTCGCCCAGAGGAAAGCTTATCGCTTTTCCAACTTCTCAAGACGAGAAAGCTGCTTACTCTTTCGACCGTCTTCGCATCCATCATGTTCACTACTATGCTGTTCAGACCGTTCATCTCCAAGTTTCTAGCAGATGTCCACCTCTACGGAGATTTTGAGATCGGAGTCTCAGGTTCAGTCCTATTCCTTGGCTCAGCCATCCTCAGTCTTTCCTTGGGTAAGTTAGGAGATAGATACGGAAGATCCTATGCGAATGCTTTCTCACTCGCAATCAGCAGTCTTTCGCTGGTTCTTCTCATGATGTTTCGTGACTTCAGAATCTTGATGATTGCGGTCTTCTTGGCTGGATCCTCCTACACATTGTGGTCCCTGATGAATGCTATCATTGGCCCCCAAGCTCCTGAGTCCATCAGGACTCGCTGGATCTCCGTACCTCAGAGCATTAGCATGTTCAGCTCGTTCATAGCCCCCTACATAGGGGGCGTTTTGTATGACGCCTCACCATACCATCCATTCATAGTGGCAATAGCGCTGATGCTTCTTCTCTCATGCCTGATCTCAACAAGAATGCTTGAAGACAAGCCGATTACGCCTGAGAGCATCACAGACCAGAACCCAACCTGACTCGGCTTGGACAAGATTCTTGCCGAGCCCAGAGGGATCTTGTCTATCGACGGTGTGTGGGCTAGAGAGAATTAACCGGAGGACCGGAACGGTCGTTTCAGAGAGTCCCTTATATCCAGTTCTCCGCCTTCCTAGAAGCTAGTGTTCGTGGTGTCGATTCGAAAGGCGTTTCCATTACTGTTCATGGCTGTGACATTCGCCGCCTGCTTGATGCCGGTAGAAGCCCAGCAAAATGACCAGACGGAGGCTAAGGTCTTCATAGGGATAGCTGAGAACGTGCGAGGTATTGCCCTTGAATTCATGAAGCAGGCAGATGCTGCTGGCATGGACGTTTCACTCGCCACAGCTTACATTGAAGAAGGGAATATCATTCTTGGCCAGGCTAGAGCCGCCTACGATAGAGGAGAATACAGCCTGGCAGCCTTCCATGCTAGAATGGCTCAGCGGGAATTTCGAAACGCTCTGAGGAACCTGGGGCCCGAGAGTCCTCCTGTTCAGGAGCAGGAGGAACAGCTGTTTGAAGCATTGGAGAGAGCGCGAGAGACAATTCTGAGAATCAGGAGTACTCTCTCAAACTCGACGGGGATTGATCAGAATTTGAGAGAACAGATCAATGCCAACCTTGATCGAGCTGAATCCCTCTTAAACGAAGCAGATTCGCTGCTGGGATTGCAGAGAGGCGACACTTCCCAGG
>Ga0315307_1000753_pt1 | contig 14095 bp, 10 predicted proteins | sample TDP2_MG_FD_203079 | JGI IMG/M metagenome (GOLD analysis project Ga0315307, IMG submission 203079) | Freshwater sediment microbial communities from Lake Towuti, South Sulawesi, Indonesia - TDP2 | ecosystem: Environmental > Aquatic > Freshwater > Lake > Sediment | place: Indonesia: South Sulawesi... | reverse complement strand
GAATTTCATACGTTACCTTCTTATCTATATCTTTACCAATTCGTAATCCCTTGTTCCCATACCTAACTTCTCAGCGTAATCGAGTTGAAACTCCCAATCTGTCCCGGGATAGAGGTGGCGAAATACATCCCTTTTGCCTACCTCATTGACCAAATCTACAGAAGCTTCATCAATTGCTACCGGATCAGAAGAGGCTAGAATGCCAATGTCCGGAACGACGGGACCGGCATAAGTGGCACAGCAGTCACACAAACGGGTAATGAAATTTAGGAAGTTAACAAATAGAGCCTTCTTGTTCTTTAGAACTCCAAAGGCGTACTCAATCAGCCTTTCCTGCTCGCTCTTCGTTAAATCGCCCCATTCGATAGAGAGAGCGCCAAAATTGCAGTAAAGGATACATTCCCCACAACCTATGCATTTATCACTATCTATCTTAATCTTCTCTTTCACTATCTTGATCGCCCCCGCCGGGCACCACGTAACGCAGACCCCACATCCAGTGCATTTTTCATAGGCTATTTTGGGAATAATGGCTTCGTGTATCTCATATTTACCAGTGCGAGAAGCACAACCCATGCCAATATTCTTGAGAGCCCCTCCGAAACCACCCAATTCATGCCCCTTGAAGTGCGTAACAAAGATTAATGCATCAGCTTGATAGATAGCGCTGGCAACCTTTATCTTCTGGAAATGCTTCTGGCCGATTTCTACTTCCACAAAGCTATCTCCCCTCAAACCATCAGCAATTATTATGGGAGCCTGGCAGTTTTCCAAATCAAAACCATGATTTCTGGCAATAGCCAGATGCCTCAAGGCATCAGATCTTTCTCCAACATATATGGTATTGGCGTCGGTCAAAAATGGTCGACCTCCTAAATCTTTCACTTCCTTCACCACCCGATTAACATATTCTGGTTTCACATATCCTCTATTCCCTTTCTCTCCAAAGTGGAGTTTAACAGCCACCATGTCGTTTTTTGAAACTACTCTGTCTAAGCCAGCCAAGAGGAGTAGCTTGTTAAACTTGCGCATAGAGTTAAAATCAATGAAATACACTTTAGACAATTGTCTACTATTTGCCCTTCTTGATTAATTTCTCGAAATCTTCTTCCGAAAGTATAGAAACCCCGAGTTCTTTCGCCTTCCCATATTTTGATCCTGGACTTTCGCCAGCAACAACATAAGAAGTCTTGCTGCTCACTGAAGAACTCGCCTTTCCTCCCAGACTCTTCACCAATTTTTCAGCCTCTGACCTGGAGTAGCCCTTTAGCTCTCCTGTAAAGACAAATGTTTTACCAGTCAGTATCTGAGGGCCCTTCTTGACTCTTTCCTGCTCCATCTTGAGTCCAGCCTTCTTAAGTCTATCAGTAAGTCTCTTTATCTCTCTCTGTTGAAAGAATTCTCTCACGCTTCCAGCAAGCGCCGGCCCCACTTCAGGAATGCTCTCCAAATCTTCTTGCTTTGCTTCCATTAATGCGTCAAGAGAGCCAAACTCCTCAGCCAGAGTTTCTGCTGCCTTCTCTCCTACATGGCGAATGCCTAAACCGAAAAGGAGCCGAGCCAGGACCCTTTCTTTACTCCTCCCTATGGCATCGAGTAGATTCTGCGCTCTCTTTTCGGCAAATAATTCCAACTTCAAGAAGTCATCTTTCCTTAGCGAATAGATGTCAGCAAAGTCCTTAACCAGTCCATTCCTCACAAGCTGCTCCACTACCGATTCACCGAGACCTTCGATGTCCATAGCATTCCTGGAAGCAAAGTGAACCAGACCTCGCTCCAGTTGGGCTGGACAGGAAGGGTTGATGCAACGGTATGCCACTTCTTCTTCCTTCTCTTTAGTAATCCTTCCTCCGCACTCAGGACACTTCTCGGGCACCATAAAAGCTTCCGTTTTGCCTTTTCTTACAGATTCTACAACCTTGACAATTTTGGGAATGACTTCTCCAGCTCTTTCCACAATAACCCTGTCGCCAATTCGGGCATCGAGCCTCTTTATCTCATCAAAATTGTGAAGAGTAGCTCTGCTTATGGTCACTCCCGCACACTCAACCGGCTCAAGTACCGCCACGGGAGTGATGACGCCAGTTCTCCCTACTTGTATAATGATATTTTTTAGTTTGGTTGTGGCCTGTTGAGCAGGAAATTTGTAGGCTATTGCCCAACGGGGGCTCTTCATTGTATAACCCAGTCTCTTCTGCTGCGGCAGGGAGTTAACCTTTATGACCATCCCATCAATTTCATAACTCAATTTTGCTCTCTTCTTCTCCCAATCTCCACAGTAATCGATTACTTCATTAATATCCTTGCAGAGTCTAACCTCCGGGTTAATCCTGAGTCCAAGTCTCTTTGCAGATTGTAAAAATTCCCAGTGTGTCTGGTAGATCTTTCCTCCTTCAAGGGTGCCGAAAGAATGGATAAAGCAGTTAAGTCTTCTTTGAGCAGTGAGGCGTGAATCGAGGAGTTTCAAGGAACCAGCAGCTGCATTCCGAGGATTGGCGAAAAGGGTCTCTCCTCTTTTCTCCTTGTCCTGGTTCAGTTTCTCAAAATCGCTCTTCTCCATAAACACCTCTCCCCGAACTTCAATTAAATCTGGTAGTTGTGAAAGATCGGCAGGAAGGAATCTCAAAGGTATAGTCTTTATCGTTTTTAGGTTCTGGGTAATGTCATCACCTGTGACGCCGTCGCCCCGCGTAGCACCTACAACAAAAACGCCCTTTTCGTATGTCAATGATACACCCACTCCATCGATCTTCAACTCCACAACATACTCTACCTTTTCACCAGGCAATCCCTTACGGACTCTCTTAGCCCACTCGCCTGTCTCTTCAGAAGAATAGGTATTATCGAGTGACAGCATGGCAACTCGATGCTTAACAGTTTTGAAACCTTCCAGCGGTCTCTCCCCTACTCTTTGGGTGGGCGAATCGGGTGTAATAAGCTCGGGACATTCCCTCTCTAACTGTTTTAGTTTCCTCAATAAGTCATCATATTCCTTATCTGAAATCTCGGGCTGGTTAAGGACATAATAGCGGTAATCGTGGTGGCGGATTTCTTCTCTCAATTTCTCCACTTTTCTTTTGACTTCCTCGAATTTCCCCATAACCTTACTCCTCTAAACTTTTCGCACTTCGGGCTTCCCTTAGCTTGTCCAAAATCCCGTTAACAAACTTGCCTGATTCTTCAGTAGAATATTTTTTGGCCAGTTCTACTGCTTCGTTAATTATTACATTTATTGGTATGTCCAGAAGATAGAGGATTTCGAAAGTGGCTTGGCGCAGAATATTGCGGTCAATTGAAGCCATCCTGTGTATGTCCCAGTTCCTTGCGTACTTTCCAATTAAGGAATCAATTTGAAACAAATTCTTTAAAGTTCCTTCAACTAAAGCTGTGGCGAACTCCAGAACTTTTCTGCCAGATTTGTGGTCGTTCCAGAAGCACTGCTGAACCTCCTTTGCTTCCAATTTACAAACATCTATAGCGTACAGGATTTGAAGAGCGTATTCTCTGGCCAGACGACGTAGTCCCATCTTTGCCACCATTAAATTCAATAAACCAAGTTCATGCTACTATTCCATCACAGATACTAAATTTACCATTTCAATTGCACTCAATGCTGCGTCAGCACCTTTATTGCCTGCCTTGGTTCCTGCACGCTCGATGGCTTGTTCCAGATTGTCGGCAGTAATTATGCCGAATAGCGTCGGTACACCTGTGGCCAGAGCGGTTTGAGCTATACCTTTCGCCACCTGGCTTGCAATATAATCGAAATGGGGCGTATCACCTCTTATCACCGCTCCCAAACACAGTATAGCATCGTACTTCTTACTTAGTGCCATCTTCCTCGCTACGAAAGGAATTTCGAAAGAACCCGGAACCCAAAAAATTTCAATCCTGTCTTCATCAGCGTCGTGTCGCCTCAAAACATCCAGGGCACCATCAAGAAGTTTCTGGCTGATGAACTCGTTAAACCTGGAAACTACAATCCCGAAATTCTTCCCTTTCGCCACCATCTTTCCCGCATGAACTTTTGCCATCTTTCCCTCCTCCTTTTATTTATCCTATTCTTCATTCTATGTAGTGTAGCCCTTCATGGGCGTAATGTTTACGGGGACAAGCCCCTACACTACATCCATTGAGGCAGAGCTGTCACTCTGCGGCTACAACATTGCTTTACACTTCTAACATGTGGCCCAGTTTTTTCTTCTTGACCTGAAGGTACTTTTGGTTTACCCTTGTGGGTTTTATTTCCAGAGGAATCCTTCTTGTCACCTTCAATCCATGGCCTTCTATTCCCACAATCTTGCGGGGATTATTGGTCAATAGAACTATACTGGAAAGCCCCAGGTCGGCAAGGATTTGAGCACCGATACCGTAATCCCTCAAATCTGGCTTAAAACCTAAAGCTTTATTAGCCTCTACAGTATCCAAACCCTTGTCCTGCAGCTCATATGCCTTCACCTTATTCACCAGTCCAATCCCCCTGCCTTCCTGATGCATGTACAGTATCACCCCTTGACCTTTCTGTTCAACCATCTGCATTGCTCGATGTAACTGCGAACCACAATCGCACCGCAGCGAATGTAGGATGTCCCCTGTTAGACAGGAAGAGTGGACTCTCACCAGAACATTCCTCTTGTCCTTAACCTCTCCCTTCACCAGAGCAAGATGGTGCTCGCTGTCCAGAAGGGACTGATAAATAATTATCTTAAATTCCCCGAATTCAGTAGGCAATCTGGCCGTAGCCACCCGCTTTACGAATTTCTCTGTTCGCCGACGATACTCAATCAAATCAGCAATGGTGATTATTATTAACCTGTATTTCTTGGCGAAGCGGAAAAGTTCGGGTGTCCTGGCCATTGTGCCATCCTCATGCATTATTTCACAAATTACCCCGGCAGGATACAAGCCAGCCAACTTGGCCAGGTCTACAGCTGCTTCGGTGTGGCCCGCCCGTACCAGAACGCCTCCTTCACGATAGCGCAGTGGAAAGATATGTCCAGGACTGCAAAGTTCGGAAGGCCTCGTCTTTGAATTAATAACTGCCTTTACCGTAGTCGCTCGGTCATGAGCCGAAATTCCTGTGGTGGTACCATTTCTGGCGTCAACAGAAACTGTAAACGCTGCCTCGCGTAACTCCACCCCGTTGGTAACCATCGGCTTAATTCCCAGCTTGTCCAGCCTTTCCCCGACAATTGGCAGGCAGATCAGTCCCCGACCATATTTGGCCATGAAATTTATCGCCTCAGGAGTCACCTCGGATGCTGCCATCACCAGGTCACCCTCGTTCTCCCTTGCCTCATCGTCAATAACGATGACCATCTTGCCTTTTCTCATATTTTCTATAGCCTCAGGAATTGTGTTGAACTTCATAGAAATCCTCTTCTTGAGAGAAACTCTTCGGTTATCTCAGTTTTTTCTTCTACCTTGCCAACTAGATTCTCGACATATTTCGCTAAGATGTCTACTTCTATGTTAACTGAATCGTTCACCTTCAGAAAGCCAAAGGTGGTAACCTTCTCAGTGTGTGGAATAATGGAAACAGAGAAATCTCTACTACCCATTACATGAACTACGGTCAGACTTACTCCATCTACTCCAATTGAACCTTTAGGGACAACATATTTCAAAATTTCTGGAGAAGTTGCGATTTCAAAAAGTCTTGCACCTTTCTCTTTTACGATTGCCTTGACCTTTCCCAGGCCGTCCACATGGCCACTGAGTAGATGTCCTCCCAGTCGCTCGCCTAATTTCAAGGCCCTCTCTAAATTTACTCTACTTCCCACGTTTAAACTGCCAAACGTCGTGCTCTTAAGAGTCTGGGGAGACAGGTCTGCAGAAAAACTTCCCGGGCGTCTGAGATTCCAACTCTCTACAATTGTAAGGCAGACACCGTTAACAGAAACCGACTCGCCCACTTTTAAATCCTTCCATTCAGTCTCTATAGTAATTCTATTGCCATTCCTATCTATTACTCTCCCCATCTTCTCGATTATTCCAGTAAACATCTGTTTCCTTTCTCATTCCTCAATGATAATAACCAGATTGCTTCGTCGCTTTTCTCCTCGCAATCACGCTTTAAGAGGCCTTTTTGATGGCCTCTAAACATATGCCTCAAATAGAATATCCTCACCAAATCTTCTGACTTTGATATCCTTCAATTTTATAGCTTCTCCAATCCTATCTATTCCTTCACCCTCCACCGGAGTAATAGACTTCTCCCCACCAACAATTTTAGGAGCAATGAAGAAAAGAAGCTTATCAACCAGTCCCATCTCTAACACCGAGGCATTAACTTTACCTCCACCCTCAACGAGTACGGAAGTAATTCCTTTTCCAGCCAATTTTTTCATTAGATACTTCAAATCAAGTCCTCTCCAGGGATGTTTTCTCCATTTCGGTATCTGTAGCACTGCAACACCCCTGGCCCTCAATCTCTTTATTCTTTTGGCATCCGCTTCCCTCTGAGTGGCCACTATGGTGGAGCCCCGAGAGTTTAACACCCGGGCATTTAAAGGAATTCTCAGGTGACTGTCAAGGACTACCCTGACAGGTCCCTTTCCCAAACGGCTACTCGTTAATCCAGGATTGTCCCGAAGAACAGTATTTATCCCTACGAGAATGGCATCCACCCGACCGCGCAGTGTTCTGACATATTTTCGCGAGGCCTTACTCGTGATCCATTTCGAATCTCCGCTCGCTGTGGCTATTTTCCCGTCGAGAGACATTGCCGATTTCAGAACTACAAAGGGGAGTCCTCGCCTGATATATTTTATATAATACTCATTAAGTTTCCTACACTCCTCTTCCAAGATTCCCAATCTTGTCTTAACCCCTCCCGCTCGCAACCTCCTTAACCCCTTTCCATTTACCAGAGGGTTGGGGTCAACCATTCCCACAATAACCTTTTCCACACCCGCCTCGATGATTGCTTCGGTACAGGGAGGGGTTTTGCCATAATGGCAGCATGGCTCTAAATTAACATACATTGTGGAACCTCTCGCCTTCGCGCCCGCTCCTCTCAAAGCATTAATCTCGGCATGGGCACCGCCAAAATGGTGGTGATAGCCCTGGGAGATAATCTTGCCTTTCTTAACCAGAAGACATCCGACTCGAGGATTGGGGCTTACCCTGGACGAGCCTTTTTTCGCAAGAGCTATCGCCTTCCTCATAAATTGTAATCCATTTTTGGGCTTTGTTCTCATCTAAGTAAAAAAAACCCGAAGAATATTTCTTCGGGATATGGAGTCCCTTTTACGGGAGAAGTTTCTCTATTATATTAATTTGGATTCTTTACCGAAATCTTCTCCCATCCGGACTTTAACCGTCGGTACTGTGATTTCAACAGTTCTACCCCCCGGTAAAAATCGGGGAAGCTCGTGGACTTTCACCACCGATTGGGAATTTCACCCTATCCCGAAGACTCCATAAAAAATTACCAAATCTACCAAATTTTGTCAAGTAATTTCTATAATCTCTGAAAAAGTCGAAATTGTCTGTTTTATATAGGGCCTCAATTGTAGGGGCGGCATTTATGACGCCCGATAATACGGGTTCGATAAATCGAACCCCTACAAAAGAAAATGATACTTTTTCAGAGCTCTCTTCTATAGATCCCTGCTATCTGCCGTATGCAAGTCTCAGAGCAAGAGCTGCAGGAAGCCCTGCATTCAAGATTTCTTCTTGAGTCCTGGCTATGTCGTATTTTATCCTTTCTATTTTGAGACTATTTCTCTGTGCATCGTAGATTCCACAGCTAGCCCTTGAGTCACCATCCCTCGGTTGGCCAACGCTTCCACAATTTATAAGATACTTATAGGATGGATTTATTTCCACAACCGTTCCGTCGTCGAGTAGAGTTTCCCCGATTTCCTGTGAAGGCGTTGCGTAGAAACAGAGAGGAACGTGGGTATGTCCCACAAAACAGATATTCTTCTTTATGCCATGAAGATTTGCTAAGAAAGTTGTCTGTTCAAAGATGTATTCATTGATAGGGTCCCTCGGGCTTCCGTGGACGAGCATAAAATTCTTTTCCTCTATCTCGGAAGCAAGGTTTTTTAGGTAATTTCGGTTATCTTCGGTCAAATTGCGTCCCGTCCATTCTACTGCTTCCAGGGCAATGGGATTGAAAAAACTGGTATCTTCTAAACCAACAGCACCCCAGTCATGATTGCCGGCTACTACGAAGCAGTTCTCCAACTGACGAATAAATTCCGTACACTCATTGGGCTTCGCTCCATATCCAACGATGTCACCACAACAGATAAATCTCTCTATTTTTTCCACCCGTTTTAAATAGTCCACTACTACATTTAATGCTTCAAGATTACTATGAATATCACAAATGATGCCATATTTCATCGCCATAAACTACCTTCTCAATTTCTGTCTGATTACTTTCCACACAAAACATAATAATCCTGGCAAGCCAGCAATGCGCCGAGGCTCCTGGAGCAAGCGGTAAGTCCACTCAAAACCTATCTGGCGGAGCCGTCTGGGTGCTCTCTTCAACTTTCTAGAAATCACGTCCAGGCTACCGCCAATCCCCATACAAACAGGAACGTTCAGTTCCCGCTCGTTCTGGTAGATCCACTTTTCCCCGCGAGGTGTACCAATCCCAACAAACAAGAAGTCGGGTTTGAGACTCCTGATTTCTTTTAGAATTCTACCGTCTTCGTTCTCTCGGAAATATCCGTGATGCATCCCTGCAATTCTTAGCCCAGGAAATCTCTTCGCCAGATTTTCTGCTGCCTTTCTTAACACAAATTCATGCGAGCCTAATAAATAAACAGAGTAGCCTTTCCCAGCCGCCATTTCACAAAATTTCAACATTAGGTCTATGCCCACCACGCGGGCAATTTTCCCGTAACCCAGAAACTCTGATGCCCAGACAATGCCCATGCTATCGGCGACCACGAGGTCGGCATTACGCAAGGCTCTCTTCAACTGGGAATCTCTTCCCACAGCGTTGACCATTAAACAATTGGCAGTAATTATCTGATGCCCTTTTCTGCTTCTAATATACTTTTCTGCAAAATCTGCTACTCTTCCCCATTCCAGATTATCAACAAAAATATCTAAGATTTTGACCCTTCCCATAATTTATGAATAGGACAACGCTTTTCAGAAATTTCAAATCCCAAATTACCAGCATAAAACCATACACTACAAATTAGAAACTACAAATTACGGGCATAAAGCCCTACACTACAAAAACCATCTTACTTTTAGTGGGGTCTTTAGGCGGGGGCAGGCTTCTGGAATTTTACTGAGATGAGTTTGGAGACACCAAATTCTTCCATGGTGATTCCATAAAGAACATCGGACATCTCCATGGTCCTCTTGTTGTGGGTTACAACGATGAATTGCGCTTTGTTTACAAATTCTTTTAATAACCTGGTAAACCTCTGCAGGTTGGCATCATCCAGCGCAGCATCGACCTCATCAAGGACACAAAAAGGAGACGGCTTAACCATGAACAGCGCAAATAAAAGTGCAATAGCACACAAAGCCTTCTCTCCCCCTGACAATAGGGATATGCTCTGAAGTCTCTTTCCCGGTGGCTGCGCAACAATATCCACCCCTGTCCCCAATAAATCGGCTTCATTTGTGAGTACAAGGTCGGCCTCTCCCCCTTCAAATAGCTCTGTAAATATTTTCTGAAAATTCTTCTGAACGCTCGTGAATGTTCTCTTGAAATTTGCGCGGGTAGTTGCGTCAATTTTGCTTATAGCACTGTGAAGGTCCTCTGATGACTTGATTAAGTCATCCTCCTGACTCTTGAGAAATTTGTAACGCTCTTCAAGTTTCTCATACTCCTCTGGAGCGGCAAGATTCACCGCTCCCATTGTTTCAATCCTGTGCTTCAACTTCTCTATATCCGTCACATAATCCTCTGAAGTATAAGAAGGAGACTGGGAAACCATCTGGAATGCATCATTTAAGGAAAGATTAAACTCTTCCTTTAGCTTTTCGTCAATTTGACTCAGCCCCAGCGATAAGCGGTTACTATTTATGCTTTCCTGTGTCAAAGCGGCTTGATTCCTCGATAATTCACTCTTCTTCTGTTTCAACATAATTTCTTCTTCTTGCAAATTCTGATTGATTTTTTCTTTCTCTTCCTGCAATCTTTTCAGTTGTGTCTCAAACTTATTCCTGGATTCCAAAAGAGACGATACCTCTTCTTCTCGGGAAAGCTTCTCTTTTTCTATACCAGTTACCTTACTTTCCAGATTGGCCAATGCATCTTTTCTCTGGTCAATCATATTCAACAAGCTTTCCCTTTCACTTTCAAGATGTGACTTTTCAGATCGTAAATTATGCTCTTTTTCCTCAAGTTGCGTCTTGCGGATTTTCAATTCGATGAGTTCTTCTTTTTCTCTTTTCTCCTCTTCTGTTACAGAATGGTAGTCCTTCTCTAACTCTTTTACCATTTCCTGTACTTCCCGCCCTGACGTCTCGCACGCCTTCGTGTCTTTCGAAAATTGTTCGAACTCGGTTGCGCTGGCAGATATATCTTTTTCTATGATACTTTGCTCATCGATGAGGAGACTAATTTCAGAATCGTACCTTTTAGTAAGCTCCTCTTTCTGCGCAGTCACCTCTGCCAGTTGGGCTATACTAATCTGGGCCTTCTGGGAAAGATTACTATTTTTCTCCAGCTGGCTACTCAAGTCGGATATTTTCTCTTCTAACTTTGACTTTGGGACAATTGTTTTATCCAATTCTTCCTTTAATTGAGATACTTCTTTCTCCAATTCCCTGGGCTTCTTATCTCTAATTGAAATGTTCTCCTCTAATGATTCCCGGCTGCCGCCCAAAAGAATACCCGAGGAGGTCAAAATATCTCCTTCTCTTGTTACATAAACTATCTCCTTGCCATTTTTCCCTAGTTGACGGCTCCTGCTTTCTAATCGGTCGACTTGGTTAAGGTTATCCACTAAGAAAACGTTGCCCAGGAGGAATTCTATCACTTTCTGATACTTGTTTTCGTATTTCACCTTATCCGCGAGGGCGAGCCCTGCAACATGCTCAGGGGCAAGCGGGCCTGGATTTGAAGTAGATAATTCCTTAATAGGAAGAAAAGCAAGGTATCCTTTCTTTTCTTTTTTTAAGTATCCTATCACTCTTAGAGCACTCTGGATGTCTTCACAAACGATATATTGCAAACGCTCACCAAGAAGTCTCTCTAACACTGCCTCGTATTCAGCTGGTAAACTGATGAGACTTTCCACAGTCCCGTATATCCCGGGAAACCCTCTGGACAATACCTCTTCCACTAAAGCTTCCTTTCGGCCCGACTCTGTTAAGGACTGAAGCAGGGATAATCTAAGACTATATTTTTGTTGCAACTCATTGGCCACTTTTACCGTCTCTTTAAGGCTGTTCACAAGATACTCTTTTTCCTTTATTAAAAGGCTCTGCCTCTCCTCTATCTCTGCCAATTTCTCTTTTTCTTTAGCCAGTTCCTCTTTTTTTCTAGAAATTTCTCCTTGTAAAATTTCCCTTTCTTTGCATTTACGCTTCTCCTCAGTCTTTAGCTTCTCCTTTCTGGAAATTAGACTCTTTCTGTCCAGCTCTGAACTGATTAACTGATTGCGCGTCTGAGCCGTCTTATTCATCAAATCCACCAGAGCTTCTTTTCTCTCCTCGAGAGAACCGCTCAAATGAGCCAACCGCTCCACGAGTGTCCGAAGAACTTCCTCCCCGGAAGATATCGCTTTGTCAGTCTCGTCGAGCTCTTTGGCTAATTTCTCTCTGTCTTTTTCCGTTTGAGAAATTTTTTCATCTAACAAGGTAATCTTATTATTAAAACTTTCTATCTGTTCCCTCAACTGAGCTCTCTCTCCTTCTATCTCTTCCATCCTCTCTTTTCCAAAAAGGAGCCTGTCTTCAAATCGGCTAATTTCGCTGGAGATGGAAAATAATTCCTGCTGGGTTTTCATAAGTTCATCTTCTTTCTCTTTTAATTGGAGTCGAAGCTCTGAGGTTGAATTTTCTTTTTGTTTGCACTCACTATTTAAACTTTCTACCTGCGAGGAAAGCGAACCTAAATTTTCTTCTCCCCGGGAGAACTCTTCCTTTAACTTTTCGTAATTTCTCAATAGCCGCCTTACTTCCAGAAACCTGAGTTCTTCTCTATATTTCTGGTACTGGCGCGCTTTTCTCGCCTGGTAGTCAAGTGAACTAATCTGTCTTTTCACTTCGCTTATTATGTCTGACAATCTCATAAGATTCGCCTGGGTACTCTCCAGCTTGCGAAGCGCCTCTTCTTTTCTCCATTTGTATTTCATTATTCCCGCTACCTCTTCAAAAAGTGTCCGGCGCTCCTCGGGCTTACTATTCAGGATAAAATTTATCTTCCGGTCTTCCATCAAAGAGTAAGTATCCGTGCCCATACCTGTATCTAAGAATAGCTCGGTTATGTCTTTTAGTCGACACGGAGACTTGTTGATATAGTATTCGGACTCTCCGGAACGAAAAAGGCGGCGGGCAATAGTGACTTCTGCATATTCTATAGGCAGGATATTTTGCGAATTGTCTAAAGTGAGAGAAACTTCAGCTAATCCTAAGGGCTTACGCGTTCTGGAACCATTAAAAATAATATCTTCCATTCTGCCAGCGCGAAGCTGCTTGACACTCTGTTCTCCCAGAACCCATCGTATTGCATCAACGATATTGGTTTTTCCACAGCCATTGGGACCAACAATACAGGTAATTCCCGGTTCGAAATCTATAACAATCTTATCGGCAAAGGATTTGAACCCAAATATTTCCAGCCTCTTGAAATACAATCCAATCTCCAATTTATGGTGACAGGTACATTTTTCTCGGCCATAAAGCCTGCACAAATTGAATTTGTGCCTACAATTAATTATGCTGCCATTGCGAACGGAGTGAAACAATCTGACACGCAGCGTAATTGCTTCGTCACTTCTGCTCCTCGCAACGACCCTTCGGGTCAATTTTGCAGGCACGATTTCAAATCGTGCAATGTAGTTAGAGGTAGAGCTTCGCCCCGCAGCTAAATTTTTATTATATCAAATATACCAAAATAGCCTTCAATTATCAAGAAAAAAATGAGCCGTTAGAATGGGCGAATAGACAAACGGGGGTCTGGAATGACCATTTCATCCCAGAGCTTCTTTCAACCTTTTGGTTAGAGCAGGAACGACCCTGAATAGGTCGCCTTCAATACAATAGGTAGCAACTTTGAAGATAGGAGCATTAGGGTCTTTATTGATTGCCACAATGATTTCTGAAGACTGCATACCGACCAGGTGCTGAATGGCTCCAGAAATTCCACAGGCAATATATATTTTGGGACAGACAGTTCGACCAGTCTGTCCTACTTGATGCGAATAAGGTATCCAGCCAGCGTCAACTGCTGCCCGGCTTGCACCAACAGCGCCTCCCAAAGTCCGCGCCAATTCTTCAATAATACCGAAGTTTTCAGGACCACCCAGTCCCCGTCCTCCAGATACGATTATATCGGCATCGGCAAGTTTAACTGTCTGAGTTATGTCTTCGACCATATTCAAAAGTTTAGTCCTCAAGGAGAGCGCTTTGCCCTCTACACTCTCTTTTACGATCTCCCCCTGGTGATTGCTTTGCCTTATTGCTTTTTTAAATACCTTGTGCCTTACCGTGGCCATCTGTGGACGATGATGCGGGGTTGTAATAGTTGCCATTATGTTTCCGCCAAAGGCAGGCCTTGTTTGAAGAAGCTGCCTATTCTGAAGGTCTATAGCCAGTTCAGTGCAGTCAGCAGTAAGCCCGGTGCCCAGCCTTGCCGCCACGCGGGAGGCAAAAGAACGGCCGATGGCTGTAGCGCCCATCAAAACAATCTCGGGCTTTTCCTTCTCGATTAAATCGGTGAGGACATCAGTATAGGGGTCGTCCTGGAAGTCTCTCAGGATAGAGCCCTCAATTTGATACACTGTATCTGCCCCATAAACTATAAGCTCCTTGACTGCTCCATCCATTCCCTCACCTAACAACACACAGGAAAGTTTCTCTCCCAACTGGTCGGCCAGCTTCCTTCCCTCGCCAAGGAGCTCATATACAACTCCCTGAATCTTTTCTTTCTTCTGCTCGG
>Ga0315307_1000752_pt1 | contig 14098 bp, 13 predicted proteins | sample TDP2_MG_FD_203079 | JGI IMG/M metagenome (GOLD analysis project Ga0315307, IMG submission 203079) | Freshwater sediment microbial communities from Lake Towuti, South Sulawesi, Indonesia - TDP2 | ecosystem: Environmental > Aquatic > Freshwater > Lake > Sediment | place: Indonesia: South Sulawesi... | reverse complement strand
CTTATAAGAAGTCGACGCCGGAAGAGAAAGAGCTTCTGAAAGAAGAAATGGACACTATTTACAAGAACTTCATGGAAGAGGTTACCAAGAACAGGAAGCTAAACGAAGAAGTAATAAACGAAATCTCCACTGGTAAAATCTACTTAGGGGAAGAGGCAAAGAAGTTAGGTCTGATAGATTTTCTGGGAGGTAAGGATAAAGCAATAGAGCTTATTAAGAAGGACGCCGGAATTGAAGCATACAAGATAGTGAATTATGCCAAGAGGATGAAGAGACCCTTGGGCTTCTTGAGAAGAATGTTCGGCTAAAAAAAGGTGACAAAAAAAAAGGTGACAGGTACCATTTTTCCAAATAAAAAGGTGACAGGTACCATTTTCTTCAATTTTTGCTTGAAAATGGGCTCTGTAAAAAAGTAGCCTGTCCCCTTTTTTGGTGAATATGAAAGGTATAATTCTGGCTGCGGGCATTGGCAAGAGACTCAGGCCACTGACCCATTCCATTCCCAAACCTTTAATCCCTGTGGCAGGGAAGCCAATGATTGAGTATAGTGTCAGAGGCTTTCAGAAGGCAAAAATCGGTGAAGTGGCTATTGTTGTCTCTCCTAAAGAGCATCGGACTATTTTTGAAAAATTTGGTAATGGACACCAGTGGAATATGAGTTTCGCCTATATAGAGCAGGAGAGGCCATTGGGAACAGGGGACGCAGTGGCAAAAGCTCAAGGATTTGTCGGGGAAGATAACTTCTTGCTTGCCTATTGTGACCATATCTCCTTTTATGACTTCAGAGAACTCATCGAGTCACATCTAAATTTTCGGCCTCTGGCGACTCTTCTTATTAATAGAGAAGATAATCCTGAGACCACAGGCCAGGTCGTCTGGGAAGGAGATTTAGTCAAGAAGATAGTGGAGAAGCCAAAGAATAAGATATCCGATTATGGAATAAGCGGACTGTTAATTATTGAGCCTGATATTTTTGGAGCCATTCACAATATTAAACCATCGGCACAGGGGGAGTACCACATTGGAGATGCTTTGCAGTACCTGATAGATAGGAAATTTGAAGTCCGTTACCGAAAAATTAATACCTGGCGTGTCAATGTGAATTGCCTTGCGGATATCAAGAAGGCTGAGGAGTTAATTCTAAAGAGTCGAAGTCTGAGGGAATTATGAGCTTTCCTGAGAAGTTCTTTCTCACTTCGTTTTCTATTTCTTCCATCCTAAAATCGATTTCGGTAAGAAAATGGATAGGAATAAGGGTCTTAACCTGAGCTTCCTCAGCAATTTCTCCTAAAGCAAGGGCTGACGTGTGTACTTCTTCAAGACCTTTGGCAAACCGTGAAGGGCAGGCGCAGTCGTGGATGAGATAATCAGCGCCTCTTGCTTCCTCAATAACTTTGTTGCTAAGCGCTGTGTCTCCTGAGTAGATGCAGGTTAAAGGCGGCTCTTTGAGGTAGATTTTAAGTCCTATAGAATCAGGCGCATGTTTTACTGGAAAAGACGAGATATGGGTGTTTTCACTTTCGTAAAGGACAAAGTTATTCTTGTTGGCCGATATGGTCTGGAAAGAAACTTCAGGGAACTTTTTGGGGTCTTCCAGCCTGTGAAAAGAGATAAGTCCCCTGATGAGGAGGAGACATTCCTGGGTTCCAAATATATTTACTCTATTTGATAGCTTGTACTGAGAGTGGAGCAGGGAAGGCACTCCATAGATATGGTCAACGTGAGTATGGGTTAATATGAGGTTAGAAATCTGGCGATAGTCGAAACCAAGTTTAGCAAGTTTTGCTACAGGGCTCCCGGCGCAGTCTATGAGAAATTTTACTCTGGAATCATCCACAAAAAGCAGGGAAGTGTTATCTCTTTGAGCTGAGGCTACCGCCGCAGCAGTGCCCAAAAATACTATTTTTGCCATTTTAGATCACTTGGACATAATATAGAAAATATCGACTGTTGTCAACAATTTTATGGGCCTGGTGGTAGTCGCCCTGATGAATTTGAGGGTAGGGGTTCGCAACCTAAAGGTTGCGGCTACCAGATAATAAAATGGTAGCCGCAGGTTCAGCCTGCGTAATTTGGAATGAGATGAAGAAGAATATTTTGTTCACTGGCAGGCCTGGTGTAGGAAAGACCACAGTTATTATGAAACTCATTAGTGGGTTGAAAGAAGTGGGCGGATTCTATACCGAGGAGATTCGCGAGAGAGGGGAAAGGAAAGGTTTCAGGATTGTCACTCTCAGAGGTAAAAAGGGAATTTTAGCCCATAAAGATTTAAACAGCCCTTATCGTGTGGGAAAATATGGGGTTAATATTGCAGATTTGGAAAATATTGCCGGGCAGAGTATTCTTCTTGCCTTAGATGATGATGAGAAGAAGATTGTCTTAATTGATGAGATTGGAAGAATGGAGCTTTACTCTCCTAAATTTCAGGAGGCAGTAGTTAAAGCTCTGGATAGCCCCAAAAGAGTAATCGGCACACTCCAGGAGAAGCATAATAAGTTTACTGACGCCATTAAAGAAAGGGGAGATGTGGAAATCGTCGAGGTAACCTTAGAGAATCGGAAGAGCTTGACAGAAGAGTTGAAGGAGAAACTCCTGTGAGCTCAAAGAAAGGGACGGCACACAGTCCGTCCCTTACAAGAAAGGCAAAGCTTGTGCTTTGCGGCTACAACAAATGTAGCTGCAGAGCAAAGCTCTGCTTTATGTATAAATGTAATTGAAGGAGAAAAGATGGGTGTCATTGCTTTGTTAACAGATTTTGGATTGAGTGACAATTTTGTGGGAGTTATGAAAGGGGTGATATATGGTATTAATCCTGAGGTAAGAATTATTGACCTCTGCCATCAAATAGAGTCGTACAATGTCCATGAAGCAGCGTTCCTTTTAAAAAGCTCCTACCCATATTTCCCTGAAGGCACGGTGTTCCTCATAGTGGTGGACCCCGGAGTGGGGAGTGAGCGGAAATCCATAATAATGGAAACGGAAAATTATTTCTTTGTAGCGCCCGATAACGGAGTTCTATCTTTTCTTTTGGGAAGAGATATAAAAAGGATTATCCAGATAAGCAATGAAAAATATTTTCTGAAACCGGTGTCTCGCACCTTTCATGGTCGGGATATCTTTGCTCCAGTAGCAGCCCATCTTTCTAAAGGAGAAAAAGTAGAAAATTTTGGCTCGCCGATAAAAGATATCGAGAAGATAGAATTGCCCGAGCCTCAAGTTGAAAAGAATCGTCTCTCAGGTGAAGTTATCTACGTGGACCGTTTTGGAAACTTGATCACCAATATTAACAAAGATACTTTCCTCCGGTTCGTTGGGGGTAAGAAGTTTCAAATAGCTATAGGGAAAGCAAAAATATCCAAGATTAGTTCGTCTTATAGGGAAGGGAAGAAGGGACTACCCATTGCCATATTTGGCAGCTTTGATAATTTAGAAATTTCGCTCTATGGCGATGATGCCTCCCGGAGTTTGAACTTGAAGAAGGGTAGCAAAATTTACATAGAGAAAAGTAGCACTTGAGGGAAAAAGGTGTAGGTAGTGTAGCCCTTTCTGGGCGTAATGTCTTGCGGGCATAAAGCCCTACACTACCAAGGAAGCAGAGCTTCGCTCTGCAGCTACATTCGCTGGATTTCTCCTCACCGTAATCCTCTCCTCGACGGGGAGAGGAAATTTAAGGAGTGATTCCAATGGAAACTATGGGAATGGTGGCTTTCATAGGTGTTCTGCTGTTGGGGATTATCTCGCCCTTCTTTGGACTGCCGGGAACCTTCATTATTCTCGCTGACGCCTTAATTTATGGATTGGTCACCCGGTTCCAAAAAATAACGGTATGGTTCTTAATTCTCCTCCTGGGATTAGCAGTTGCGGGAGAAATTTTTGAATTTTTTTCTAACATCTTCGGAGCAAAGCATTACGGAGCTTCGAGATTGGGCTTAATAGGCGCTTTTCTAGGCGGCCTTATTGGCATTTTTTTAGGGAACTATTTCTTTCCTGTTATTGGTCCGTTGTTGGGTGGATTGGCAGGCGGATTTGTGGGGGCCTTCCTTTTTGAACTGTTCAGGAAAGAAGGTCCCAAGAGGGCTATTACTGCCGGACTGGGCGCGTTTCTGGGAAGAGTGGCAGCGATTGCAGCAAAAGTGTTCATAACCATTATAATGACTATCCTGATTCTAACCAAAATCTTTTAGGGGAAAGACACTGTGCTTGAATACATTGTTCGTCGGTTATTGTTCATGATTCCGCTCCTTCTGGGAATTACAATCATTACCTTTGTAGTCGTCCAATTGTCTCCGGGAGGTCCTGCGGATATGCTGACTGGACTAAGCCCGAAGATTGGTGCTGAGGCAAAAGCTCGCCTTCGTTCCCTGTATGGGCTGGATAAGCCAATTCACGTCCAGTACTGGCTCTGGCTGAGCCGGATAGCACGCTTCGATTTTGGAGAGTCTTTCAAAGATGGGCGTCGAGTTATCATAAAAATTCTGGAGAGGCTTCCGGCAACTTTATTATTAGATATCCTCTCCTTGCTTCTCATTTTCTTTATTGCCCTGCCCATTGGCATTATGTCCGCAGTTAGACAGGATTCCTTCTTCGACAAGGGGATGACAATATTTGTTTTCTTTGGTTTCTCTGTTCCCGCTTTCTGGCTCGCCCTGCTTTTAATGATACTTTTTGGTGTGTTTCTGGGCTGGCTTCCCATTTCAGGAATGCATTCTGTTAATTTCCCTTATTTTTCCATCTGGGGAAAGATGTGGGACCTGATTAAACATTTAATCCTACCTGTCCTTGTCACTGCTTTTGGCGGGCTGGCGTACCTATCCAGATATTCGAGAGCGTCAATGCTCGAGGTACTCCGTCAGGATTATATCCGCACTGCCCGTGCTAAAGGAGTACCCGAGAAGAAGGTAATATATAGACATGCTCTACGAAATGCTCTAATTCCTATTGTTACTCTTTTGGGACTATCGCTTCCCGGTTTAATTGGTGGCGGAATTATTTTTGAAACCATTTTCGCCTGGCCGGGAATGGGACGCCTCAGTTATCAGGCGGTTATGGCCAGAGACTATCCGGTAATTATGGGTGTGGGAGTTATTGCCGCTTTTCTCACTCTTTTGGGTAATTTAATCGCCGATATAACTTATGCTTTTGTCGACCCACGCATTAGGTATAGATAGGAAGGAAAAAAGGTGTGGAAGATTTTCTGGAGAAGATTTAGAAGAAATAAGTTGGCTATGTTGGGTGCTCTAATTATTTTCTCCTTAGCAGTGGTAGCAGTTATTGCTCCCCTCATTGCTCCTTTCAATCCTAACCAGCAGGATATTCTCCACAGGTTAGAGCCGCCTTCTCATAAACATCTCTTAGGAACCGATGACCTGGGAAGGGACCTTCTCTCCAGAATAGTATATGGGACTCGAGTTTCACTCTTTGTGGGATTTGTGGCGGTCGGGATTGCCATTATGATAGGGAGTCTGCTTGGGCTAATTTCTGGATACTTTGGTGGGCGGCTCGATAGTCTAATTATGAGATTTGTAGACATAATGCTCTGCTTTCCGACATTCTTTTTAATCTTAATGGTAATTGCCTTTCTTGAACCCAATATCTGGAATGTAATGGTAGTTATCGGGATTACAGGATGGCCTGGCTTGACGAGACTGGTCAGAGGCGAATGTCTTTCAGTAAGGGAGAGGGAGTTCGTTCAGGCGGCCAAGGCATTGGGTCTTTCAAATAGAAGAGTGATGTTCGTCCATCTATTGCCCAATGTTATGGCCCCCATTCTGGTTTCAGCTACACTGGGGATTGGCGGAGCAATTTTGACTGAATCGGCTCTATCCTTTCTCGGTCTAGGTGTCCAGCCACCAACTCCCAGCTGGGGTAATATCTTGACTGCAGGCAAAGACTATATTACTTTGGCGTGGTGGCTTTCTCTATATCCAGGCCTGGCAATTCTCATTACAGTTTTAGCTTATAACCTCCTGGGTGAGGGTTTACGCGATGTACTGGACCCCAGAATGATGGCAGAATAAATAGAATGGAGTAGCAGGTTTTAACCTGCGTGGAGGTAGTCGCAGGCTTCAGCCTGCGTGGAGTAGCACGTTTTAACCTGCGTTAAGTAATAATGGAAAAAATACTGGAAGTAAAAAATCTCTCAGTTGAATTTTATAAAGGAGGAAAAGTTATACCTGCCCTGAGAGATGTTTCCATAACTCTGAAAGAGAACGAAGTCTTGGGCATAGTTGGTGAATCTGGCTGTGGCAAGAGCACACTGGCCTTGGCGATACTGAAATTGATCCCGGAAAGGGAAGGAAAGATTGTATCCGGCGAGGTACTGTTTAAGAGAGAAGAACTCCTGAGTTTGTCCGATGAGAAATTACTAAAGGTACGGGGAGATAGAATCTCTATAATTTTTCAAGACCCTTTTACTTCTTTAAATCCTTTATTCAGAATAGGTAATCAGATTGCTGAATCTCTCGCTCTCCACAGGAAAGAGAACCTGTCTACTTACCAGATAGAGGAAGAGATAATCGAACTCCTGGAACTGGTCAAGATGTCCAAGCCAAAAGATACCATGTTGTCTTATCCTCATCAGCTAAGTGGAGGAATGCAGCAGAGAGTGATGATTGCCATGGCTCTCTCCTCCAATCCTGAAGTTCTAATTGCCGATGAACCGACCACGGCGCTCGATGTCACTATTCAGAAAGAGATACTGGGCCTCCTAACCGAACTCCAAAAGAAGCTGGGACTTTCTGTAGTGTTGATAACACACGATTTTGGGATAGTTGCCCAGACCTGCCAAAGGGTGTCAGTTATGTATGCTGGAAGCATAGTTGAGGAAGCGTCAACTTCTGAAATTTTCCATAATCCTTTACATCCCTACACTAAGGGACTCCTGGAATCTCTCCCATCGAGAGAAGAATCGCGGGATTTTTCCCAGGGCGAGAAGAGAAGGCTCAGAGCTATCTCTGGACAGGTCCCTGACCCCAGCAATTTACCTTCTGGGTGTAAGTTTCATCCCAGATGTCCGATAGTTATTGAACAGTGCAAACCAGAAGAGCCAAGGCTCAGGGAGATAATTCAAAATCACTGGGTGAGGTGCATCCGTGCCGGCTAATAGACGGCACCGTAAACGGTGCCCGACCAAATCGGTTTATGCTCTGAGTCCTCCCGAGAGGGAGGTTCGGGCGACCATAAAGGTCGCCCCTACGCGTGGTCGGTCAGCCTTCAGGGTGACGAATTATGTTAAAAGTTGAGAATCTGAAGAAGTACTTCCCTGTAGAGCGCGGAGTGTTTAGAAGAGTTGTTGATTACGTACGGGCTGTTGATGGCATCTCTTTTGAAATCAAAAAAGGGGAAATCTTTGCCCTTGTGGGTGAATCCGGTTGTGGCAAAACCACTACAGCAAAGCTTATTGTGAGGTTACTGGAAGTCACAGATGGCAGAATTTTTTTCAACGGCAAGGATATCTCTTTACTGGGAAGGAGAGAGCTGGCTCGGAAAATACAAATAATTTTTCAGGACCCTTTTGCCAGTCTCAATCCCAGGCTCACAATAGGAACTATTGTTGGAGAAGCGGTTAGACATAGATTAGAAGCCGCCGGTGAGAAAATAGGCATTAAGGGGACAGCGGAGAAAACGAAAGAGCTTTTGAATCGAGTAGGTTTGCCAGTCAACATCTTAAACGAATATCCCCATCAATTCAGTGGAGGTCAAAGGCAGAGAATTGGAATTGCCAGAGCACTGGCTATGCAGCCGGAATTGATTGTTGCAGATGAGCCGGTATCTGCTTTAGATATTTCAGTTCAGGCCCAGATTCTAAATCTTCTACTCGATTTGAGAGATTCACTCGGATTATCCTACATTCTTATCGCACACGATTTGAATGTTGTGCGGTTTCTGTCTGACAAGGTAGCAGTGATGTACCAGGGAAAGATTGTGGAAACGGGCTCTGTGAAAATGGTATACGACAATCCTCACCATCCATACACAAAGAGATTGCTTGAAGCAATACCTACGCTGGAAACTCGACTTTCAGAATAAGGGGGAAAAATAAGAAATGGCGCCAGAGAGAAATGATACAAAGAAGAAGATTGATGAATTGTCCCCTAAGCAAAGAATGCAGAGAGGGTTACTTAAGATTGGTGAGATAGCCAGGGAGGCAAGAGTAGCTCCTTCTCTCGTAAGGTACTACACTGACATCGGGTTATTGAAGGTAGCGAGCTATACCAAGGGTGGCTACAGGCTATATGACAAGGATGAGACCCTAAGAATTATTCGGCAGGTAAAGCCACCCGTGGAGAGGCGACGGACTCTAAAAGAAATCAAAGAAAGTTTAGACACAAAGAAAAGGTGACAGGTACTTTTTTTGTCTCTGAAAAAGTCCAAAATTGGCCGTTTTATGTAAGGGCTCAATTTATTGAGCCCGCCGATAACTGCGCCTCCCATGAAATCGGTTCAGCGTTTTTCCCGAAAGGGAGGGGAACCCCCGATTTCATCGGGGGACTCCAGCCTACTGGTCGGTCGCCCTTTAGGGTGACGGAATAGGCACTGTAAACAGTGCCCGACCAGGCGGCACTCTGACCTTGCTTTTGCAAGGATTTCAAAATCTTATGGACTCCTCCCGAAAGGGAGGACTTGTTGAGGGATCCGTACAGGTTTTTCAAATGGTCACGATAAAGAAAGAAGACTTAAAATCTCTCCCAGTGCAGCTCTTGGCAAAAATTGGTCGTCTAGTAGAACCAATTGCCTGGGAACATAAGGAATTTTTGGAGAAATTAAAGGAAGAGATTCCTAAGTCGAATTCTTCCATAAAAATCGAAGGCGAAAATATATTTAATTTTCTTCCCGAGATAAAATTATTGGGTGATAGGTTCAAGGAGAAAGAAGAGACGGTGCTTTTGAAGGTCTCAGAGATCGCTCGCATATTTAAACCTTCGGGCAAATTGAGGAGGTCGCTGGAGTCTTATGAGTACCGTAGAGAACAGGAGGAGATGGCTAAAGCAGTCGCTGAGGCTCTCAATCAAGAGAACTATTTGATTGTGGAAGCTGGCACTGGTGTGGGAAAGTCCTGGGCTTATCTCGTTCCCGCCATATTCTGGGCAAAGAGAAACAATCAGCATTTTATGATTTCCACCAATACTAAAAACCTTCAGGAACAACTAATCCAGAAAGACATTCCCTTCTTGAGGAAATGTTTGGGAATAGATTTCTCAAGTGCTATACTAAAAGGTCGAGGCAACTATCTTTGCCTGAGAAAATTGGCTTCTTTTCTTGAAGAGATGGAAGAGACTCTTCCCATACTATTAAGCTATGAAGAAAGAATGTTTCTGGTCTATCTTCTTATCTGGCTTGGTAAAACAGAATCGGGAGATGTAGAAGAGAGCATCTATTTTGAGCAAAACCCCTCTTTCTGGAATCTCTGGAATGAGGTCTCATCCGAACACACTTCCTGCTTGGGGGGTGAGTGTCCATACTATAGAAGGTGCTTTGTTACCAAAGCGCGACAAAGAGCAATGGAAGCAGAAATTGTTGTAGTCAACCATTCTCTCCTTTTCACTGACCTTGCAGCCGAGAAGCACTTCCTTCCCTCATATAGACACATTGTGTTTGATGAAGCGCATAATCTGGAAAGAGTTGCCACCACATATCTGGGCGTGGAGATTTCCTATTGGATGCTGTCAAGACTGCTTGGGAGAATTTATAGAAAGAAAGGGCAGGTGGAAAGGGGTGTTCTAGTTAAAGCTGCAAATAGACAAAAAGGGCTAGCTCAACCTCTCGACCGTATATTTAAATCAATGCCTGAAGTGAAGAATGCTTGCAAAGACTTCTTCGAAATTTTGAAGCAAAGTTCTGATCTATTTCCCTTCGACGAGGCAACCGATAAAGTGAGGTTGAGAAACGGCAGTCCTGCTCACCATTTTCTCAAAGAACGGGTCTCTAACCTTCTCTCCATCTGGAATCATTTCTTCCATCTGCTAGGAGAACTGGCGGAAGAAATAGAGGATTCCAGTGTAGCGAGAGACGTGGAAGGGAAAGTGAAGGATGGCCTGCAGATAGCGGCGGGTCTCAATTTCATTTTGGAGGTCAGCGACCCGAACTTCGTCTACTGGTTGGAAAAGGAAAAGGACGAGATAAAGCTTGCGGCTGCGCCTTTAGAGGTGGGCCCATATTTAAATAACTTGTTATATAGCCAAATTCCTTCGCTTATCTTCTCCTCGGCAACTCTGACAGTAAAGGGGAGTTTTGATTTTTTGAAGGACAGATTAGGATTCAACTTACTACCTGAAGAAAAAATATCTTCTCTCCTTCTCGGCTCGCCGTTCGACTATCAGAGGCAGGTTTTGGTGAGCATCGCAAGCTTCCTACCTTCTCCCCAGGAAGAGGAGGAGTATACTAGCCGGATGGGCAAGACACTCATCAAGGTCTTGGAAACAGTGGAAGGAAAAAGCCTGATTCTCTTTACTTCTCACAAGATGCTAAATGAAGTTTACCAGGAGATTAAGCCTAATCTTCACATGAAATTTCAAATCTTAGCCCAGGGAATTGATGGGCCGAGAACGATTATTACGGATAGATTTAGAAAAGATTTTAACTCTATTCTTTTGGGCACTCACAGTTTCTGGGAAGGAGTCGACCTGCCTGGGAGGACTCTGGAGTGCCTAATTCTGGTCAGGCTGCCTTTTGCCGTTCCCACTGAACCTATTGAAGAAGCCAGGGTGGAGTTAATTCAGAAAAGGGGTCTTGATGGCTTCCAGGAATATTCTCTTCCCGGCGCAGTAATCAGACTCCGCCAGGGAATCGGTCGTCTAATTAGAAGTAAAACCGATAGGGGAGTAATTGTTATTCTTGATAAAAGGATTATAACACGAAATTACGGCAAGAGCTTTCTGGATTCCTTGCCTGTAAAGAGCTACCATTGCTACAGTCGGGAGGACTCACTTCTTGGCGATATTGAAACCTGGTTTAAGACCGCAAGCCACTGATATGGAAGAATTACTGAAACTGATAGTGAATTTTGTGAACAAATCCAACAGAAAGGTATTTCTGGTTGGCGGTTGCTTAAGAGATTTGCTCTTAGGAAGGGAAACCAAGGATTTTGACCTTGTCCCTGAAGGAGATGCGGAGAAGTTCGCCAGGAGTTTCGCCAGCGAAGTGGGAGGAAGTTTTGTCCTTCTGGATGAGAAGAACCGGATTTATCGGGTAGTAAAGCAAAGAATTTCTAAGAAGAAGGGTAAAGATACATTCAATTTAGACTTCTCTCAATTGCGCGGTAAAAAAATAGAAGATGACCTGTTACTAAGAGATTTTACCGTCGATGCGATGGCTGTTAGATTAGATGGGGTGGGAGGAGACCTGGGCATCTTCAGAGGGAGAAAACTCCGTTCAAGGGTAATTGTTGACCCCTCTGGCGGAATGGCAGACTTGAAAAAGAAGTTGATAAGGAAAACTTCTCCCAAAATTTTTGACGATGACCCGTTGAGATTACTTCGCGGATATCGGTTGGCAGCCACTCTCGGATTCGCTATAGAGAAGGAAACGGAGAATGAGATTAAAGAGAAAGTCGACCTAATTAAGAATGCAGCGCAAGAAAGAATACGAGACGAACTTTTGAGGATTCTATTTACGCCTCAAAGTTACCAATATATTCGAAGATTACACAGAGCGGGACTTTTGAGTAGAATAATTCCTGAAATAGAAATAATGAAAGAGAAACCTGAAAATTATTACCACCGGGAGGGGCTATGGGGACATTCCCTGGAGACACTAAAATCTCTGGAAGAGATCCTCTCTAAGCTGGGCAAGCTTTTTCCAGGGATGTCTCGAAAAATATCAGCTCATCTTGGGGAGAAAATATCTGGTGAAGTAGAAAGAGGGGCTCTCTTAAAGTGGGCGGCAATTTTCCACGACATTGGCAAACCAAAGAGAATAATAAGGGAGGAGGGAAGGGTCCGCTTTTTTGGTCACGAAGAGGCCGGGACCTCTCTCGTAATTCAAATTATGGAGAGGCTTAGATTCAGCAACAAGGCAATTAAGATCGCAGAGAGGATAGTCGAGCACCACATGCGTCCCGGTAACTTGAGTGAAGTTCCCCAATTGACCGACAAAGCAATTCATCGCTTTTTTAGAGACCTCTTTCAAGAGGGAGTGGATACTCTTCTTCTCTCCCTTGCGGACCGCTATTCTTATCGAAAGATTCTGCCCGAGCGTGATAGAAAACTTGTCCTAGAAATAAGTCGAAAGTCGATAAAGAAACACGAGCAAACTGTCAAAAAAATGTTAAGGAGGTACTACTACCACAAAGAGAGAATTCTGCCCAAACCTCTGGTTCGGGGAGATGAGATTATGGAAAGTTTCAATCTCCCTCAAGGTCCTCTGATTGGCAAGTTGTTAACAAAAGTCGGGGAAGCTCAGGCTGAAGGCAAATTGAAAAACAGAGAGGAAGCGCTCAAGTTTTTGCAGAAGATATTAGAAAAAAAAAGGTGACAGGTACTTTTTTCAAAAAAAGGTGACAGGAAAAAAAGGTGACAGGTACTTTTTCTGGGACGCTTTATGCTCCCGGAGTGTCAAACGAGAGTTTGACCATTTACTTGACAAAGCGGGCTTTTTAGAATAGAATTCTTTCGATTAAGGGTGCCGGCCGCAAACAACAAGGAGCGATGAGCGAGTGAAATGAGGGAAAGGCACGGGCGCGAGATGGTGAGCGGCCAGGGAATTGAAGCGGGCGTAATTCAGTGGTAGAATGCAAGCTTCCCAAGCTTGACGTCGTGGGTTCGAGTCCCATCGCCCGCTCCAATCCAGCTTCAATTCGAGTGCCATCGCCCTCTCCGGTAAATTTTCGGCTTTTCAATCCATCGAAGGCCTTCGGTCCCCGATTTCATCGGGGAAAGACTTTGCTTTCGCAGACACTCCAACATCTGATTAATGGAGCATATATTGAAAAATCTATATGTTGATTTGCACATACACAGCACATTCTCTGACGGCAACTTTACTCCAGAAGAAATTGTTAAGCATGCCAAGAAGATGAGTTTGGCTGCCATAGCTATCACCGACCACGACAATACTGACGCTACTCTTTTTGCCATCACGGCCGGAAATAAATTGGGAGTGGAGGTTGTTCCCGGAGTAGAACTTAGTGTTGACCCCGAGTCTCCTCAAGATGAAGAGATACACATTCTCGGATACTATATGAATTGGGAGGACGAAGATTTCCAAGAGAAACTCCGTCATTTCAGGGAAGCGCGCGTAGTGAGAGCCCATCATATCTTGGAGAAACTGGCTCACCTGGGAATTAAGATTAACCCTCAACAATTATTTGAGGTCGCCGGTAAAGGCTCTGTTGGGAGAATGCATGTGGCGAAAGTCTTAAAAGAGGAAGGGTTTGTCAATTATCTCCAGCAAGCCTTTGACCTCTATCTAGCCTACGGAAAGCCCGCCTATGTTCCTAAGTTGAGATTGTCATCTCAAGAAGCAATTGACTTGATTTCCCAACTTGGCGGAGTCTCTGTTATCGCCCACCCTATTTATGGAGGAAACAGCAGGGAAATCATTCAAAAACTCAAAAGTCTTGGATTGGATGGAATCGAAGTTTATTATACTAACCACAGCCCCGAGGATGTAAAGAGATTCCAGAGTTGGGCTAATGAGTTTGGCCTGCTGGCCACCGGAGGCTCCGACTGTCACGGGGGAACAGTAAATGAAGAAGTTCTGATAGGAAGCTTGGGACTTCCCTATGAACTTCTGGCACGGCTGAAAGAATATAAGAAGACTAAGTCAATCACTACAGAAAGGTCGTAGTTGTCCCGACGAATCGGGACTCGCAACGACAGACCAAAAACAAGACCTTTTCAAAGACCTTAAATAAAAAGCTTGACAGAAGAATAATCCATGTGATATATTAAGATGTTGAAAATTTTATTATGTAAACAGGGGAAGTCCGTGAAAAACGGACACTGCCCCGCAACGGTTAACTTCTTTTAATCGTAGGGTAAAAGGAGTAAGTCCGAGGACCTGTTTGCAATATTGTGCCTTCGCGGGAGGGTTGGCCGAATTCATAAGGCTTGAATCCCAACTTTCAAGTGAAGGTTGGGTTTTTTAATTTCTGGAGAAG
>Ga0315307_1000751_pt1 | contig 14099 bp, 13 predicted proteins | sample TDP2_MG_FD_203079 | JGI IMG/M metagenome (GOLD analysis project Ga0315307, IMG submission 203079) | Freshwater sediment microbial communities from Lake Towuti, South Sulawesi, Indonesia - TDP2 | ecosystem: Environmental > Aquatic > Freshwater > Lake > Sediment | place: Indonesia: South Sulawesi... | reverse complement strand
TTCGGTTCGAAGGGAGATACGGCTTTTTGATGGACAGAAACACTGAGCAACTTGCGATGGATGCGCTGAAGATGAAAATTTTGCGGCGGTTGAGTAAGGAGCGGATGAGAGAAGAAATCATCGCTATGTTAAGCGAGCCAGAACCCAGGAATGCAATTTTGAGGATGGATAAGTTGGGGATTCTCAACTTCATCCATGCAAAAATCAGATTGAGCCAGGAAATAGGAAAGGAACTAAAAAGAGTTAATGCCATCTTTTCCAGATTCGCATCTGCTGTTAAGGAAGAGGCTGTGGAACGCTGGATAGTCCGTTTTCTGACCCTGGTGCAAAAATTAGGTATCTCAGAGGTAGAAAAACTGTGCAAAGATTTTAGATTCTCAAGGAAAGAGACTAATAAAATAATCAGAAGTGAAGAAAGGTTACGAGAAATCATAAGGAAGCTCAGAGAACCAGAGTTGAAGCCCAGCTCCGTATATCAAACCTTAAAAGGGTTACCCGTTGAGGGGCTTCTATTTACTGTGCTAAAAGCGAGAAGTAGGATAGTCGAAAAGAGGGTCTATCAATACCTGACCAGAATGCGCAAGGTGAGGATTTATACTACGGGCGATAAGCTTAAGAGGATGGGCTATAGAGAAGGCCCGCTTTTCAAGAGGATAATGGAGGAATTGCTCCGGGCCAGGCTTGATGGAATTGTGAAAAGCCCGTCTTCTGAGACGAAGTTTGTGTTTGACAATTTCCCCAAAGATTGATAAAATAAAAAAATTTAGGAAAAGAGCGGCCCATCTAACCAATATGGAGGTGAGAGAGACCGAGTGAGTGTAGCTTAACTCACCGACCGGTGCATGTTTACCCTTCAACAGATAGTGAGGAATCCTTCAATTGTTTTCCGAATGATTCCTCTACCTGTAGCCATAGTTATTTTCTTCTTTGCAGTTGTTGTCCACGAATGCGCCCATGGGTGGATGGCGTCCAGGTGTGGAGACAATACAGCAAGATATGCTGGCAGGATAACATTGAATCCCCTACCACATATCGACCTGATCGGGACCATAATATTTCCTCTTCTTTTGATTGTTTCCGGTTCCTCATTTGTTATTGGCTGGGCTAAACCTGTTCCCATCAATCCTTACAATTTCAATAATCCGCGAGGGGATCTAGTGAGAGTGGGGGCCTTCGGTCCTCTCTCCAATGTCGGACTGGCGATTGTCTCTTCGTTTCTGGTGTGGATATTCAGCTACTTGCCAATGGCAAAGCTAAGAAGTTCTCTATTATTAATTCTCCTGTTCAGCGTTCTGGTCAATCTTTTGCTTGCTGTTTTCAATCTCATTCCCATTCCGCCACTGGACGGTTCGCAAATTCTGTCGGGATTATTACCGCCTAATATGGCTATGAGGTACGAGACGATTGCTCCCTTTGGTTTCATTATTATATTCTTACTGCTTTTAACAGGGTTACTCTGGTCAATAATTTTACCTATTGTCCAGTTCCTTTATAGTTTACTCTTTTTGTGGGTAGGAAGGGGATTTTAGAATGGCAAAGAAAAGAATTTTGAGTGGAATGCGTCCCAGCGGAAGGCTACATGTAGGACACCTTGTGGGAGCACTCAGCAATTGGTCAGCTCTGCAGGATGAATACGAATGTTTCTATATGGTAGCAGATTGGCATGCGCTCACAACAGAATACGAAGACCCTTCGGAAATCAAGACCAATATTAAAGAAATGGTTATTGATTGGATATCCTCAGGTCTCAATCCAGAAAAGTGCACCATGTTTGTTCAATCTCAAGTTGTGGAGCATGCGGAACTACATCTTTTGCTCTCTATGTTTATTCCCTTAAGCTGGCTGGAAAGGTGTCCCACTTACAAGCAGCAACAGCAGGAACTGAAAGACCGCAATCTTTCCACATACGGGTTCCTGGGTTATCCTGTCCTTCAGGCGGCAGATATCTTGGTTTACAAAGCAGAGGCTGTGCCTGTAGGTGAGGATCAACTTCCCCATCTGGAACTGTGCCGGGAGATAGCTCGGCGTTTCAATTTTTTATACAAGGATATCTTTCCCCAACCGCAGGCTCTTCTTACCAGAGTGCCAAAACTTTTGGGAACTGATGGCCGCAAGATGAGTAAAAGTTACAACAACTGCATTTTCCTCTCAGATGAGCCACAGGTTATCCGAGAAAAAGTAGGCTCTATGGTTACTGACCCAAGCCGGATTAGAGCGAACGACCCCGGAAATCCCGAGGTATGCACAGTATACGGACTCCATGAGATCTTTAGTTCCCCGAAGTTAAATTCAATAATTGCCAGTTGTGAGAAAGGGAGTATAGGTTGTGTGGAGTGTAAAGGGATTTTGGCCGAGGCTCTAATAGAAAGATTGAAGCCTATTCAGGCAAAAAGGAAAGATTTAGAAGCGAATCCAGAAGATGTCATTAATATTCTTAAAGATGGGCGTCTCAGGGCACAGAAAGTTACGCGGGAAACCCTTAAGGAAGTGAGAGAAGCGATCGGCATATAGAATAAGGAACCATTGCCGAAGGGGCGCCGGTCGCGACGAATAAGGAGCGACGACCGAGCGAAGCGAGGGAAAGGCGCGGGCGCGAGACGGTGAGCGCCCCGGGACGCCGGTCGCGACGAATAAGGAGCGACGACCGAGCGAAGCGAGGGAAAGGCGCGGGCGCGAGACGGTGAGCGCCCCGGGGTCACAGTCGCGTAGGGGCGACCCTTGCGGTCGCCCGATTAGCGAACGTCCCGATATATCGGAGAGTAGAGACTGATTCACAAAAGATAGTTTATTCATCGCTGAGGAATTCTTTAACGCCAGAAAACTTCGGACTCTGTGGGGCGCAAATCGAAACTCCTCCCCCCGATAAATCAGGGGTCGTCAGACAGCGATTTGCTTCTGGGGCGAAATAGCCGTCCTCGTTTTTTGGCTAGAATTCCTGAAGCTCTTCAAAAACTATCTTTTGTCAGGATTTTAGTACATTCACATAAGGGAGGTTTGGTGGATTACAGGGTGAGATTGGAGGTATTTGAGGGTCCATTGGATTTATTGCTCCATTTGGTTAAGAAAAATGAGCTCGATATCTTCAATATACCAATAGCAGAGATTACAGCTGATTATTTGAACTATATGAAGCTCTTCAGAAGACTCAACCTGGATTTTGCAGGAGAGTTTCTGGTAATGGCTTCTACCTTAATTCATATAAAATCGAGAATGTTGCTTCCACCCGCGGAAACAGTTGAAGAGGAAGAGCTTGAAGACCCCCGGCAAGAATTGGCAGCCAGGCTTATGGAGTATCAGAAATTCAAAGAGGCGGCCAGCATATTGAAGGAGAGAGAGGCGATTCAGGGGAACATCTATGGGCGTCTTCCTATGATTCCCGAGGACGAAGATTATACCATCGAAGCTACCCTTTTTGACCTCTTGGACGCGTTTCAGAGAGTAGCGATTCGGGCTGAAGAGGAAGTCCGGGAAATAATTCAAGAAGATATAAGTATTGAAGACCGAATTGGAGAAATTTTGAACCTTCTGGAAAATAAAAGATTTATCAGTTTTGAAACCATATTCTCTGGACAGAGGACGAAGCGGCTACTAATTGTGACTTTCTTGGCACTCCTTGAGCTAATCCGATTAAAAAGGGTTTTTGCTCGTCAGGCAGAGCCATTTGGAGCTATAAGGATATATAGAGCAAGACAGGAATTGGTGGCACAGGCATAATGGAGAAAGAAAAATTAAAGAGTATAATTGAGTGCCTCTTGTTTTTCTCTGATAAGTCCCTGGGTATAGACAAGCTGGCTGAAATTACAGAAATTGAGAACCACGAAGAGCTAAAAGGGGCCATTGAAGAATTAAAAAAAGAATACGAGCTAAGAAATAGTGGGCTTCAACTTCTGAATATTGCTCAGGGTTATCAGTTTTGTACTAGGCCAGAATTCTCAAGCTGGGTAAGGAAACTTTACAAATCACAAACTACCTTTCAACTTTCACTGCCTGCTTTAGAAACGCTATCAATTATCGCTTATAAACAGCCCGTTACCCGGGCAGAAATAGAGAAGATAAGAGGAGTTGACAGTTCCTACGTCTTGAGAACACTCTTAGAAAGAAAGCTCATTAGAATTTCAGGGAGAAAAAGGTTACCGGGTCGCCCGATTATATATGGAACGACCCAAGAATTTCTTCGGTACTTTGGGTTAAAAGAACTATCTGAGATTCCGAGCTTGGAAGAGATAAAACCACCGGTTAGCGGATAAAAGGTGGAGGTAATCTATGGACATAAAAAGTTTGCGTGAAAAGATTGATAAACTGGATAACCAAATTTTGAAACTGCTAAACCAGAGAATCGTTGCCGTTCGTGAAATTGCAAAACTGAAAGAAAAGGCAAAGCAGGAGTTCTATGCTCCCCATCGAGAAAAGAAAATAGTTGAGAGGCTCCTCAAGAAGAATAAGGGACTGCTTCCCAATGAAGCATTAAGAGGTATTTTCCAGGAGATACTGAATGCTTCCAGGTCTATCGAGAAGAAATTGAGGGTAGCTTATCTTGGGCCTGAGGCTACGTTCACTCACTTAGCAGCAGTTAAGAATTTCGGTAAGTATGCCGTCTTTACTCCCGTCAAGAGCATAGCCGACGTTTTCTTAGAGGTGGAAAAAGGTCGTGCCGATTACGGAGTCGTGCCCATTGAGAACTCCACGGAAGGCGTCATCAATCACACATTGGATATGTTTGTCACTTCAGAATTGAAGATTTGCTCAGAATTACTTCTGGAAATATCCCATAATCTTCTTTCTAAAGCAAAAGAGCTCAGGGAAATAAAGAGAATATATTCTCATCCCCAGGCAATTGCTCAGTCCAGGAACTGGATTGAAGACAACTTGCCCAATGCTGAACTGGTGGAGACATCTTCCACCGCCAAGGCAGCAGAGATGGCTGAGAAAGACGCCGAGAGCGGGGCGATAGCGTCGAGGCTTGCTGCCTCGTTGTATGACCTGGGAATAATCGCTGAAGCCATTGAGGACAATGTGCAAAATTTCACGCGCTTCCTGGTCATAGGAAAAAGTTTTCCAGCGAAAAGTGGCCAGGACAAGACTTCCATCCTCTTCTCTGTAAAAGATAGAGTGGGAGCTCTACACGATATGCTTGTTCCTTTCCGCGAAAATAATATCAACCTCACTAAGATTGAATCCAGACCGACAAAGCTCCGGGCCTGGGAGTACATATTTTTTGTCGACTTTGTAGGGCACATTGAAGACGAAAATGTAAAGCGGGCGTTGAGGCAACTGGAAAAAGAATGTCTACTTCTTAAGATATTGGGCTCCTATCCAAGGAGTGAGTGATTCCGGAGGGTATGTTGATGATCGAAAAGCTTGTGAGAAAAAATGTGTTAGATTTTCAACCGTATCTTCCTGGTAAGCCAATCGAGGAAGTGAAAAGGGAATTGGGTCTTGCCAGGGTAGATAAATTGGCTTCTAATGAGAATCCCCTGGGTCCTTCGCCTCGTGCAGTCAGCGCCATGAAGAGGTTCCTAAATCGAGTGAACCTTTACCCAGACGGAAGCGGGTTCTATTTGAAGAAGGTTTTGGCCAAAAGGCTAAAGGTGAAGCCAGGAAATATCATCCTGGGAAGCGGAACGGACGAGATAATCGAAATCATCGGTAAAACTTTCTTGAACCCGATTGACGAAATCGTAGTGTCAGAACACGCCTTTATTCGCTATGAGATGGCCGGAGAACTGATGGGTTGTCAGGTGAAAAAGGCACCGATGAAAAATTTCACACATCATCTGGAGGCAATGAAGAAGGCAATAAGTCCAAAGACGAAAATAATCTTTATAGCCAACCCCAATAATCCCACAGGAACTTATGTGACAGAACAGGAAGTTAAGAGATTTATGAAAGACCTGCCGGAAGACATAATGGTGGTGTTTGATGAAGCTTACCGGGAATATGTGACCAGAAAAGATTATCCTAAGACGCTTCCCTATGTCAAGCAAGGGCGGATGGTAATTGTTTTGCGCACCTTTTCTAAGATTTACGGTCTGGCAGGCTTGCGAATCGGCTATGGGGTAGGGAAATCTAAATTGATTGAGTTTATGGAGAGGATTAGGCCTCCATTCAATACCAATTCGCTTGCACAGATAGCAGCTCTAGCCAGCCTTTCCGATGAAACACACCTTAGGCGAAGCCGCAGCTTGGTTGTCAAAGAGAGAAGATACCTGGAGAAGAATCTGGCAAAAATGGGTATTGAATTCATTCCCTCGGTGGCTAACCATATCTTACTCAAGGTAGGAAATGGTCAGAACGTATTTGAAAGACTACTGAAGAAGGGGATAATCGTGAGACCTATGGTCGAATATGATTTACCAGAATTTATCAGAGTCAGTATAGGTCTGCCCCAGCAGAATAGAAGATTCATCAATGTTCTAAGGGAGGTTATGGATAGATGTTCTTGACAGTGAAGCCAGGAACCACAAAGCAAGGAATTGAAGAGCTGGTTAAGAAGATTGAAGAATTGGGATTTCGTGCCCACATTTCAAAGGGTGCTAAGAGAACAGTAATTGGAGTAATTGGTGAGAATGCCATTGCTGCCAGGGAAGTGTTTGAGGGGTTCTTTACTGTTGAGTCTATTACTCCCATTTCCAAGCCCTACAAGCTGGTAAGTAGGGAATTCAAGAAAGAAGACACAATAATCAAGGTTGGCAACCTTTCCGTAGGTGGAAAAGATATAGTGGTTATGGCAGGGCCCTGCTCGGTAGAGAAAGAAGATCTTCTTCTCTCTATTGCCAGTAGCGTGAAGAAGGCTGGAGCGACGGTGCTACGCGGGGGGGCTTTCAAACCGAGAACTTCTCCATATTCTTTTCAGGGATTGGGCGAGAGGGGACTGAAGTATTTAGCCAAGGCCAAAAGGGCAACCGGTCTCTTAGTAGTTACCGAGGCAATGAATATCGAACAGGTGGAGCTGGTTTCGCACTATGCAGACATCATCCAGATTGGAGCCCGCAATGTTCAAAATTTCGAGCTCTTGAAAGAGGCTGGGAAAAGCAAAAAGCCAATACTACTTAAGAGAGGGATAGCAACGACAATTCAAGAGTGGTTGATGTCTGCTGAATACATCGTTTCCAATGGAAATCCGAACGTTATCCTCTGCGAACGAGGAATTAGAACTTTCGAGAGCGCGACCAGGTTTACCTTGGATTTGAACGCAATCCCGGCTATAAAAGCCTGGAGCCATCTGCCGGTAATTGTAGATCCTTCGCACGGGACCGGTGTACGCAATTTTGTGGGTGCGATGTCCAAGGCAGCAATTGCTTGTGGCGCCGATGGATTAATTATTGAAGTACATTCCGACCCGGAACATGCCCTGTCCGACGGAGTACAGTCTCTCCTGCCAGAAAATTTTGCCAGCTTAATGCAAGAACTGAAGAAAATCGCCCGCGCCGTAGGCAGAAACTTATAAAAGGTGACAATAAAAAGGTGACAGGTACTTTTTTCTCGCGGTAAAGAGGAAAGAGGCTTTCTTGGAGGTAACCAATGCCGCGTAGAGCCAGATTTACTATAGAGGATGGTATTTACCACATATTGAGCCGCGGAAACAACCAACAGGCTATTTTTCACAGGGACAAAGACTATCAGGAATTTCTTGATGTCTTGTCCTTTTACAAAAAAGAGTGTAGGCTTGAAATATACCATTATGTCTTAATGGGTAATCATATACATTTGATAGTAAGGGCTCCAGATGGGAAAACACTGAGTGAAGCAATGAAGGGGATAACATGGAAATATGCGCAGTATTATAGAAAGAATTATGGAGGAATAGGCCATTTCTGGCAAGAAAGGTTCAAAAGTTTCCTGATTCAGGAAGGAAGATATCTTTTAGAGTGTGGTAGATACATAGAATTAAATCCAGTAAGGGCAGGGATTGTAGAGGAACCAAAATTGTATTACTGGAGTAGTTACAGAACTTATGCAGAGGGGGAAAGAAACAATTTAATGGATCTTAGTCCAGAATACCTTGGTTTATCGGATAGTAGTACTGTTAGGCAGGAGAAATACAGGGAATTCGTAAGAGATGGATTAAAAGAAAGACGGAGAGAGGAGAGGTATTTCAGGGAAGGGGTGTTTGGTTCAAGAGAGTTTGTGGAAGAGATGAAGAGGAAAGGATTGGTCTCCCTTTGGTCTCACAGGGGGAGGCCGAAAGAGCAATAAAAAGTACCTGTCACCTTTTTAAAATGAAAAAAAAGTACCTGTCACCTTTTAAGGTGAGTATAATTGGTGTGGGGTTAATCGGAGGCTCTTTTGGTTTGGCTTTGAGAAAGAAGAGACTCATTAAGCAGGTCATTGGAATTGGCCGGCACATCCATAAGTTGCAGGAAGCAAAAAGATTGGGCGCCGTCGATAAATACACCACGGATTTTGGACGTGGGGTTAAGGATTCAGATATAGTTATGATTGCTACTCCTGTAATCAAAACTCCTCTCATTGTTAAGAGGATATTGCCCCATTTAAAAGATGGCTGCATTATAACCGATGTTGGGAGCACCAAGGGATGGGTCGTTAAGAAAGTTGAGCAAACTATCTCAGAATTTTCCAGAAAAGGAAAAGTACGAAATGTGTCTTTCATTGGTGGACACCCGATGGCGGGCTCGGAGAGGGAAAGTGTCAGAAATGCAAGAGCTGATATCTTCTCAGGCACCACCTGTGTTCTTACCCCAACGGATAGAAAGGCCGGGAAAGCGGTAAAAATAGTGAGAGACATTTGGAGTGGAATTGGAGCTCGAATCCTCGTGCTTGAGCCGGAGGAACATGACTATCTTGTAGCTTATACAAGCCACTTACCCCATGTTCTGGCCACCTCATTGGTTAACCTGATTGGCAAGCTGATTAGAGAAGACTCTCGGACAAGTAGGATCATCGCTGGAAGTATTTCGGATATGACCAGGATTGCAGCCAGTAATCCTGAAATGTGGGCAGACATTTGTCTATCTAATGCCTCGGCGATTTCAAAAAGTATTGATGTAATGGTAAAATATCTGGAAAAATTCAAAAGGTCTATTGTAAGAAGAAGGAAGAAGGAACTTGAAAATATATTTGAAAGAGGTAGACTCGCCAGGAGAAAATTAGTCGGGCGGGAAATATGAGGAATGTGAAACTGGCCAAAAAGAGGAAGATTGAAGGAGAGATTTCTTTACCTGGTGACAAATCCATTTCTCACCGTGCTATCATGTTGGGTAGTATTGCCCAAGGGGAGACTACAGTCAAGGGATTTTCAAATTCTGCCGACTGCCGAAACACATTGGACGCTTTCCTTAAGCTGGGAATAGAAATAGAAGAGCACTCTGAGGAAGAACTGACTATTCATGGGCAGGGATTGCAGGGTTTGACCTGTGCCAGGGAGATTATAGATGTTGGCAATTCGGGAACTACTATGAGGCTACTCAGTGGAATTCTTGCTGCGCAGGACTTCTCTTCCACAATTACTGGTGATGAGTATCTTCAGAGGAGACCTATGAGAAGAATCATTCTTCCTCTGAGAGAGATGGGAGCAAAGATAAATAGCCCTGACGACAATCATCCACCGATAACTATTGTGGGGCAGAAGCTTCATCCGATCGCTTACCGTTCTCCCATTGCCAGTGCCCAGGTGAAATCCTGTATTCTTTTGGCTGGATTATATGCCAAGGGTAGGACGAGCGTTACCGAACCTTTACAATCGAGAGACCATACGGAACGGATGTTAAGATACCTGAGCGCTCCTGTAGAAATCAAAGGAATGACTATATCCGTCGAAGGTGTCTCAAAATTGGAGGCAAGACCCATTACCATTCCCGGGGACATCTCTTCAGCAGCCTTCTTTATCGTTGCTTGCCTTCTCTTAAAAAATTCCGAAATTAGGATAAAAGGAGTTGGAATCAATCCCGCGCGCACCGGTATCATTGATGCACTTAAAAAGATGGGAGCCGATATTGTAATTGAGAATCTCCGCCAGATTTGCGGCGAGCCGGTAGCCGACCTTGCTGTGAAAAGTAGCTCCCTGAGAGCTACTAATATAGGTGGAGATTTAATTCCCAGAATCATAGATGAGATACCTATATTTGCTTTAGCTGCAACCCAAGCTGAAGGTGTTACCGAGATAAGTGACGCTCAAGAATTGAGAGTAAAAGAGAGTGACCGCATAGGCAATGTAGTTTCTGAACTTTCTAATATGGGAGCCTCGATAAAGGAAAAGAAAGACGGAATGGTAATTTCCGGAAAGAAGAGACTGATAGGTAGTTCGGTTAACAGTTTTGCTGACCACCGTATGGCCATGACACTGAGTATTGCCGGACTGATTGCCGATGGTGAAACTATCATAAACGATGTTGGCTGTATTGACACCTCCTTCCCTCAGTTTATGGATACTCTGAATAGAATGGTAGAATAAGTAGGTGGGTTCTGGTGAAAAAGAATGCCGTTATTACCATCGATGGACCTGCAGCAGCAGGAAAAACCTCAGTTGCGAAAATTGTCAGTAGGAAGTTGGGTTACAATTTTCTGGATACGGGGACGATGTATAGAGCACTCAGCTGGAAGGCATCCAGGGAAAAAATAAACTTAAACCATAAAAAAGACTTAATCAGAATGGTAAAAAATACCAGGATTGAGTTAAAGAATAAATGTGGTATGGTCAGGGTCTATTTAGATGGAAAAGATGTCAGTAATAAGGCAAGAAGTAAAGGATTGGTGGAAGGGGCAAGCATTTTGGGCACAATTCCTGAGGTTAGGGGGAAGCTGGTCAAGATCCAGAGAAAACTGGGCTCTTCGGGCAGGATTGTAATGGAGGGTAGAGACATAGGCACCGTGGTCTTTCCCACGGCGGATTATAAATTCTATCTAGACGCATCGATTAGGGAGAGGGCTTTGAGGAGATATAGAGAACTGAAGGTGAAAGGAGAGGAAGTGGAGATGGCTGAAGTGGAAAAGGCGATTCGCTCTCGAGACAGGCGAGACCGCACCAGAGGAGTAGCTCCCTTGAAGATGGCTCCTGATGCTCTACTCATAAACTCTACAAATATGACTGAGAAAGAGGTAGTAGATTTTATTCTGACGAAAATTATGAAGAATTAGGTCCCAGAATATGAATATTGTACCTGTCACCTTTTTCTCTTGTACCTGTCACCTTTTTCTGGGGGTGTTTCTTGCTATATATTTTGGGTTATTGGCTGGTCTGGCTGACGGCCAAACTACTTTTTCGTTTTCGTATTGAAGGAAGGAGTAATATTCCCAAAGGAGGAACTATTATTGCTCCCAACCACGCAAGTTATTGGGACCCTCCTCTGGTGGGTGCGTCGGTTAGTGGATACGAGGTCTACTTTATGGCGAAAAGAGAGCTTTTCAGGTTCCCAATTTTTGGAACGATTCTCCAGATGATACATACTTTTCCCGTGGATAGGGGGAAGCAAGATATAGCCGCTTTCAGAAAGGCACTTAGAGTTTTAAATGGGGGGAAAACCCTGGTGGTATTCCCTGAAGGAGGTCGGGGAAAGGGAGGCCGACTGAAACCTCCTCAACCCGGGGTTGCCTGGCTGGCGCATAAGACTAAATTCCCCGTTGTTCCCACGTTGGTTGTGAATACTCACAGGATAAAGAATTTTCCCAGAGTAACTGTCCGTTTTGGGTCACCAATATATTTCGAAAAAGGTGAAACAGAGGAAAACGAAAAATCTCGCTACCACGATTTTGCTTGCAGGGTAATGGAAGGAATAATAAGACTTGATAGAGAAGGACAATATAGATAGAAAATTAAATATCAAAAATCAAAAATCAAATATCAAATATGAAATAGCAAAAATCAAATAGCAAATACCAAATATCAAATATAAAAAATCAAAAATAAAAAATCAAAAATTGAGATTGGGTTGTAAGGAGATGCGAATTATTTTTGCCAGGAAGTTGGGGTTTTGTTCGGGAGTTAAGAGGGCTATATCTCTAGCTCAAAGTATACTGAAAATCAAAAATCAAAAATCAAAAATCAAAAATCAAAAACAGAAAAGGTATAATAAGAAAAATACTGGCGCTCGTCCGGTCTATACGCTCGGGCCACTTATTCACAATCCTCAGGAAGTTGAGCGTCTTGAAAGGTTGGGAATAAGAACTATCTCGAGTCTAAAACAAATCAAAACGGGAACTCTCATTGTGCCGTCTCACGGGCTGCCTCAGCCAATCTTGAACAGAATAGATAAAATGCAAATTAGGTTGATAGATGCGACCTGTCCATTCGTTAAACGGGCTCAATTATTGGCGCAGAGACTCCATAGGAGAGGTTACCACGTAGTAATAGTTGGGCAGAAGTCTCATCCTGAAGTAATTTCCTTGCTTTCTTTTGCCAAGGGCAGGGCTTCTGTGGTGGGAAGTCCTGGAGGCGTGGAAAGGATCAAAACAAACAGGAGAGTAGGGGTCATCAGTCAAACTACGCAGTCGGTGGAAAACTTTGAGAAGATTGTGAGAAGATTAAAGACAAAAACCAAATCATACAAAATTTATGACACTATCTGTAGGGAAACCTCTCGCCGTCAGAAAGAGACGAGAGGGCTGGCTGAGAAGTCGGACCTCGTAATTGTAATTGGTGGTAAAAATAGTGCCAACACTGCTCGACTGTACGACATCTGTAATGAAGTCACTTGTGCTTACCATATAGAATCGGCAGGTGAATTGAGACCAGAATGGCTTGACAAAAGAGAAGTGGTAGGAGTAACCGCAGGCACTTCTACTCCCGACTGGGTAATCAGAGAGGTGATTAACAAATTACGCAGAAGTAAGCCACATTAGAAACGGATATCAAGAAATACTCTTTAAAATTTGAAATTTGGAATTTGGAATTTCTGGAAGGGTCATATTATGGATGCAAGAAAAGAGAAAAATTCCCATGGTTCTAAGTCTAAGATGGAAGATTTATTAAACCACCTTGAGGAAATCAGGGAGGGCAAGGTCGTTACCGGGAAAGTTGTGCAAACAATCGGTGAATCTGTATTGGTAGATGTGGGATTGAAGACTGAGGGAGTCCTTATGAAAAGCGAAGTAATCGCTCCTTCCGGAGAATTAAGGGTAAAAGTTGGCGATGAGATTGAAGTCTTTCTAGAGAAGAGAGAAGACGGTTTCGGACGGCCTCTTATCTCCTTTAAAAAGGCGGAAATGGTAAGAACCTGGGATAGAATTCACGACGCTTATACTACGCAAAAGGAAATACTGGGCAAAATAGTCAAGAAGGTCAAGGGTGGTATGATGGTGGATCTGGGAGGACCTGTCTCCATTTCTGAAGAAGGGAAAGGTCTTGCCGAGGCATTCATGCCCGCATCTCAAGCTGGTTATCCCCCAGTAAAGAACCTTGACAGCGTTATCGGCCAGGTGGTACCTCTGAGAATAATCGAATTCAAGCCAAAGAAGAATATCGTTGTATCCTGGAGATTAGTAATCGAGGATGAAGTAAAGAAGAAGAGGGAAGAACTCTTAGACAGAATAGGTGTAGGAGATGTATTAAAGGGTACGGTAAAGAATATCACGAAATTTGGTGCATTCATAGACCTGGGTGGAATAGATGGACTCCTCCACATAGGCGATATAAGTTGGGGTCGCCTGGAGAAAGTGGAGGATGCTCTGAAAGTTGGCGAGCAGTTGGACGTCAAAGTTCTTGCTTTTGACCGAAAGAAAGAGCAGATTTCCTTGGGATTAAAACAGTTAGAGCCTCATCCCTGGGAGAATATTCAGCAGAAGTACCCTGTTGATTCAACTCCCACAGGAAAGGTAACAGGGATTCTTCCTTATGGCGCATTTGTTGAACTGGAACCAGGGATAGAAGGATTGGTTCACGTCTCTGAGATGTCCTGGACGGAAAGGATAAGGCATCCCCGAGAAGTTTTGAAGGTAGGAGATATGGTCAAGGTTAGAGTGCTCAGCATACATCAAGAAAATAGGAAATTATCTCTCGGGCTGAAACAGATACAGCCTAACCCCTGGGCTGAGGCAAAAGAGAAGTATCCGCCTGGAACAAGAATCACGGGAAGCGTTACGCATCTGGCACCTTTTGGCGCGTTTGTCAAATTGGAAGAGGGAATAGAAGGGATGATTCATGTTTC
>Ga0315307_1000750_pt1 | contig 14103 bp, 17 predicted proteins | sample TDP2_MG_FD_203079 | JGI IMG/M metagenome (GOLD analysis project Ga0315307, IMG submission 203079) | Freshwater sediment microbial communities from Lake Towuti, South Sulawesi, Indonesia - TDP2 | ecosystem: Environmental > Aquatic > Freshwater > Lake > Sediment | place: Indonesia: South Sulawesi... | reverse complement strand
GGTTTTCGGGTTTTTTCGTGCTAGATTTTAGCTTCAAAATCTTGTGAGAAACAGCCCAAATTCTAATAAATTCACAAACTCTGAGGAAGCGAAGCGACCGAAGAATCTCCTTATAGGCTCTTACCCTTCACGTAGCCTGCCCTGACGAAAGAAGTCTTGTGTGCTCTGACTTATCGGAGCTCTAGGCGGGTCTAAAGCCCCGCACTACAGTTTCAACAGCCCCGAAGCTTGGCTAACCCCTTCTCAAAAGCAGCTCTACATTACCGACTCATGAAGTCTAAGGTTATCCTCAAACGCTGTGCTCCAACTGTAGTGACTTTTCTAGTGGTTGACGTTTTATGCTATAATAGTCAGGAGGAAGCTGGCAATCATGGCACGAAACATAAGAACTCTTGGGGACGTAGGAAGCAGTCTCTTGACGGAATTAACCCGTCAAGGAAAGCGTCTTTTCACAGTCGACGATGCTGCCAAAGCTTATGGTAGGAGTGACAGTGCCCTACGTGACCTGCTGTCCACACTAGTAAAGCGGCGGTGGCTTCAGCGCATGGAGAAAGGTAGGTACCTCATATTACCCTTTGAAGCTGGACGTGAGGGCGAGTGGACCGAACATGAGTTCATAATTGCTTCCTATCTTATCCAACCATACTATATCGGATTTCGTAGTGCTCTCAATTACTATGGTTACACGGAGCAAGTCAGCCGAACTGTTTTCATAGCATCAACCAAGCGCAAGCTCAAATCGGTTCTTGAGGTCTCTGGGGTAAATTACCGCTTCGTTTACTTGGCTGATCGCAAATTTTTTGGTGCTACTGGAGTACTTCTGGATGGGCATTGGGTGAATATCTCAGAACGTGAGAAAACAGTTGTGGATTGTCTTGACCGGCTGGAGTATTGCGGTGGCGTGGCAGAGATAGCTAAGGCACTCTGGTACGGTCGTGAGGAATTTGATTTTGCCAAAATGGCTCAGTATGCCCAAAAGAATGGGAACAGAGCAGCCAGCCAGCGGCTAGGCTACCTTATGGAATTGCTCGGTTTTGGAACAGAAGAGGCCGTTGCTCTTCTACGTGAGAGCCTGAGCAATAGCTATGCTCGACTGGATACTCTAGCACCCCCCAAAGGACGGTATGTTGAACGTTGGAAAGTCTTAGTGAATGTTCGGGGGGACGAACTGCTGCAGTGGAAGGAAACGTGATGATATCCAGGGCTGAGTTGCAGAGACTAGCCAATCGCCAGAAGGTAGCTCTAGGCATACTGGAGAAGGACTACGTGCTTACTGAGGTACTCAAAGCATTATCGCAGGTACCAGTGCTGAATGAGGCACTGGTATTCAAAGGAGGCACGGCGTTGCGTAAAGTCTACTTCCCGCACTGGCGCTACTCCGAAGACCTAGACTTCACTGTAAGGAATGCCATTGCGAAGGAAGAACTAAGGCAGATTCTTGAGACATGGTATCGCCAAGTAGACGGGATATCCCAGATACGACTGGCTACCAAGATGCTTCATAGGCCCGATGGCTATGCCCGTGTCAGGACTCAGTTCCTAGGACCCTTAGGCTATCCGGGTATGATTTACATGGACTTGAGTTTTGATGAGCTGCTGTGCCTCGAGCCTGAATATCGAAGTGTGCTGACTGTTCCCTTCGGCGATGAGCAGCGAATGCTGTTCGTTTATCCTTTGGAAGAGCTACTGGCAGAGAAGATGAGGAGCCTTCTTGAACGGGGCAAATCCAGAGACTACTACGATGTGTGGAGACTTCTCAAGGAGCACTCCTCTCAACTGAATCTGCATCTTTTGGGAACAGTATTGGTTCAGAAGCTGGCACATAAGAGCTTGAGACTGACCTCTGTGACTGACTTCATCCCCACAGATTCTAGAGAGCTGAGGCGATATTGGGAGAATGACCTACAACAACAGGTCAACTCGCTTCCGCCCCTCGAGGAAGTACTCAAAGAGCTACAAGCTCTGCTTGATAAGCATCTGGCCCCCTATATCTCTTTGGCTTCCAGCCCTAGTGGTGCCTCGTAGAACCTTATCGCGCCATTGAAGGCGACAGACCCTCGTATACCTCTGCACTATCTTCAGGGATTCCTACGCTCCATAGAGCCTAAGGTTGTCCTCAAACTCTACGCTCTTCAGGTTACCCCTGCATGACCCGTTGGGCTCACCAAAATCGGCCCTATTTATTCGATTAATTTAGCCCGATTAGCCTTACAGAATGCCTGGCAACGTAGATAGGATAGGGCATTGTTGAGCTATTAGTTATGTCTTCACAGAACAAGGAGGGTTGAATGGCAGGCACCTGTCCCCCTCATCACTGGGATATCGGCATGGTAGCCACTGATGACGTGTATCGTGCCCATTGCAAGAAATGTGGCGCAGAAAGAACTTACCCCGCTTGCATTGATTGGGAACTGGAAAAGATGACGCCCGTCAGTATCAGCGGGAGCAGGGTCATCAGTGCGGAACCAGTCAAAAGGAGCAAAAGGAGACGACCTGGCCGCCCTCCGAAATGGGAGTGAAGGGAAAGGTACATCCCTTGCTCAGGGTTTGCTTTGTGTCATGGCTGCCAGTTGCCTCATATATTGCGACCGCAGTTGCCTAAAGAATTCATGATAAGCCTCGGTGCGGTAATCGGGGTAAGTCCAGGCTAACGGTTGAAATTGTTTCTGGCGAAAGACCAAGGTGACCTCTCCATATATACCGCTACCTAGATAAAGACGATGCGCATAGTCTTTGTTTGTAGCCAAGACCACCTTAGCGGCTGTTAAATAGCCTGGGTCAAGGTTTACCAGCCGCTTTCCCCCTTCTGACAAGTTTCGCTCCAGGTCATTAGTGAACAGTTTGATATCTACTAGCCTATCAGGAGTTGCCAGATCACTGAATCCCAAGAAGACTCTTTTGAGTCCCGTTCCCATCTCTGCTTCGTAGTAGTCTGTATAAGTGAAGTCCAGCGCCTGGCTGGACAAGTCAATTGTCCCCAGTTTTTCCTCTAGCAGCTGGCACACCTGGGGCAGAAGCGATAGCCGAGCTATCAGCAGGCCGACAAAGATTTTGACCTTTTGTGGTTCCCTAGCTTTTCCCATTAGCTATCTACTCTTGATTGTTCTTATTGCTACTCCATCCCGGGCAGGCTTTGACACAAAGTCCGCAGACGTACTGCCCAATGTGGCGTGTTCTGCTGAACTCTCTTAATTGCTGGTAACAGGCCGAGTAGTCAAAAGCAGTCGCCTCTCTCTTGATGGCCTTCGCTGGGCAAACAGCTAAGCAGCGCTGGCAGGAACCGCAATCCCTTTGCAAGGGATGGCCAGGCTGAAGAGGAAAGTCGGTCAGGATGCTGGCCAGACGCACCTGAGCCCCCCATCTGGGGGTAACCAGGAGATTATTTCTGCCTCGCCAGCCTAAGCCAGCTAAGTGGGCGAGTTCTTTGTGCGAGAGATGCCCCATCATCTTCTGCCAATCTATGATTTGTGAGGCAGGTATGGGCAGGGCGGAGTACCCTCTTCTTTCAATTTCCTGGGCTATCCTGCAGGCTGCCCGGTCGAGTTGAGAGTTGAGCTGGCGATAGTGATGGTAATAAAGGAGATTCGGACCATCCTCCAGGGTGTTGAGTACCGCTGTGGACAGGTGCACAGCTACTACTATTGCCAGAGGAAACGCCTCTATGAGACCCGTGGGAAATCCCTGAAAGGTATTCCTTTCCTGCCGTATGTCTGCTACCCCCAGCAAATCGAGCGAGGTCTCTCGTCGGAGTTCCTCTAGAAGGTTTTGGCTGTCGTCAAAGCTAAAGACCATTCTGGCTCAATGTTTCAGGTGTTTGGTGCCACCCTGAGCGAGATTCTTCGGTCGCTTCGCTTCCTCAGAATGACAGAGCGGGTTATTTATCGCTCTCGTGTACCAGAGATTGCACATTTTGATGAAGTGTGATCCAACAAGACGCCCTTTCGTTATATTTATCCCGAAGGTGTGTCACCCCTTCCGGTTGGCAACCCCTGGCGGAGAATCAACATCTTAATCAGCGTAAAAGGAGATAGCCAGAATGCCAGGTCCGGCATGGACTCCCATGCCAGGGGTGAACTCGGTAAGATAAAGTTCAGCACAGTGGAATCTTGAACCGACCTCTGTCTTGAGCTGCTCTCCTTTCTCCAGTTCATCAGCATGGTGTACCATGACATGCACTCTGGAATCCCCTACCCTCTCTGCCATTGTCTGCAGCATGTGCTCTACAGCCTTTGCTTCTGTCCTTGGACGTGCTAGAGGCGTTGTTTCTCCTATTGAGGTAGAATGTTCGACGACAGGCTTCATATTCAATATTGATCCAGCCCAGGCTGCCGCCCTGGCAATACGCCCGGTTCTGGCCAGATAGAAAAGGGTGTCCAGCATGGCAAGGAGATTTACCCTGCTGATCATGTTTCGTGCAGCATTATGTACCTGGATTAGCTCTGCCCCTTGGCTGGCAATACGAGCCGCCTCAAGGACAACAAACCCTAATGCACCAGCCACAGCGCGGCTGTCAATTACCTCAATAGCGGTGTTTGGGATTACCTCTTTAGCCATCTCCTTGGCTATTAGTGCTGTGTCGAAGGTTTTGCTTTGCAGACTAGTAAGGGTTATACAAAGTATACTTTCCGCTTTCTGGCTTAACTGGCGGTAGGCGTTTAGAAAATCCCCTGCTGACGGAGTTGAGGTAGTGGGGAGGTCCTTTCTTCTCCGCATAATCTTATAGACTTCGCTGGGGCTTATATCAACCCCGTCGCGGTAGCTTTTGCCTTTATAGACTATCAGGATGGGCACTAAGCAAATATCATACCTTTCTACTAGCTCTATGGGTAGACAACAGGTGCTGTCAGTAAGAATAGCAACCCTTTTCATTAAAGGCTACAAACGGGTCTCTCACTTAAAGATACTTGCAGGCTTCTATTGTTCACTCAGAGTATACCTTAACTACTGCAATAATACCATCTGGCCTAATGACGCTGCAGCTTTGATAGTCGTAGCGTCGCCTCTCCTGAGGCGACGAATAATATCAAATCGCTGCCATAGCAGCATATAATGCTGGTTTTCTTTTCCTTAGCGGGAGGGGCGAGCCTGGGGAGATACACTACTCGCATCAGTGAGGGGGCACTTCCATTATGTCATTGCGAGGATGTCTAAAAACCTCGTGTAGAAGTGTCTGTCTCCGACCCTCGTGGTCTCCCGAAATTGTGGGTAGGTTGCCCGACGTCGGGCAACCTACCCGATATGAAGTTTTCGGACTACGCAGTTGGATTGGTCACGCGGCCAACAAAGAGGACAGTCCCTGTCTCGAGATCACGAATGAGAAAGACAAAGGGACGGTCAACGGTGACCTCGATCGGCACCTCTGGGACTGATGTCAGCTCCATCTCGACTGCCGTGGCAGCGGCAGCTTCTGTCCCGGCCTCATCCACAGAGACGAACGCCTTATGCAACACCGCTCCGATGAGTAGCTCCCGGGTACCTGTCATGCCTGAGAAGTCTGCTGCCTCTGTAAAGGCAATGGGCATACCCAGGGCAGCCAGTGCCTTAACCAGGCTGAACTCTGATTCGAACTCGAATTTGGGCAGGGTAAGAGCGATACGCTTATTTTCTAGGTCCCTGATGATGCTGTTTACCCGGTCAGCGCTCAGCGAGGCTTCAAACTCCTCGAAATGCCCTGCCTCAGGAAGCAAGAGCACCATCGACAGCTCGCGGCCGTCGTACAGCAGTTCTACTGCCTGATACCCCTCGCCCTCTGTATAACCAAAGGACTCGCTCTGCCTCATCATGGGCACTATGACCTCGCCGCCACCGAGCAGATGGAAGGTGCCATCCTGTGTAGCGTCCTCGTCGAAAGGATTCAGCCAGGCTGCATTGAAGTAGATGGCGTTGGTGAGCACCAGCCTTGTCAATTCGTCAATGACACCCTGTGGAATGAGGTCTTCTATTTTGCCCTCGGTCTGATCGCTCACCCAGTCGTTGATGGTAATCCGTGCCTCCTCCGGTGCGTTGATGAAATCGATGAGCCTCAACCCGGCACCGTAATTCTCTGCCAGGACATCGAGAAATTCGTTGAGGAATTTGTAGTCCCTTTGTCCCCAGATGGCATTGACGATATTTAGCCGGAACCCCTTTCCATCTTTACCCTGGGCACCTTCACCGCGGCTAGCCAGTTCGAGGTCCAGCCCGTTGAAGGCATTATGAAGACGGCCCTGCGATAGAAAATGGAGCGTGTCAGCCATTTGTTGTTCCGTTTCACCGCGGGCCCCGGCATACGTCAGCGCCAGCGCCAGAGAGATGCTATAGGGTGAGTAAAAGAGGTTTCCTTCCTTTTCCCTCAGGGCCTGGTAGAGGTCGAAGGCAAAGGCACTGTTTCCGCTGACTAGGTCGCTCAGGTCCGAGGTGGTGACATCAGGTGATGTCACTCGTGGCTTGTCCGATAGCGCAATTTCAGTCCCCTTGGCCGTCTCACCGCAACCGACCACACTTAGCACCACTACCAAGGCCAATGCACTCAGTATGATTCGCCTCATGATAGTTGCCTCCTATTTCAGTCCTCAACAGGCTTGTAATCAGCCCTACTATATTATAGACGAATTGAGAGCAGGGAAAGTTCCAAAAGCAGATATCTGGGGTCGTTTAATAACCCAGCCTGTCATTGCGAGCGAAGCTCCGAGCATAGTGAGGAGGCAGCGAAGCAATCTCACTATTGCTTTCAGAGATTGCTTCCCCCGATAAATGGGGGTCGCAATGACGACTAAACACGCTGGCGCGATGCACTTTTCTAAAATTAATCCCGTAGGGACAGACCTTCAGGTCTGTCCCAGATTCGGACAGGTTTAAAAACCTGTCCCTACATCTGCCGCTCAGGATGACAGTTAAACAACCTCAGATATCTTTACTTTTCTAGAATTGGTGGCATATGCTATTATGAATGACTATGAATGTTTGCCTCCTAGGGGGTCGAAAGTAGAGAGGTCATTGTCGAGACCAGTGCTACCTGAACGTATTGCCAGGTTAGATGAGCTGCCGTACAGCCAAGGGAGAATTGCTGCTCTCTGCTCAACACGGGGGAATATCTCCATTGTGGCCAAGGAGGACCAAATGGAAAACAAGCTGAAGGAAAAGCTTTAGAAGGCATGGCCACAACCGTTTCAGGGACCTTTTGCTGAGATGCTCGATTGGTGCTCCTGCTGCCACTTAAGCTAGCTGCACATCTCGTTAAGACAGTTAGGAGCGAACTCATTGAGACTAATCGTCTTTCAGTTGAAGCCGCACTCGCAGGGGAAGAATTGTCTGTTGCCGCACCTGCCTGCGCTAAACACTCTGTTCTAACAGGAGGTATTCGCCAAGTCTCTTGATGCGATTGGGTTGATAGCCATATCCAGATATTGCATCAGAAACCGAAGCCCTTTCAGATCACTTCGCGGCTATCTTGCTTAGCACGTCGAGCTCTTTGACTGACTAAAAAGAAGGAGGAAGGCATAATTGCGGCGATTGCCTTCCTCCTGTCCGCTAGAAGGGGGGTGACCTTCCAGGGAGTCTATCTTTGCTAATATGTTCTACTGCATATCGCCCACTTAGCTGCAGTAGCTGCCCAGTATCCTATCCTCCTTTTGCCGTTAATCGTTGCTCCTGCCTATGCCGCTGGCAGAACAACCATAATGCATGACTGTTTTCCCTCACGGAGAGACGGTATGCATCTCTTGTACTGTGACAAGGCTCGCCAGTATCTGGTTCAAGGCCAACATCGCTCCTTGAATTATGTCTGCCAGGTGTTCCACCATGATATTGCCACAGTCCGTCATGCTACCCGTCACGTTCCCATGTGGCGCGCAGTTGTCGACATAGCCATACAGCGCTCCAGGACCCGTATTGTCCATTACTACCCAGGAGTGAATATCGAGCTCGACCCACTCATCTAGCAGTCTCTCAACCACCAGCAGTAACTTAGCTATAATCGAGCTTAGACTTGGCACATAAACCGTCATCTTTAACTATGATCTCCTTTCTGGCTATAATGTCTTTGCTAGGAATCCTTTTCTTTCAGACATTAGTTCTTAATGAGGATTTTTACGGCTGTCGGGTCGGATTGTAAAATTTGTGTCGCAACTTTCCTATGCTTGACATTGTCGCAAACTTGTGATATCGTTGGCGACAGATATTGGCGACACGGATAAAAATGTCGGAGAAGAGAATACCGCCCTATATCGGGTGGCAAACATGGAACAAAGTCTTGGAGGGATTCAAGACATTTATGCCTACGCAGCTAGATCGCAGCTATTTCGACTCATTGGGTCTGTCTGGTACACAGTATTCTCAGGCGATTGGGGCGCTCACCTTTCTCAGTCTGATAGATGAGGCCAAGAGACCTACCGCAAGGCTCAAGCGCCTCAGCATGACAACAGGAGAAGAGCGTAGGGTTCTGCTGAGAGAAATAGTTGAAGAAGCATACGGACCTTTATTCACTGATCCGGGTCCTCACGTAGCTACCATTTATGATCTTAGGAAGTTTCTACGTAGCCAGGGCGCAAAAGGCGGTGGCGTTGACAAATGCATGACATTCTTCATATCGGCGGCGAAGGAGGCAGGCGTTCCACTTTCGCCACAATTATCAGGGGAGTTTGGTCGCAGCTCCGGCCGGCGCATTGTGCGGCAGCGAAGAATGAAGCCAAAGGAGCGGCAGTACCCAACTGATATTCCCGATGCACAGGTGCAGGACACTAGAGAAGAGTTGATGAGCAGACCTGCTACCGAGTTGGCACACAGGTTGGTGGACAAATTCCCGAATTTTGACCCTGAATGGCCGGAACCTCTACGCGAGAGATGGTTTGAGGCATTTCAGGAATTAGTAAAAAGGTTTGGGTAGCTGAGCTGAAGATGAATCCCTAGGCGGTGCTCCGTATAGTTTAGGTAATGCCAAAGGTCAATAGCTACAAGCTGATTCGTAGGCAATTCCTGAGACACAACCCGAGCTTTCTTAGTCCCTGTACATGCTTCTTAGATGCAACGATAGCATCAAGTCTGATGAGGGGTTTAAGGAATTGTTGGAAGGTCCCTATAAAGCCTCCCACGCAAGCCCAGACACCGGCCCTATCTTGTGTCTCATGAAACGGTGCAACTTCTACCATATGACGCTGACGCTTCTTCCCCCAGCGGAAGGGGGCTAATATCTCACAAAATCTTCGATTTGGCAGGGTGGAAGCGGGAGGGGGAAATTTCACCGAAGCTGTCCGAAAATTCCAAATGCAAAATAATTTCTCCCATATGAGAGCTAAATATATGCCATTTTTGCATACTATCTCCCACTTTGTCATGTAAGACTACCATTTTCGGACAGCCTCGGAGTCTCCCCCCTTTCTGTGACACAAGTTATGACGTCTGTTACGAAATCATGAAGAGGATGGGAGCATTTTTGTGAAAACGGCTGGATTGCAGGGTGCTGTGCCAGGACATGGTATCCACTCCAGGGGCCTAACTTGACGGATACTTCATCCAGGATAATGGGGATAACAAACCTTACTTTATCACTAATATCCGGTAGCTGCCTTTTCAGGTAAGAAAAGGGTGTCTGATAGCTAAGGGCGGAGTGTTCTCTGACGTTGTCGTAGTAGTAGATATAACCCATAGCCTCATTCAGTAGGTCAGCTTCGCTTTTGATGTCCAGGACCCGGGGTATATAAAACTCTTCGTCATCTGTCCGATGAGAGCGCTCAAGATGAGCATTCTCCTCACAGTGTCCTTTGTGGTTTTGGATCAGCCGGCACCCAAAGCCACGAATAAGCTTGCGCAGCTCGGTAACCTTCATCCAGGACTGGCCACCAAACTCCTCACCATTGTCTACAGTGAAGACAATCGATGACTTTACGCCATGGGAGCGAAGCCAGGAGATAACCCAAAGATACCAGCACAGCCCATTAGTCCAGGATTTCTCTCGTGAGTAGGCAATAAGCTTGAATCGGGAATTTACATCCAGAGCACTCCACTGGTAGTTAGGTATATTGTAGTGGTCAAGATGCATAATCTGTTCCTTGGTTAGAGCTTTGTGATCCCTGATGTATTTCAAATCTATCTGTACGATTTCAAAGGGCTTAGCTGAGTACCAGTCAACAAACTCCCGTTTCTCTTTCCTCACCCGATGGGGCAGGTGAGAATTAAGCCTCTCTTTGTTTCTCCTCAGTATATGGCGAATTGTCCCGGCTGGGACAGTCATATCTTCATACTGCTTAAGATAACGTGATAGCCTTTCCGGCCCAAGGCGGGTCTTGTTCTTAGCTGAAACCACTATATCTTCAATCAGGGCAGGTGCCCTTTTCGGCTGGTGTTTGGGCACTCTTGAGCGGTCTCTCAGGTCACCTTCTTTGTCTTTTGTGATAATGTCGTAAATTACCGTGCGATTTATCCCAAAGACCGTGGCTGTCTGAGAGACGTGGTGCCCATTGGTCTTTAGATACTCCATCACCGCCCTCCTGGCCGCTTCTGGATTAATCCTCCTCAACTTTTTGTAGTCAATCCGCCCAGCCGGTAGATACGTACGGAGTCCAAGTCTCATACTTCCTCCACTCCGAGTGACAGATTTCTCTACCAAGAAGCTCTAGCGTCTTCTTAATATATTCAGTATACCCGTAACCCATAAACTGTATAGTATGTCCTGGACACCGCACAGGCTTCCGTTGCCAGCTATTCCGCCAACAAATTGGTGAGCCCAGCCAAGCCGATTGGCAGGCAGCATGATTAAAAGTAAGAGGCGTAACGTGCCACCCCGTCGCTCCAGATAGCAAATTGTGTTTTCTTGTTCTGCCCCAAGGCGACTTTCGTATCTGGCAGTGCTACCCTTTGCCAGGGGGTGTAAAATGGCAACAACCAGTGCCCCTGGGGTGATCAATTTAGATGAAAAGCCTGTGGGTCAAGAACATTGTTCACTATCCACATGATTATCGGCATACCGGCCTCTAGATATCGACCCAGCTTCTCCTGGGCGAGAGCATTCTGGGCAGGCCAAAGGTCATGTACTTGATCATATTACTAGCCCGTTCCGAGTGTCTCAATGTCGGCTGCTCGCCGATACCTATCTGCAGCAGGTCGAGTATATGATAGACAGGAGGGGCCGTAGGATAGAGCTTTCGCGCTACAGAGAGGAAGAGTAGGCAAACGCTGCAGTATGTGACCAGCATCTTCGCCCCTGTTCTCCTGGCTTCACCAAGTCTTCTCAGAGACCATGCGATGATATCAGTAGGACTGTAGCGGCCAGCACCATTGCCAAAGCCACAGCATAGTGCCAACTCTCTGTTATGCTCCATCTCAAGCACATTGTATCCCAACTCGTCGAGCAAGCGGCGTGGCATGTCCATGAACCGTTGCCCCAGAGTCTTGGCATGGCACGGATCTTGGACGGTGACTTTTCCTTGCGCGTGTTGTCTGATCTTGATCTCGTCTGCCTCTATCTTCTGCCATAGGTAGTCCAGAAGGTAGATCTTATCGAAGTCGAAGTTAACTCCAAAGTATCGGGGCAGCAAGTTCTGCATAGTATTGTAACCGGCAATGCAGAAGTAGACCACACTCTTCGGGTTCAGGGCGCGGTATCTTTCTTCGAGATAGTGCGCTTGGCTCTCGGCCTTGTCAAGGATGCCCATTCGGAAGTAAACCTCTCCACAGCACAGATCAGGGGCGGCGAAAGCCGGCAGGTCAGCAAAAAGGGAGCTGAAGGTTAAGTAAGGCATCATCTTGAGATTGCATCCGGCGAAGAGCACCTGGGGCGTCGAGGTTAGCTCCGGGTGAGAGAGGTTGTGCCACCTCTGAAGGGCACTTTGCTCGTCAGGGGGAGCTTTTTCCTTGAGTACCTGAAAGAAATTCCTTTCCGCAAGAGGGAGGGCCATATGACCCCTTTGGGGAAGACCTTTTCTCTGGTAACGTTCAAACCATCGGAACAGTATCAATCCGTAGGGATTTGCCTCTTTGGTGCAAATATAGTTGCAGGCGAAGCAGGTAGAGCAGTGGTCCAGAACCACCTTGCTCTCTTCACCATCGATAAGGCGACTGATCTCTCGTTGCGCCTCGGCCTGACTCAGATGGATCACAGGGCATTTCGCAAGGCAGTCGCCACACCGGTCACAGACCTTGTCATCGAAAAAGTCATTCAATTTGACCATCTTCAGTTACACCCTTTCGATCTAGACTTCGCTACAATCGAATATCCAACATCGAATGTTAATAAAATGCTAGAGCAGGTCCTTCGTATAGAATCGCTTCCTGGAGATCACCTTGGGGAACTGATTAATTGCGACTCCTTTGAACATCGAACGTGCCCTTCCCTTATGACGCCTTTCTGGATTTTCTCCGACGGCAATCTGAAGCAGCTCGAGTATATGGTAAACGGGCATCCGGTTGGGATAGACAATTTGACCAACAGTAAGCATCTGGAGGCAGCCGGCGCAGTAAACGGCCAATGCCTGCGCCCTTGTCTTCTTGGCTAGCCGCAAGCTCCTTATCGTGGCGAGGGTGATGTCCCAGGGGTGGTAGCTTGAAGAGTAGCTGAACCCGCCTCCGATACCGCAGCACAGCGCTTTCTGGCGACAGAGCTCTTCCTCCACTACGATAGCACCCGCCTTTTCCAGTAGCCTTCTGGGGACATCCATATACCCATCCCCGAAGAACTTGCTGTAGCATGATTCCTGGATGGTGACCGTCATGTTTAGCGGCTTGACGATCTCAATTTCGCCCCCCTCGATTCGCTCCAGCAACCAGGGCAGCATGTGCTGAATCTCAAAATCGAACTTGATACCGAATTTGGGCAAAACGTTGGTAAACATGTTACGGCCAGCGGTGCAGGGAATAATCATCTTCTTGAAACCGAGTTGCTTTTGCCATGACTCCAGCCGTTTGGCAGCTCTTCGCACCATCTCGTACTGTCCGGTGCGGTAGTAGGTTTCGCCACAGCACAGATCCAAGGATCCCCTGATGTTCATGCCATTGAGGAGCTTGGTACGGGTGAGATAGGGAACGGTAATCACGTTACAACCAGGATAGAATACTTCTTCGCAGGGTGAGGTGTCCTCCCAGGACCTGACGAGGGCCTTTTCATCCTCTGGAAGCCTCTCCAAGACGTAGGTTCTGAAATTGAGCGCGCTATCGGGAAAGTAGTACATAGCCCTTATGGGCAGGCCTTCACGCACAGATTTGTCGTGCCAAATATCCAAGATTGCCTGGGTAGGATTGCATCCCTCGGGGCAAATGAGGTTACACGCGAAGCAGCTCGTGCATTTGTGCAACACGTATTCTGTCTCCTGGCCGTTTATGAGCCTCGTGACCTCGGCCTTGGCAACCTCAATGGGCAAATGCATCACGGGGCACTGATGGAAACACTCGCCGCACAAGGTGCATCTCTCGGCATTAAATCTGTCAAAGAGATCCATATACGCTTTCTCTTGTTCTGGACTGCTGCGCCTCTTCGGTACCGCCAGCGATGGGGTGTCACGAATTCAGGAACCCTCTTCCGGGCAGTGCCATCATAGCTCTTTGTATCAACATCACAAAGGCGTCATGTAGATTACCTCTTGAAATTGACCCAGTTTATGGCTGAAAACTGACCCACCCCGGGTCAGATTGAAATTAGCACAGCCAGATCATTTTTTCAATTGCCTTCTTCACTTTCTCCAGTTTATTCTTGAACTTTCACCAAGTGGTGGATGGTGGATGTATGTAGAGACCTGGTTGAGAACGAAGGAGTTCGATCCATAAGCTTCTGCCTTGGCTGCACACAGGAAGCAGTTGGGAGAGTTGCGAGTACGGTTGGTCACGGAGTGGCAGTAAACGTAGCACGAGGTGATGTGCCAAGCACAATGGTAACAGCACAGATTTTGTCGAAAGAGGGATGGTTCCCGAAGGACGCTAACAGCCAAAAAGTGTAACCTTGCCTCGTTGTTGACCAAATGCTTCAAATAAACTAAAGTTAGCCAGTGGGTTTTCGATAGGACAAAAGCAATTGCTGTAGATCAGGGATAAGCTACTTCATGTCAAACAAGAGTTCGGGAACTGTCAACCAAGGCCCACCATCTATCACGATGAAAGCGGGAGTCTGCGAGACGCCCGTCCTCTTACGGGGCTTCACTG
>Ga0315307_1000748_pt1 | contig 14117 bp, 10 predicted proteins | sample TDP2_MG_FD_203079 | JGI IMG/M metagenome (GOLD analysis project Ga0315307, IMG submission 203079) | Freshwater sediment microbial communities from Lake Towuti, South Sulawesi, Indonesia - TDP2 | ecosystem: Environmental > Aquatic > Freshwater > Lake > Sediment | place: Indonesia: South Sulawesi... | reverse complement strand
AGGGACGCACTTTATGCAGGGCAACGAAGCCTGCGCTGAAGGCGCAATGACAGCTGGCTGCCGATTTTATGCGGGATATCCCATTACGCCAGCGAGCGAGATCGCAGAACATATGGCTTTACGGCTGCCTCAGTTAGGTGGCTTAGTAGTTCAAATGGAGGATGAGATGGCGTCACTAGGCGCTGTAATTGGAGCCAGTTGGACAGGCGCCAAAGCAATGACCGCTACCTCAGGTCCCGGCTTCAGCCTCATGCAGGAGTTAATCGGCTATGCCTTCATGAGTGAAACGCCTTGCGTGATTGTGGATGTTCAGCGCGCTGGACCCAGCACTGGGCAAGCCACTAAATGCGGTCAAGGTGATGTTATGCAGGCCCGATGGGGCACCCACAGCGACTACGCCTCCATCGTCCTAGCGCCCAATTCGGTTCAAGAACTGTTCGATTTAACTATCCGCGCGTTTAATCTAGCTGAAACTTTTCGGACGCCTGTGGTGGTTTTAAGCGATGAAATAACCTCTCACATGCATGAAAGCATAGCCATTCCCCGGCTTGAGAAGATTGAGATAGTCAACCGCAGGAAGCCTTCACCTAAGGATAACAGGTTCTTTATGTTGGAGGAAGTGGCGCCCATGCCTTCAGTGGGCGAAGGCTTTAACGTAGCCGTCACCGGTTCCACACACGACGAGACTGGTCGCCGATTTACAGCCGACCCGGTGGTGCATCAGCGGCTCGTGAAAACACTTGTTGAAAAAATAATGAACAATGTGGATAAAATAGTGGATTATGAAGCCTACAACATTGAAAGCTGCGATGTGGGCGTGGTCTCGTTCGGATGCACTTCACGGGCAGTCTTTGAGACCGTGGAATTAGCAAAGGAAAAGGGAACGAAAGTTGGGTTTGTTCGGTTGAAAACTCTGTGGCCGTTTCCAGAAAAAATTGTTCGCGAAATGGCGCAGAACGCCAAAGCAGTGGTTGTGCCCGAATTAAACATGCGTGAACTGTTTTATGAAGTGGACCGAGCAGTGCATGGAGCGGCGCCAGTTATCCCAGTCAACAAAGTAGGCGGCGGAGAAATGATTACACCCGAAGAGCTGCTGGCGAAAACCCTGAGGAGTGTGAAATAATTTGGCTGAACCCTTCAACATGAAACGATATCTGCGTCCTGACTTGACTCTGCCTTTCTGTGTTGGCTGCGGATGCGTCAACGTGATGAGCAGTTTTCTCAGAGCAGCCCATGAACTCGGACACAAAGATTTGAGCAAGTTTGTTTTCTGCAGCGGCATAGGCTGTTCTGCTTGGATTCCTTCGCCCTATATAATGGCTGATTCGCTTCACGTTGTTCACGGTCGCAGTATTCCCGTTGCAATGGGCGTCAAACTCATGCGGCCCGACCTAAACGTTGTTGTGTTTGGTGGAGACGGCGACATCGCAGGCATCGGCCTCAGCCACCTCATCCACGCGGCGCGCAGAAACCTGAATATAATGGTTGTCATGGTGAACAACATGATCTACGGCATGACAGGCGGGCAAGTAGCGCCTACGACACCGTTCGGAGCCAAAACCACCACAACGCCATATGGAAATTTTGAGTACCCCTTAGACGCAACGCGTTTGGTTGTTGCCGCTGGCGCTAGCTACGCAGCCCGATGGACAACAGCTCATGGAGAGCAGTTGACAGAATCCATGAAGAAGGCGCTTGGAACCAAAGGCTTCGCCTTCATAGAGGCTGTCAGCCCGTGTCCAACAGCGTTTGGAAGAAGAGCGGGTTTCAGAGACATCGCCGAGATGCTCCGTTGGTTCCAAGATAGTTCCATCCCGCTCGAGCAAGCCTCGAAGCTGACCGAGAAGGAGCTTGTGAACAAGATTGTTGTGGGCGAATATGTGAGTCGCGAGGTTCCCACACTTACAGATAACATCTACAAGACATTGAAGGAGGCTGAAAAAATTGCCTAAGCGAATGGAAATCAGAATCGCGGGGCTAGGCGGACAAGGCGTGGTTCTGGCTGGACATATTCTGGCCAAAGCAGCGGTCAACGATGAACTTCAAGCGGTTCAGACTCAAAGCTACGGGGCTGAAGCCAGAGGAAGCGCCGCCAAAAGCGAAGTTATCATCTCAGATCAAAAGATTGGCTTTCCCGTGGTGAGAAAAAGTGACGTGTTGGTTGCCATGAATCAAACAGCCTTGGATAAACACTTGAAAGACCTGAAAGAAGATGGCATCCTCATTATAGATGGAGACATGATTAAGGAGACTCCCCGTGTGAAAGCCCAGGTCTGTAAGGTGATGGCAACCAAAACTGCAGAGACAGAGCTCAAATCTAAAATGTATGCGAATATGGTTATGCTTGGCGCCCTCACAAGAATAATCAGCGTAGTTACTCAAAATGCAGTGGAAAAAGCAATCAGAGACACCTTCTCAGCTGAGGCTTCGGAGAAAAACATTATGGCATTTAGAACCGGTCTGAACCTAATTGGATGGTAACACGATTTCTTTAGGGAGCAGTTGTCATGAAACTACCCCTATTCAACTCCACCAAAGCAGCGTTTTGCACCTGCCTCCCAAAATACAATTTGAACACTTATCTGGGACGCTGCGCTCATCGATGCGTCTATTGTTACGCCGTTAAGTTTCCAAGTTTTGTGGGTCATGCGCAGCCACGGTTAAAACTGCTCGAACAGATAGAGGGAATGGCGAGGAATGCGAGGTTAAAGTTGCCAGTTATGCTTAGCGATTGCACCGACCCGTATCAGCCTTTAGAAAAAGACTATCAAATCACCCGCAGATGCATTGAGGTCTTAGCTAAACACGGTTTTCCTCTTTTGATGGTTACTAAATCCGACATGGTGGTTCGAGACGTAGGCGTCTTTAGGCAAACTCCAACGGTTGTGGCGATAACGATTACAACGCCGAAGGAAGAAATCGCTCATTTGATTGAGCCTTATGCGCCACCGCCTGAAAAGAGACTTTCAGCGCTACAGAAAATTGTGGACAACGGCATTCCAGCCGTGGCGAGGATAGACCCGATTTTGCTTGGAATAAACGATGATTTGAACGATTTTGAAAACCTCGTCTCTTCGCTGGTTAGCGTGGGCATTAGGCAGGTCACAGTTGCGACCATGAAGCTGGTGAGAGGCGCCTTCTCCGCAATGAAACAAACACATCCGCAGGTTTGGGACAGGTTAACCAAAGAGTACGCAGACGGCGTGTGGCTAGCGGGCTACAAATATCTACATGCAGAAAAGAGGCGAAAAATTTTGGAGAGGCTTCGACCCATAGTGCTCAGGCACGAGTTGAGTTTTGCATCATGCAGGGAAGGTTTTCCCGAATTGAACACCAGTCTATGCGATGGCACTGAGCATTGCCGACGCCTATTGAACATTTATGTCGCAAATTAGGCCGTTGAGAATTGCCAATTTTTAGCTCTTAATCCAATGTGCCAAGGCTGCAAGTAAACCGCCCATAATTGGGGCTATCCAGTAGATCCAATGGTACTCAAACGCTACGGTTGGAGAGACCCCGATTGAAACCAGCGCTAGCACTGGTCCTAGGGATCTTGCTGGGTTCATGGAGCCACCAGAAATGTTTGCAGCTATCATGACGTTTATGCCTAGAACTAGTCCTATGGCTACGCCTGCGAAGCCGCTGGGTGATTCCTTCTCGGTTGTGCTGAGGATGGTGAGCACCAGTATGAATGTGATAACTGTTTCAGTTATTAGTGCAGCTAAAGCTGGGTTTACTTCAAAAATCTCAAGCCCTCTGTTGGGATAGGTTGCACCCAAAAGGGTCACGCGGCCTCTGGTTTCTCCAATTATGCTGGCGTTTAGGAGCGCAGCCATAACGGAACCGGCGATCTGTGCCAGTGCGTATGGAACCACCTCTTTCCATGGGAACTTGCCCCGTGTGGCCAGGCTTAGGGTTACGGCTGGGTTTAGATGTGCGCCTGAGACGTGTCCGGAGGCGTATATGGCGCCTATGGCTGCGGCGGCGAAGGCTAGGCCAACGCTGAGTTCCTTCGGACCTGTGGAGATTGTGGAGACGGCGAATGTGCCCATGAAAACGAGCATTAGGGTGCCGAGGAGTTCTGCGATGAGACGTTTTGCCAATATGGGCATGGGTGTTGTCATGTGGCGTATTTATCGGTGATGTTTTGATATTAAATTTTGCCTTTTCTTTGGGGGTGAGCTTATCTGGTTTTGTGAAAAATTTTTTTGGTTCGGGACGATGTTGTTTGTGTTTTGTGGCGTGTTCAATGTTGTTTGAAGTGATTATTTAATGGGTAGTCACCGTTGGTTTTCGGTTGGTAACTCCTTGCGCTTTGCCGTAAACCCTAGGAACACGTGTCCGGTTTCTTTGAAGCCTATTTTCTTGTACACTTTGATTGCTGCTGGGTTGTCTTTTGAAACGAAGAGAAATACCTCCTTTCTATGTTTGTGCAGTCTTTGAACCAGGGCTGAACACACGGATGTTGCATAGCCTTTGTTTCTTTCTTCTGGAGCTGTTTGGACTCCTCGAATTATGGCTAAATCTTCTAATATTTCTGGTGAAGCGGCTAAGGAGACCAGTTTGTTGCCTTTGAAGATGCCGAAGGCGATGCCTCTTAGCATGTCCTGTGCTCGTTGCTCTTCAGTGTCTAACAGGTCTATGATTTCTTGAACGTTTTCCTTGTTCAGTTCTTGAACCTTGTGTTGTGTGTTGGGGGTGAAACCCTCGCGGGTTGTTTTCATCGTGGTGAAGGTTGTTATCAGTCCTGTTGTCATCTTGTCTGCGGGTTCAGTTGGCTCAAATAACCTGTTGACTGCTGAAAGATGTTTGGTTTCTATGTTAAACAGCGGGGTGGTTAAACTAGAGTTTCCGAGGAGAGAAATTGCGCACTCATGGTGCCCTCGCAAGGTTAGGATTCTTTTGTCGTATTCGATCATGTAGCCCACAACATTGTTGTTTGACAGGGCAACCCAAATCAGCGTTTTCTCTCTCAGATTCTTGAGGTCGTAGATGGTGTAGAAATGGCTTATCCTGTCTTGATTCATATACTCAAACATGCGATTCTCAACGTTCTTGTTCAAAGGAACGATCGTTATAAGTTTCAGAGTGTCCCCTTCGCAGAGAGTTTCCTAGCTTAGCCTCTTAAGTGTTGATGCAGCTTCACTTATGCTGTTAAGGGGCGCAAAAATGTGATGGAATCATGGCTTTCTTCGCTGTTTCATAATATTATTGGGATATTACGGCTGTGCAGAAAACTTAATTCTCACTGAACCTTAAGCTTCTCTTGGGGAGATAATGATTTGAGAAGACGCCAAACAACCAAGGGGCAGATTCTAATCATAATATTGCTTATATTGCTCGGGTTAGTTCTGATTTTTGGACTGTTTTCCACGGTTTCGGTTCGTGTTCGAGCGGCACCAATCGTTCGGGAAGCGTCTTGGCTTGTTGACGACCAAAAGGTCTCAACTGCGACGCTTGGAGAAAAGGTTGAGGCTAAGGTAGTGGTTAAAGCCACCGAAGAATATGCAGGCTCAGTAGTGGTCAAAATAAGGAAGGACGTAGCCCACTTGCCCGACAGCGACTACCACGTCTCAACAATTCCAGTCAACCTGATGGGCGGCGGAGAAAAAGAAATAGAAATAAACTTTACACCCGATGAAGCCAGCAGCAGCGGCTTTTTTGGTCTGCGGGGCTACTTTATCGAAATCGAGTTTCGAACAACCAGAACCACATGGACGATGGAGAACTCGTATCCGCCTAGACTGAGAGTCACGGAGTAGAACTGTCATACTGCGCGCCTAGTTAGAAATATACCCCAAAGAAATCTACTTCGATTCGCCGAATAATCTGATAATCCGACGCGAGAATCAGAGGGTTTCTTCAAGCATGTCAATGAATTCCTCAGCCTGCTTAATGCCCTTCTCCCAAAATGTCTCATCAGTGATGTCAAAGCCCAATTCAGCAGCAAGCTCGTAGGGAGACTTGCTTGAACGTGCAGCTAAGAGTCTCTTCAGCTTAGGAACAAAGCTCTTCCCCTGTTCCTTGTAAAGGCGGTAGAGGGCGAATACAAACAGTTGGGCAAACACGTAAGGATAATTGTAGAAGCGATAGTTTGCCAAGTAATAGTGTACCTTCATCGTCCATTCCCACTTCATAACGTCCAGCCAATCAACCGAATCACCGTAGATTTTATCTCGCGCTGCGACCCACAATTTGGCAATAGTTTCTCCATCTAAGAACTCGCCTCGCTGCATGGCGTCATACATGCTTTGTTCGAAGAAAACCCGGGCGGAGACTTGGAAAGCTGCCATGCCGAATTCGTCCAGAATATTAGCGAGGATTGCTTGTTTCTCCTCTTTTGTCTTGGCTTTGGAAAGCAATCGTTCAGTTAAAAGCAGTTCACCAAATGTGCTTCCGGTTTCGGCAATGCAACTGCCAACGTCATAGTTGCTGGGTTTCTGTGCCCTTGAACCGAGATAGTCATGAACGGCATGTCCCAGCTCGTGTGCTTGAATGTAGACATCTCTCATGTTTCTGTTGAAGCTCTGTAAAATGTAGGCGCTCTTTCCAGCCAGCCACGAATTACAGAAGGCTCCTGATGTTTTGCCCTTTCGCACCTCACCGTCAATATGGCGCTTTTCAAACATCTCATCAACCCAGCCTCCTGTTTCCTGATCAAATTCCATGTAAGCGTCCACTACCTCTTTCCGAGATTCTCTCCAGCTATAATCCATCTTAGGTGCATTAGGCAGAGGAGCAACCAAATCATAGTTGGCTAACTTGTCTAACCCCATCAGCGTGGCTTTAAGCCTAAGATACCTCTGATACAGACCCACATCCTTCTTAATAGTGTTCATGAGGCTGTCAATGATCCTCTGGTCAACATCATTAGCGATCAAGCTCTGGGTCATTGGAGTTGGATATTTCCTTAGTTCACACATCCGCATGTGGTCTTCACATATTGAGCGGATAGCGCTTGCCCAGATAATCTCATCCTTTCCAAGACCTTCATAGACTATCTGATTGGCTCGTTTCCGCAGATCACGGTCTGGACTTTGATATAAGCCGATTATTTCGCCGTAAGGAAGAGCCTTAATCTTGCCTTCAATTTCTATGTCGAATATTCTAGTTGAGAGCCAATCGCTTTGAAGCATCTGCCATGCGTCAATCCCGTTTTTATCTTTGGCAATTATCAAGCGCTCCTCAGTCTCTGAGAGCATGTGGGGCGCTCTTCTCAATAACCTCTCAAGATAGTGCTTGTACTCTGCCAGAACTAGGTCAGTGACCAACGATGGTTTTTCGGCAAGGAGCTTACCTAACTCGATATCTATGAAGGCCAACGCTTGACCAACTCTCACAGACGCCCTCCGTGCAGCATCATTAAGTTGTTTAGCGACAGCATCAGTAGAATCGGCTGAGTACATCAGATGGCAGTACATCTCCACCCCTTCAAACTTGAGTGTGAAAGCGTCTTTCACTTCCAAAAGTTCCAGTAGACCTCTCGCATCAAGGCCTCCAATCTTGCCATGATACGCATCCCGAATTTTTTCAGCTTCAGCTGCCATAGACTCCAGTTTCTTTTCAACTGCAGTGGAGCTAGTGCTCTCAACTAGTTGCGAGAGATCCCATTTCATATCACCGTTAGTCATGGTTAATCAGTCCAACCAGTTTCAAATTTAGCCAGCGTCTTCTTAAAGCATGCGATACATGACCTGCCTACGTGTTCATCTTTACTTAGTTTAACGCGTCAGACTTGTGGTTGACTTGTTGCGCACACAACTTGTAACAAAAACTTTTTACGTTTCGTTTGTCTTCTCCATGTAGCCTATTTCAAAAAGTAAGAGCGAAAATCACCAATGATGATGAACTATAGCAACAACTCATCATCAACACGCACAAACGCGTGCACCCTTATAATTACGGGACGGTAGGTTAGTTATGGGACGCTACAAGCAGATTGAAGAAATTGTTAAACTCATGAACGACCCCCCGCACATTCGTAATACTAGCATTATCGCTCACGTTGACCATGGAAAAACAACACTGTCCGACAGCCTCCTAGCAGCTGCTGGCATAATCAGCGAGCAAACGGCTGGACAAAAACTCTTCCTAGACTCATGGGAGCTGGAACAGAAAAGACAGATGACCGTGTTCGCGTCAAACATAAGCCTTGCCCACAACTACGAAGGAGAAGACTACCTAATCAACCTCATAGACACACCTGGCCACATAGACTTCAGCGGCGCCGTCACCCGAAGCCTACGAGCCGTAGACGGCGCACTAGTAGTAGTCGACGCCGTAGAAGGACCCATGACCCAAACCGAAACCGTTCTAATGCAGGCACTGCGCGAAAGGGTCAAACCACTCCTATACATAAACAAGGTTGACCGTCTCATCAAAGAAATCCGCCTCACACCGGAAGCCATACAGGGCAGATTTGCAAAAATCATCGCAAGGGCCAATATCCTAATAGAAAAGTATGCGCCGCCAGAGCACAAGAAAGACTGGCAGGTCAGGGTTGAGGATGACCGCGTCGCTTTTGGCTCAGCCCTACACAAGTGGGGACTCAACCTCTCCCACATGAAAGCAAGGGGAATCTCCTTCAAAGACATAATCGACGCCTACAGCGGCGAATTCGAAGACATAGCAAAGAAGGTGGACGCGCTCAGCAAAAAGGCTCCATTATACGAACCAATTCTCGACATGTTCTGCAAGCACTTGCCCAACCCACTTGAAGCACAACCATACAGGCAAAGTCAGATTTGGCCAGGCGACCCAAACAGCGAAGTTGGCAAGACCATGGCCAAAGTTGACCCAAAAGGGCCCCTACTCATGTGCATAAGCACCATCGAAGTTGATCCTCGCACTGGAGTCGTTGCCATAGGACGCGTCTTCAGCGGAACCGTTGAAAAAGGCAAACAAGTAGACCTAATTACCAGTCGTCAAAGTGGAATGATACAGCAGGTATACATGAGTATGGCCACCGACCGCGTAATCGTAGACCGAGTTCCAGCGGGCAACATAGCGGCAATCGGTGGAATCTCGGGAATGCATGTGGGCGAAACCATAGCCGAAGCAGGGATACAGCCCCAGCCCTTTGAAGGGCTCAAGTACGTGTCCGATCCCGTGGTAACAGTCGCTGTCGAACCAGAGGACATTAAGGATTTGCCTCTCTTCGACAAAGTCATACACAAACTAACCCTTGAAGACCCAAACCTTCGCTTTACCATCAACAAAGAAAGCGGCGAATACCTCCTCAGTGGCATGGGCGAACTCCACCTCGAGGTCACCGCCTACAGGATGCAGGAGGCAAAGCTGAGGGTTAAAACAGGCAAACCCATCGTCATCTACCGCGAAACCATCAGCCACGACTATGAGGGACGACCCGTGATGGGCAAAAGCCCAAACAAACACAGTAAGCTCTGGGTAACACTGCAAAAGCTGCCCGAAGACGTGATCGAAGCCATAAAGATGGGCAAAATCTCCGAAATGCAGAGCCGAGACGAGAGAGCTAAAACTCTCCGAACCCAGTTTGGATGGGACACGGACGACGCCCGGAACGTAATAGCCGTCGAAGAAAACAACCTACTGGTCAACAGAATCAAAGGAAGACAATACGTAGAAGAAGTACTTGACCACATTAAATCAGGCTTCCGAGAAGCAGTGCACACCAGCGTCTTGGCAAAAGAACCAGCCTACGGCTTAAAAGTAGACCTCGAAGACATCACTGTCCACGAAGACCCAGTGCACAGAGGACCGGCACAGATCCTTCCAATGACATGGCGTCCAATCTGGGGCTGCCTCCTTCTAAGCGACCCCAAACTCTTGGAACCGATTCTAAGCTTCGAATGCAAGGTTCCGGAGAGCTTCGTAAGCGCCGTGCTCTCAATAGTGCAGAAACGCCGTGGTCGAGTGCTTGACATGGCCGCTGAAGAAGATATGATGATCGTTAGAGCGGAAATGCCTGTTGCCGAGTCCTTCGGCATCGCTGAAGAACTGCGCTCGTCTACTCAGGGTAGAGCCTTCTGGGCAACACAGTTCAGTCGATGGACGCCTGTGCCCGAGAGTATGCAGTTAGATGTCATAAGGCAGATTCGTGAACGTCGAGGTTTAGACCCGAATCCGCCGAGGGCTGAAGATTTCTTGGAAAGAGAATGAGAGCCACTGAATATCTCGTATTGCCAAACCAAATTAACCTTAATCAAAGCGTAACCGACAGTTCGTATCTTGACAGAATAGGATTGCCGCTCTGGTGTAAACTGTATCTTTTTTGAATTGTGGAATTGCCATTATTGTTTGTCGTGTTTAGTCTCATTTCAGATTGTGAGGATGGTTGGTGCATGTAGTTTTTTCGACATGAACGGTGTCTATGTCGCATAAATGTTAAATATGGAACTTTAACATAGAAGGCAATACGATGAAAATACGAGGAATGTTACATGATGTCGACAAAGGCAATTGCTCGAAATATGTGGATATTGATCATCGTGATAATCATCTTGGCAGCGGGCCTCATAGGCACAGTGGTATACTTCACTTACAAACCACCGACACCAGGTGTAACGGTTCCTGGCTTTGTGAACGATAACATAGTTATATTGGAAACAGGAGCTCAACCCCAATGGCTTGATCCTCACGTTTCATACTATCAATATGACTATTGGATTCTGCAGCACACAGTTGAGAATCTGCTCTGGTATAACGGAAGCAGCAGCACACAAATCATACCATGGTTAACCGAAAGCTGGACCCCAAGTTTCACGACGACTGCCAACACTTATACAGTTAAACTGAGACAAAACATAAAATTCCAAGACGGAACCCCGTTGAACTCCACAGCCGTATACTTCAGCATGAACCGACTGTTAATACTGGATGGTACCAGCGACACAGGAGTACACGGAAGCCAAGCAGCATGGATTCTCCAGCAATTGCTTAACACAGATCTTAGTGCCTACTTCACAGGCGGGCCTCCAGATGCTTATAACTACACGCAAGGATGGGTTAAGCAGGTTCTAGATCAGAAATTCATAGAAATAGTCGATAACTACACGTTCAAAATCAATGTTCAGTTAAAAACCACTCAGTTTCCGTATCTGTTCTCACAGCCTTGGGCCGCCATAGTTTCGCCCAGCGAGGTCATCAAGAAGGAGTATGCCTTCCACAACTGGGGAAGCCCCAGTGAAGCATTTGCCAATATGACTAAATACTTTGTCCGAGCGGCTGGCGAAGGCCATACCTACTACAATGTGCCAAGAGATGGTTGGAAAATGGGAACAGGGCCATACTACTTGGACAGTTTTGACCCAACGACTTATCGAGTGGTTTTAAAGGTTAGTCCCAACTATTGGGGAGGCCCAACCAACTTCCAATATCCCATAGGTACACCAAAGATAAAAGAGATAGACTGGAACTTCGTCGAGAGCTTCAGCACACGATTACTTGATTTGAAGGCTGGAAAAGCCACAGGCATAGTCGTCAGCCCAGCAGACATCTACTCTGTCATCGAGAAAGATCCTTGGCTCAAGGATGGAATCTTCAAGTCTTTAATTCCTGGTGCGACAATCCACGGGCCATTCAACCAGTTCACGACTAGCTGGTTCAATTTCATAACCAACGTGACCAATCCTGATAGAACTCTTAAAAAGTTCCAACCGATGGCTGATAAGAGAATAAGAATGGCTATCGCGTCTGCAGTGAACTTGACTGATATCAACATAAACGTCAATAACAGATTAGGCCAGGTTGTTGATAATCTGATTCCGCCAGGCACGGCTCCTCAAGGATCCTATAACTCGAATATTAAGCCGATATATTCCTTCAACTTGAAAAAGGCAGCTGAGCTACTCGTAGATGCCATGAAAAATCCAATAACATCATTTACATATTACAATGGAACACCAATTCCGTCTGGAGTTATCGACAACAGGTTCGGAGACACAAACGGCGACGGCAAAGTGGAAATATCCTACACTATCGAGATGTACGTGGGTGTTGCAGACGAACTGGACAAAAAACTGCTAGAAGCTGTTGCCACAAATCTAAACGCAATGGCTAAAAGTGTTTCTGCTGGAGGAAACGCAACAGGTCTCTATTTCGTGTCTGCGGGGGTGCCGGCTGGCAATCAATACACTCTAGCCTCCAAACACCAGATTTACATGTACTGGGGCGGGTGGGTCGCTGACTACAACCACGTTTTAGACTGGCTGGGACCTATGTACAAATCCTCAGGCACCTACTTTGCATGGAACCTCATAAATTACACTAGACTCGACGGATATGTAAGCGCGGCCGAAGCGGCTGATGCTGCAGGAGACCTGACTGGTTTGTTGCAAAACAATGACCTCGCAAACAAATTTGCAAACGACAACGTGCTGTACTTTTACACATTCTATCCCTTGGCATACTTTACTCGTTCATCATTCCTAAAAGGCTGGTACTTCAACGTAGCACTCTCGACCGAATACTTTGCGCCAATGCACTACGAAACTACTCCATAAACCATATCCCCTTTTTTATTATTAATTCATCAAGAGAAGGCACGGAGTAGAGTAGCCTTCAATGTCTCACATAAACCTCTAGTTTGCTAACGCTGCATATACATTATACAAACATAACATATTTATAGAAATGTTTTCCATACGTCAAATAAGGAAAACTAGAGGGCTCAAGTTTGAAACTCTACCAATACATAATTAGACGTCTAATTCTAATGATTCTCGTATTGTTTGGTGTCAGCCTCATTGTTTTCTATCTTGGAAGAGGCTTTCCTGAAGCCTTCGACCCATTAACTCAATACATCACACCAAAAACTCCACCAGATGTGATAGAACAGATAAAGAAGACTCACGGATTTGATCGACCCATCTACGAACAATACTTTTTCTGGTTACGCGACGTTTTCAACGGTGATTGGGGCAATTCAAACTGGGCAAATGGTTTACCTGTAAATGAAGTCTTCTTCTCACGTTTTCCCTATACCGTTGAGTTGTCCATCGCCGCGGTTATTCTAACGGTTGCTATCGGACTGCCTCTTGGAATTATTTCCGCTCTCAAAAACAACAAGCTTCCAGACCACATTTCACGCATTATTGCATTGACGGGTTACTCAACTCCTTCCTATTGGTTTGGCTATATGCTTCAATTGGTCTTCTTCTACTATTTCTACATCTGGGGGCTGCCTAATCTTCCAAGCAGTCTGGCTATAAGTGGAAACTATGATGTTCCAAGGGTCACAGGGATGCCTATATTGGACGGTCTGTTGGCAGGCAACCTACCATTTGCATGGGATGCATTTGCGCACTTGATTCTTCCAGCCCTCAGTCTAGCCTTTATCAGTTTAGGCTATCTTGCCCGAATCGTTAGAGCAAGCATGCTGGAGGTACTCCGACAAGACTACATTACCATGGCAAGGTCAAAGGGGCTCAGAGAAAGAGTCGTTATCTACCGACATGCCTTAAAAAACGCATTAATTCCCGCCGTGACGCTCACCGGCCTATTTTTTGCTGGCCTCTTGGGAGGAGCCCTAATCACTGAGTTTGTCTTTCAATGGCCAGGAGTGGGGCGGGCTTCGTTGTTGGCTGTTTTTCAAGGAGATAGCAACTTCATATTGCTTTACAGTCTTGTAATTGCCACAATAATTGTGGTGGCAAACCTAGTGGTGGATGTTCTTTACGTCTTTCTAGATCCAAGAATCAAATATTGAGGGTGGTAACAAATGGGTGTTTTTGACAGGTTTAGAACAGGCGAATTGGCGGCAAGAATCGCCGACATAAAATACACATTATATTTGCTCAGAAGAAACCCCCTTGTAGTCCTTGGCTCTATGATCTCAATATTTTTCATAGTCTTAGCCTTCGTTGCTAATCTAATAGTAGACCCTAATCTTGCCTACGTGTTCGACTTTAAAAGAAGCTATGCTTGGAACAACCCCTACTTCTCCTGGGGGCCTGGAACGGCTTCGGTTTCAAGTCCACCAGTGCACTATTTCGGGACAGATGGATGGGGACGAGATCTGCTCCAAATGATGATATTAGCCATACCACTGGATATTTCGTTAGCCTTTTTCATAACGTTTGGCGCTCTAGCCATCGGCGTTACCATAGGCAGCCTAGCAGGCTACATTGGAGGCAAGA
>Ga0315307_1000746_pt1 | contig 14124 bp, 10 predicted proteins | sample TDP2_MG_FD_203079 | JGI IMG/M metagenome (GOLD analysis project Ga0315307, IMG submission 203079) | Freshwater sediment microbial communities from Lake Towuti, South Sulawesi, Indonesia - TDP2 | ecosystem: Environmental > Aquatic > Freshwater > Lake > Sediment | place: Indonesia: South Sulawesi... | reverse complement strand
GCTAGGTTTGTTCTTTTCGAATACGCGCGGGCCTATCTTGAAAGAAATCAGGAAGGAGACAGAGAAAAGGCTCACAGCCTCCTCAACCAAGCCTTAGAGATATTCGAGAAAATAGGCGCCAAGAAAGACATAGAGAAAGTCATAGCCAAAAAGAAACTGCTTACAGCCTAAGCACGCACGTTACGATTGACGTGAAATTGGTCATCTGCACTCATAGTTGAATGTACGCCCGGTCCACCGCTGTAGGTCCGTTTTTACTGGTAAACTGGTGCGCGAATCCCACCCCCCGCACCAATTCTGAGATTTGAATCGTGACCGAAAAGGCTGGCAAGCAGGTGAGTGAAGTACAGAGAGAGAAGTGGAAATGGGTAGGCTAGCAAAACCATGCTCAATCTACGAGCATGAGAATCCTCCTGAAGCACCTTGATGCTCAAACTGTGGAAGAAGGGCCGGCGTACGGGGCGATTAGATTTTGACAGCTTCTCTAGTCAGCAAGTACTTGTAAGCTGGGACGATGAAGATCTTTCTTCCATTCACTTCCCGTGTTTCTTCTCTGTCGCGAGAGATTACATATCCTTTTTTGATACTGAACTTCCTCATGAACGCATTAAGTCCGACCAAGTCAGGCTTTCCATGTTTGACCTCGACCGGAATCGGTTTGTTATTGGTCAGTACTGCGTCAACTTCATTCTTGTACTTGTCTCGCCAGAAGAACTCTGCCTTCAGCTGATTGACGCACACCCACTCGAGAGCCCTAGACCTAGACATCTCATCATCTCTGAAAAGGATATCGGCGGAGACCACTGTCGGATAGTACTTCCTTAGCTTCCTCTCGACCTTTCTTCTGCCTTTCGAATAGTTGTAGAGCTTCCTAACCAGAAATGATTGCTCCAGATAGTATAGGTAGTCTGACAGGGTTTGCCGCGAGATTCTTAGCTGACCTGCAAGTTCCGAAATTTCCACAAGTTGACCCGGCTCTTCTATCAGGATGTTCAGCAGAGACTCAAGTGATGCAATGTTCCTGATCGCTAGCAATCCTGACAGGTCTCTAAAGACAACCTTCTCGACTACGCTCTCCCTGAGATACTTCTTGACCACCAGTTTGTCTTTGACGCCGACCAGTTCCGGAAAACCTTCGCTCAACATGAACTCGTCAAAGAGCCTTGCGAGTTCTCTCTCGTAAAGCTCAAGGGGCTCATATTTGGTTCCCAGGAAAAGCAGGTATTCCTTGAATGAAAGAGGTTCAATCTTGAACTCGAATATTCTACCAGCGAGGTTTTCCCGCGATCCCTTTCGGATGAAGAGCGACTCAGAACCGGAGATTATGATCTTGAGCTTCTTTCGATGTCTGTCGTAGACTGCCTTAAGCTGGTCTTCCCATCCGTGTAGCTTTTGAATCTCATCCAACAGGATGAGGTGTCTCCCACTGCCTAGATCTTCGTGCATGATCGTTTCGTATTCTCTAAGCACCTCTCGGATCTGTGATTCGTGAAACTCATCGAACGAGAAGTAAACGACAGCCTTGGGGTCAAAGCCTTCCGTGATGGCATCTTTGGCTATCTTGAGCATCAATGTCGTCTTACCAACCCTTCTGAGGCCGGTGAGCGCTACAATCTGGGGCAGAGCGATGAACCTCTGGATCTCGCGATACGCTTCTCTATCCTTGTATTCCAAGTCGAAGTCCCCCTTCCACCATGGATTGGATTCGACAAGGCCATCGCGGATGTTTGACATGTGTATTTAACCTAGAGTAGATTTTGTGTTAAATATAACAGGCATGAATACAAAAAGCTTTTGCCCACGACCAATTGTTCTCGGCAATCAGAGGCCGGCAATATTAGAATCCCAGCCGGGCAGGATTCTGTGGTTTACTGGCCGCGACTCGAATTCTCAGAGAAATAACAGCTAGACATTTTGAAACCATTTCTAGCTGCGAGAAGGTCACAGGTTCCCCCCCGCACCATATCTCTTCCGGCTGCCTTCTGTCCTCTTCTTGAGTTACAGGGCGCCTCTGTCTCTTCTCCGGGAGGTTTTTCTTCGTCTCAGGAATACTGCAGCTACCACAGCAGCAGTGACAAGCCCCGCTAAGCCATACGTCGTGACAGCGTTGGTAGGCGCTGGCCCAATTTCCGGTGTTCTGGTTGATGTGACGGTGGTAACTGATGCTTGCTTAGTCGATACGCTGAAATTCACCGATGCCTCTGCGACGCTCACGAATTTAGGTTCGAAGATGTTCTCTCCTAGATCGCCCCAGCCAGTACTGTTAGCCCAAACGTGAAGCGCATAGTTACCGTCGCCCAAAGTGATCTTACTGATCCCGGCCTCTTTCCTGTCAAATGTCATTGCGTCACTCCACCTGTTTCGAATATACATGAGGTCTCCAGTAGCCCACTTACCTTTATCACGATCATACATACGATACCAAATTGCGCTAAGATCCACATCCGAGTACTTGATGGATATGCTGATCTCATTCGAGCTGTACGTTCCATCCTGCGGAGAGAGGATCGATAACTGTGGAGCCACCATTCCAACTCTCTCAGCCTTGTAGTAGTCGTAGGATCTGCGCTCACGCTGAGGGACCTGAACAGGGGATGTGAATCGCATCGCCCAAACGACTTTCAGGTCAGATGTGACCTCGATTATCCGGTCTCCCATGACAATCAAGGTATTGCCATTAGGTAATCTGTCAGCGTCTCTAATGTGTGCCCGTCGTTCAGGCTTGAATCGCCAAACGATCTCTCCAGTTTTACGATTGACCTCTACTACGCGTTCGTTTCCACTGTCACAAACAAGCAGATTACCGTTCGGCAGTATTTTCGGCGAGTGTTGGTTATTTTCGACCCCGTTCCCCCAAGACCAGACCACCGATCCCTGAAGGTTCACCTCGACTATAAGGTTGAAGTTCCTTAAGCTGATCAGTGTGTCTCCGTTTGGCAGCCTGGTCGCAGAGTTCGTGTGGGTCCAGCCTTCGTCATAAACATCTTTGAAGGGTACTTTGTAGAAGTGATCTCTCGCATACCATGACCACACGGTCTCTCCTTTCTGAGTTACCTCCTTAACCTGAGCATCACCTACCTCGTCCCCACCGCCCCACACTACGAGAGTATTGCCATTAGGCAGGCGGTCTGCGTCATGGGATACCTTCGCATCCAAATATGACCAGATGATGTCTCCCTTGCGATTGATCTCGTATACACCCTTTCTGGGCAATAGGAACAAGACATTGTTGTTCGGTAGCAGCTCGACATCCAACCCGGGATTGGTGAATTCCTTCAGATTTTCCGGAAGCACATACTGCCAAACAATCTCGCTCACCATGTTCACCTCCACTATTCTAGGCCTTTCTCGTTTCTGGAGGTCTGCGAATAGCGTGGTGCCGTTCCACGTCATCTTTGGATCATTGACGTCCATGATAATGTCTGGGTCCACAGTCCCCCTCGGGAGCGACATAGAGGAAATAGCGATGCGACCTGCTCTAATCTGTCTGCTCCTGTCAAGGCTCGGTGAAACCGCCGGAAGAAGCATCAGGCCAATCAAAACGAAGGCAAGGAAACCAAACCTGTCCGTTTCCATCGCCCTCCAAGCGTGCCTCCAACAAGAAAGGCATCGACACGCCCTATCACGAACTGTTGCCGGGTCGTGCAAATGAACATCACGGTTGACCATTGGATGCTGTAAAGCTTTGGCTCTCATCCCAATCCTGTGTTTTGACTGAGCAAGACCAGTCACAAGGAAAGCAGGGCGCGATCAGCTATGGCTGAGTCCCCGAACCATCTTACAGACAGATGAGATCTACTTCCGCCACTTCTCTCCAATGGGGTAGATATCCCAAGGAATGTTCTCGTACTTGAGAGTGCTCAGGTCGGCAGGAGTAGTTCCAGGCGGGTCGATGGGATAGTCAATCTTCCCCCACGTGTCCCAGAACGCCTTGTGGTGAACTCTGCTCTTGATCTCTACAATATCGAGGCTGTCAACATCGATTCCAAGAACCTTGATCGGGTCAGCGCTCATCGGTGCACGCAGTCTCCGGGATATTACGACATGGTTATTATTGCCTAGGTTCAGAGAAGCAACGAGATCGTCATGCATCTTTGCCCCTCTATCCATCGGCCCGGTTTCCACCCAATCAACGCTACCCAAGTACTCGATCTTGCCCGTCACCTGAACCGGCTCTCCAGAAATCGGGTGCACCCACCCACCTATCTTGACTGTAACAGTATCTCCTACCTTGTGATTCTTGGTGAGCATGCGCAACACGTCAGGGTCCGCAATGCTCGTGGTGCAGAAGTTCTTCGCTCCCTGTTCGATCAGTTCTTTCAGTATGTGCGTACCATCTCCCAGCCTATCATCATGATAGGCAATGACAACTGGCTTGGTCCCCTTCTTCACCATTTCAATGACATTGGCAACGCCCTCCTTAGCTTTCGGCAACGGTCGAGTCAATTCATCACGAAGGCTCCAAACGAGATCAGATAGGTCTTGAGCGGCCTCTTCGGCCAACTTACGGTTATTGTTGGTGACAATGAACACTGAGAACCCAACATCTGGTACGTCTGCATAAGCGAATCCCGGGCCGACGGAGGCGCAGTATACTCCTTTCTTCTCCCATTCCCGACATCGGTCATAGACTTTCTTCATGGGATGAGCGTTCGACGCCTGATAGACGCTTGCGCAGATGATGCCCGGTTTCCGTACCGCCATCGTGGGCTTGAACTTACCTCGTATCGTATCTATCATGCAGCGTGCAGCTGTCATTCCAATCTCATGGGAGTCGAGGTGTGGGTAGGTTTTCAGTACAAATACGGCGTCAACTGCGTTTGCAAGCTCAGTGTCTTCGTTTTCGTGCAGGTCAAGTGTCACCATTATTGGTATTCTGCCAACCGCCTTTCTTACTCTGCGAGACAGTTCGGCTTCAGGCCTAGGTACACCTGTGACAGCCATTCCGCCATGTAGCGCAAGCAGCACGCCGTCGAGTCTTCCTGCGCTCCTCAGTCCGCTTACAATGCGATCTGAGATTGTGTCAAAAGCCTCAGTCGTTAACCAGCTTCCCATTCCAACGGTCGCGGGCGACTCAGCCCTCAAGATTCCGACAAGCTCAACATCCTTTTCTTTCTGGGCGATTTCCTTGTATCCTGTGATGTACGACTCGCCCTCTCCTTCCGTGTCGAGCGCATCTTTTCCATAGCGTATTCCTCCCTTCTCCCAGTCCTCAAGTGTTGTGATGTTCGGGCAGAAGGTACAAGTCTCATGCGAGAAATTTGCTACAGCTATTCTCACGCCGGATTTCACCAGAAATATGAGAACATGAGTTCATCTTATAATGGTATGGAGATGTTAACGAGCAAACATGATTCTGCCCAGTAAGAGGTTCAGAGAGGAAACAGTCCTTATGAATGGCTTTCCCGGGATTCGAAGCCGCCCTTCGCTTCTCAAAACATTTAAGGCCTAGATCCTGTAACCGTTACCATGGGCCAAGTCACGAAGTACTATGATGACCACGCAGAAAAGGAATGGGTCAGGCTTACTCAAGACGCTTACCATATGCTTGAGTTTCTCGTAGCAGCGCACTATCTTGACAAGTACCTACCGAAGAAACGCGGGCTGATACTTGACGCAGGTGGCGGACCTGGAAGATACACTATTCATCTTGCCAGGAAGGGATACGATGTCGTTTTGCAGGACCTTTCTCCACAGTGCCTAGAAGTTGCCAAAAGAGAAATCAGGAACGCAGGCGTTGAAGATCATGTCAAGAAGATTGTCGAAGGCTCCATCGTCAGCATGGCAGAGTTTCCTAGCGAGAGTTTCGATGCCGTCCTCTGCCTTGGCCCCCTTTCCCACTTAATAGATCGAACAGAGAGAGAAAGAGCAGCCAGAGAGGTCGTAAGGGTCGCCAAGAATGACGCACCAGTACTCGCTTCTGTAGCCAGCAGATATGGAGTGTTCCGAGCGTTCTTACAGCTCATTCCTGACGAGATAATCGATCCGTCTCACGAGGAACTTTTCAATGTTGGGATCCATCGCGGACACCCGACCCCACACAAGGGCGGAAAAGGATTCTCGACAGTCGATGCTTACTTCTTCCTTCCAACCGAAGTAAAGGAGTTGTTTGAGAGCACAGGGCTCAAAACCTTAGAGATGGCAACATGCGAAGGATTATCATCAAGGCTCCAAGAGGCTACAAACAACCTGTACCGAGATAAGCAAAAGTGGAACCGGTGGCTTGAACTGATCCTCCGAACATGCAATGATCCAGCAATACTCGGGATGAGCGACCATATACTCTATGTCGGTAGAAAAAACGCATGACGGCCCACTGACGACCAAACATTCTTTCTTTCAACGATAGCGCTGCCCTTTATCGCACTAGGTCCCCTCAACATCTTCATCCACACTGACTGACTCATGAGATTGTTTGTCCGGTATCACTTCAGCCTACATTCGTTCTATGCTTTACACACACCTAGGCCCCCGCTCTAATCATTGCTTCGTCCAATCCAAACTCCGGCGGCAATGACGACACAAATCATGGTTATGCACACACGTATCGAACGATCCCTGTTCTCATTTCGTCTTGGCGTCGTTTCAACACAATGAAAATAGCAAGACCAAGGCAGGCCTTAAGAATTTCAAGGCATTCCGCTTGACCCACTCAGAGCGCTTACAGTCTTCCACACGTACAAGGCTCCGACACATCCGACAATACCTATCGCAATGGGATAGAGGAACGCGATCCGAAACGTAAATCGATCTGATAGAAATCCAATCACCGCAGGAGATACGGTCCCTCCAACAAACCCTGCGACAGAATTGGTCAGCCCCATCATCTTCGCCCTGTTAGAAGGATCGGTGGTGTCTGATATCATGGCGAAGAAAATGGGAAAGAAAGCAGAGCTCACGATTCCTTGGAAGAAGAGTCCGATCACATAGAAGCTACTGAATGGCACGAACGTGATCCAAACTGTAGCAACGAAAACCATTACAGTTGACAGGAGTAGGATTCGTGCTCTTCCAAGTCTATCTGAAAGATAGCCTCCCGAGAGCTGCCCGGCCGCGCCTGTGATCCGCGACATGCCGAGTATGAAGGCCACGTATGAAACATCAAGAAGAAAGGTTTGGGTTAGGTATACTGGTACCATCGAGAGCAAGCCAAGATTGCATGTCCAAACAGCTGCCTGCACAGCAATCATTGAAATGAACAGGGAGTTGGACCGATGCGGCGGCTCGACGGGTCTGGAAGATTGTTTGACGATGCGTTTCCTTTCTGGAACAAGAAACAAGACTAGGATGAAGATAGCAAGCGAGTAGAGACTCCACGCTTGCAGGCAGCCTGACCACCCCAGAGCCGCAATGGCGGACCAGACAAACAAAGGACCTATTGTCTGACCGACAGGTGCAGCTGTCTCGTGAAGCCCCATCACGGATCCTACATGGCGCTGCGAGTATTCCTTCGATAGAAGCGATAGTCCTTGCGGAAGATAAGCGCTGAACCCTGCACCTGCAACAAAACTCAGTATGAGAAGACTGACAAAGGATCTTGAAGCTGAAAAGGCCAAAAGAGTGACTGTGGTCAATGCTACTCCTCCACAAATGATAGGCCTCTCACCAATCTTGCTAGATAAGAGAGAGAAGGGATACGATAGGGCCCCGTAACCGAATGATAGGGATCCGACAATAAGGCCAACTGCCTCGTTGGATAGTTGCATCGAGCATTGAAGTGCAGGCATTATTGCCGTGAACATCATTCTGTACGAAAAGTTCCAGAGCCAAGTCAGCCAAAGCACGGGAAGTAACAGTTTCCTTGACACCGCTGGCCCACTACGATACCCTTCGAAGCAGATACAATAGTTAATATCGTTGGCGGTAGATCTTTCGTCCGTGATTGAATTGATAACGGAAATGCCAACGGTGGCTGTCTTAGTATCGAACGGCAAGAGATCCAAGGAATGGTTCAGGGACAAACTCGGCTTCGAAGTCAAGGAGGATGAAGACCACTGGATAGTTGTAGCACCTCGAGGATCCAAGACAGGCATACACTTATGCGAGTCAAAGGAACTTGAGCCCGGCAACCAAGGAATACTCTTCTATGCTGACGATGCCGATGCAACGTGCAAGGAACTGAAACAGAAAGGCGTCGAGTTCACTAGACCACTCGAAAAGGCTGAGTGGGATGAGAAGACAAGGTACGCCATGTTCAAGGATCCGGATGGAAACGAGTACTGGCTGATGCCGAAGACCCACTAGTCACATTCTTTCAACTGTCGCCGGATTGAAGGGAACGTTTCAGAGCTGAGAAACTAGACGATATGTGCGAGGAAGCTTACTGGGAACCCTCATTCCGAGGGCGGACTCTGGCAGACCAGCCGTCACCTGTTGAGCCTAGAGCTGAGAAAGGGAAAAGAACGCCGGAGCGGCCAGTAGGAGCGAGCCCGGATTGGAGCATTCCACTACCGAGACCAACAGGCAAGATTCATTGACACCCGTCACTTTCCAGATAGACACGGAACTATCAGTTCCGTATCTCGAAGATCTCATCAAATTCGTATACCACAACTATCTGCTCCCGAACCGACACTTTTTCACGCAGATTCAAAGGTCATCCACAGAGGGAGCCCCAAGCCTAACCTTCAGAGCTGTCGCCAAGGAGGGGCCATGGCATGTTGATGTTGAAATCTTTGCCCGAAAGCAGATAACAGTGAAAATCAACCCTAGCGGCGAGACTGTTCCCTCCGATGTCCTCGACCGGCTAAGGGAAGATCTTGTCATCAATATTGAACTCTTTGAAGAGAAAGTAAGAACGACAACGCTCTACCTGGCCTACGTCAAGGGTCAAAAGATACATCCAGAGACAGCGCCCTCGACGGCAAAGAAAGAGGTTGAGAGGCTGCTTACAGGAAACATGCTCTTCATGTATATTCTTATGATCGGGATAAGCATCGTGATCTTCAACCTGCTAGGCGTCTACGCTCCGATTGTGATCATAGTCTTCCAATTGCTCTTCATTCTTTTCTCGGACAAGATCATTATGAGATTAGGTGAGTGGACGATTGATGAGAACAATCCGAGCGTCCACCTAGTGCAATATCATATCCCAACTGAGAAATACAAACAGTTTCAAGCTAAGTACGGAAGAAATCTGATTCTGGAAATGAAGAAGGAGATATATGAAAAGACGCTCGCCGCTGGAATAGAGCCCACATGCTACATGGCTCAAGAAGCCTTCCGGAAGTTCGGCATCGACTGCGACCCAGATCAAATGTCTATAAAACAAGTAAACCTTTACGAACTCGTTAAGAAGGCAGCGGAAAGATTCGCAATACCGGTGCCTAGGATCATCGTTGCAAACAGTATGATACCTAACGCGGCTGCCACGGGACCGGCTCCAAGCAGAGGCGTACTCTTGGTTACAACAGGTCTGATCGTTCAGTTGGAGGATGACGAGATATTCAGTGTGATAGGCCATGAACTCGGGCATTTGAAGGGGAGAGACCCAATAATCCTCTTCGCCTTGATGGCATCTGAGTACCTGCTTCGCACATATGTTCTCTGGCCATTCGTCTTCTTCTCACCGCTCCTATATCTCATGATAGCGATGACGCTGGTCTACTTCGTAGCCAAGTTCTTTGAGGCCAGAGCTGACCTGCAATCAGCGATCAGAATAGGCAAACCCGAAGTCCTAGCGGAGGCACTTGAAAAGATTGGCTTTCACAGGTTGCAATTTGAACGTATTCCGCTATACCGGATTCAGAGCTGGCTGAACTGGGACCCGCATCCGCCGATATATTTCCGGATCAGCCGACTACAGAAGCTCACCGCCCCTTCTCAGGTGAAACACCCTTTCGTCCAATCAGCAAAGGACGTGGTAAACGGATTCCGTGCAGCACTTCGTTAGCCACATTTGCTTCACCACGATCAGTCACTCTTGGGTGTTTATTTGCCGCTTCTTAGTAAATTGCCCGCCCTTCGAGAGGATCGCTGATGGCAAAAGATCCGATCTGCGGAATGTACGTTGATGAAAAAGTTGCCCGGTTCAAGGCAGAGGTCCGCGGAACAACATACTACTTCTGCAGCAAGTCATGCCTCGACGAATTCCTTGCCCCAGAACGTGAACTAAAGCGCCTAAAAACGTTCGTTCTCGTTTCAGTCCTCCTCACAGTACCAATAGCAATGCTGACTTACTTCGACCTCATGCCGATGCATACTCGTAACCTAGTTCTTTTTGCCCTCTCCGTACCCATACAATTCGTCGTGGGTTTCCGGTTCTATCGTGGCCTATACCACGCGATAAGGGCAGGCATGAGTAACATGGACACTCTAATCGCTCTTGGGACAAGCGCCGCATGGCTCTACAGTGCGATAGCCATCTTCTTCCCACGGGTCTTTCCCGTTCGAGAGGTTTACTTCGAAACCTCAGCGATCATAATAACCCTCATACTTTTGGGAAGATATCTTGAGCACATGACGAAGGCGAAAGCCTCAGAAGCTGTTAGACGCCTTTTGGATCTCCAACCCACCATGGCTCGACTTGTCAAAGATGGCAAGGAGGTCGAAATACCGGTCGAAGAGATCTCCGTCGATGACGAGCTGGTTGTCAGGCCTGGAGAAAGAGTCCCTGTTGACGGCGTGATAGTGAGCGGGCACGCCTCAATAGACGAATCAATGATTACCGGCGAAAGTATCCCGACGGAGAAGAAGACCGGAGATGAAGTCATAGGCGCTACAATAAACAAAACCGGAATGATCAGAATCAAGGCGACCAAAATCGGTCAGGACACAGTGCTCGAGCAGATAATAAAACTCGTCGAAGAGGCTCAGGCAGGAAGGGCTCCTATTCAGCGCTTAGCAGATCAGGTCTCTGCATATTTCGTTCCGGGAGTGATCATAATTGCTACCTTATCCGCTCTGTTCTGGTACTTTTTTGGAGGGCGATATTTCCCGGGAGAATTCAAGGCAAGCTATGCTCTCCTCTCCTTTGTCTCAGTTATCATCATCGCCTGCCCCTGCGCACTAGGAATAGCGACGCCTGCGGCCCTCATGGTTGGAACAGGAAAAGGAGCGGAGAATGGAATCCTCTTCAAAGGAGGCGAAGACCTCGAAATAGCGCACAAGGTCAAGACTCTTGTCTTTGACAAGACTGGCACGTTAACGAAAGGCCGACCTTCGGTCACCGATGTCGTCCCTATTAGCGACATATCCGACAGCGAGATCATACGACTGGCGGCCATTGCAGAGAAGGGGTCAGAACACCCTCTAGGAGAAGCCATAGTGAGGGCTAGCGTTGAGAAGCAAGGCGCGGTCAGCGACGCCGAATCGTTTGAGGCGATTCCAGGCAAAGGAGTCGCAGCCACAATCGAAGGACGCCTCGTTCTCCTCGGAAACAGAACGCTGATGAAGGATAGCAAAATCCCCTTCGACGAGGCTGAAGACAACATTCAACACTTGGAGAAGGATGGCAAGACGGTTATGATGGAGGCTGTCAACGGGCGCCTTGTAGGGCTGATAGCGGTAGCTGATACATTGAAAGAGAACTCTGCTGAGGCCATTCAGAGACTCAAGGAGATGGGCATAGAGGTCGTTATGTTGACTGGCGACAATGAACGAACAGCCAAGGCTATCGCAAGGAGACTTGGAATCGAGAAAGTTATCGCGAACGTTCTCCCGCACCAAAAGGCCGAGGTCATCACGAAGTTGAAGAAGGATGGAAAAGCAGTTGGAATGGTTGGCGACGGGATCAATGACGCACCAGCCTTGGCTCAGGCCGACCTTGGAATCGCCATAGGGAGCGGAACCGATGTGGCAAAGGAGACGGGAGGAATGGTCCTGATCAAGGATGATTTGCGAGACGTAGTCACGGGAATACAGCTAAGCCGGAAAACAGTCGCAAAGATAAAGCAGAACCTCTTCTGGGCCTTCTTCTATAACATCGGTTTGATTCCTGTCGCGGCAGGAGCATTGGTTCCATTGTTTGGCCCGGAAATCTACGAATTCCTTCCCTTTTTGGGAGCCGGAGCGATGGCCTTCAGCTCTGTTACAGTTGTTACTAATTCGCTACTACTGAACAAATTCAAACCGGAATTGTAAGCCCGACAAACCACGCGTTGAGTAATCATCTCAAGGAGGCGCTCGTCTTCATCTTGTTGCGCTCGAAGTTCAACCCCTTTCTATTAAGATACATGAAACAAATCCTAAGTGCGCGTCTAGAAGACACGATCGTTTTCTATGCCTTGCGCGTTGTTTCGGAAAACTTTAAGATCTCTTGAATCAATGCCCATACAGAGGCGTTTGACTTGGCCAAGAACAAAGGAAAGAAGTATGCGTGCGAAAAGTGCGGGGCCGTCGTAGTATATGACTCTGACTGCAGTTGCACTGTTTGCGATCTCCTATGCTGCGGGACCCCGATGAAGCCCAAGTAATGATTGACGTAACCTCTTGCGGTCTTACGAGCACCCGCTTATTTTCACTCACTGTACAGAGGAGGCCATATGGAAGAGGTAGAGGGCAGGAAGGTGATGTTCTTTCGCATCCACTGTGCCCAGACATACTTGCAGGATAAGAGCAAGGCTTAGCCCACACATCGAGCATTTGGGAAGACGGAGTGGTTAGGGATTCCGGCATGGAAAACGGCCGAGTAGTTATTGTATCGGGAACCCCCGGAACCGGAAAGACCCGTTTTAGCAGACTCCTCGCACGCAAGCTTGGCATTGATTCAATCAACATGACGAAGTTCGCTAAACAACGCAACCTCATCAAGAGCTACGATCGAAGACGAAGAACATATGTGGTCGACGAGGGCAGGTTACGACGTGAACTGAAAGGATACCTGACAAATCTGAATAGGAAGGCGTTAGTCGAGGGCCATTATGCTGACAGCGCAGTTCCGACACGATTGGTAGATGCTGTGTTTGTTCTCAGATGCGATCCTAGAGTTCTGAGAGGTCGCCTAAAGAGGAGAGGCTACCCTCAAGCAAAGATAAGAGAGAATGTTGAAGCAGAGATCTTGGATATCTGCCTGAATGAGGCCGTTGCTACACATGGCCTGAAGAAGGTGGCCGAAATAGACACGAGCGCTGGAACCATTGAAGATCTTGTCGAGGAGGCGTTGTTGGTCTTAGCAAAGAAGAAAGCTAGACGAATCGGGGCATATGACTGGTTAGCCATGCTAGAAAGGACCGGAAGGTTGGATGAGTTTCTGCAGGAGAGAACCATGCCTTGGAGAAAACCTTCGTCATAGCTAAATGTGTTCGATGCGGTGGGCTCCTGTTGTCAAAGACTGGAGTGAAGACTAAGACCTGTCCTTACTGCAATGCTAGATTCGGCCTAGATAAGGCCGCTGTCGTCGCTTGCTCGAATTCAGCTGAAGAAGCTAGGCAAACACTTGCAGAGTTGAAGAAGAGACAGGCCGAAGCCCATAAGAACTGATTACGCCGAGGTTCTGGCCGCATCAACTTTTCTCAGCTCGGCGACGATCTGGCCCATAAGTCTATCGAGATTCTCCCCAGTGAGTGCGCTGATCTGCGACAATGGCACTCCCGGGAAGTATCGTTTAATCTCGTTCAAGGCTGCTGCAAGTCGCTCCTGACTCACTCGATCAGTCTTATTGGCACAGACTATGATCTTGCCTGTTACGTCTACCTGCCTCAGTATCTTGTCCGTTGATGCAAGTTTTCGTCTGAGGAGCGACAGATCGTCGCTCAGGTCAACGAGTAGCAGAATCAAGTCTGCCTGAGTGATCTCTCCGATCGTCGTGTTGAATGCCTTCAATATGGTTGGATGCATGTCTTCTATGAATCCTATCGAATCCACTAGGATGAAATCTGTGTTCCCTCCATCATGTTGAATGGTCACACGTCGTGCAGCTGTAGACAGAGTAGTGAAAGGACCAAGTCCAACGTTCTTTTTCTCTGAAGCCAACCTGTTGAAGAAGGTCGTCTTGCCGCTCTGCGTGTACCCTGCAAGTGCGACAATTGGGAACCCGAGTTCGTGCCTTCTCTCTCTGAGCAGATCCTTTTTCTTGTATAGGTCTCTAAGATCTGCCTCCAGACGACTAATCCTCTTCCTAGCTTCTCTCTCGTATTCGCTGTAAGGGTAGTCGCCCGGACCGCTCCATCCAACCTGCTCGCCAAG
>Ga0315307_1000743_pt1 | contig 14158 bp, 12 predicted proteins | sample TDP2_MG_FD_203079 | JGI IMG/M metagenome (GOLD analysis project Ga0315307, IMG submission 203079) | Freshwater sediment microbial communities from Lake Towuti, South Sulawesi, Indonesia - TDP2 | ecosystem: Environmental > Aquatic > Freshwater > Lake > Sediment | place: Indonesia: South Sulawesi... | reverse complement strand
CGATTTGCGTGGATGCACGTTCATTAGTCTTGCGCGATTGAAGAATTATGCTAGCTTTACCATGAAGAACCTGTTCGGGTTGATTGCTGATCCTTTGAGGTGTTGGTGGCATGGTCCTAAGAATTCTAGAATTGCCCGGAGCATTGTTGATGTTAGCAAGGTTTATCGTGCTCTTTTCAATGTTTACGGGGTTTGTGAAGCGTTGAACACTTTGGCTGTGCCCAGTTCTGAGGGTGGATTTGAGGCTATTTACGCTGGAAGGTACAACATTGTGGAAGGGTTGGGGTTGGTGGCGTTTGGCAGAGATTTGGTATCGCTTGACGCTATTCTGCTTAATCTGAATGATCATTTGATGTTGCAGGAGACTAATCGCATGGCGCTTGAGGTTGCTGAGCGAGAGTTTGGAGCTTATGACAGAGACTTGCTCGAAGAAGCAAAGATGAAAGTGGGCAACTGGATACCACGCTAGGCGCCATTCTTGTTTGAGGGCTTGAGGCTGGAAAGCTGTGCGGCAGAGATCGGTGGCACGCGTAAAGCGCAGTAAGAATATAAGCGACGAATGTTCCTCATATTCAGTTTTGGGTTTGTGGCATTGGCAACCGTGACGTTGCAGGCGTTTTCGGGTAGTCATCATGATATAGGGGTTCAACAGGGACGCGTCGTTCGACAGTCAGTTCGTGAAGCCCTGGATCGAATGCCCAATTTTGAAACAATAAGACTCATGAAACCCAAATTGATGCCGACATCTCTGTTTCTTGCGTTGGCCAAGCGCCGGGCTGCGAAACTGTTGAGAAATGACATATTCGAATATTACCCAAAGCAGGCTGAGCGCCTGAAGGGCTGTGCGGAAGGCGCAGGGCTGAGTATGAATACTCTCTTGTTTATGCTCTCGTTGGAGTTGTTAGTTGGCAGGCCGAGCTATGTTCTTCAGGCGTGCACTTGTTTGGGGTTCAGTCCGCAACGGACTGCAACGGGTGAAGCGATTGTTGCCAAGAATTTTGATTATTTGAATGATTTAGGGCCTTACCAATTGACCTGTGAGACAAAGCCTCAAGAGGGTTACAGAACTTTGGGCAGCAAAATAGGTCCTCAACCTGGGATGTTAGACGGCATGAACGAACATGGCTTGGCGGTTTGTTACAACCTTGCTTACACGACTGAGACGCCGAGTTGTTATGCTCCGCTTTCATTTGCGTTGCAGGAGATGCTTGAGACATGCAGGAATACGGAGCAGGCTGTGGAATTCATAACTAAGGCGAAACAAGGTGGACACGATGCTCTGCTGACAATTGCAGACTCAGAGGGCAGCATGAAAACTGTTGAACTCACACCCAACCATGCGGCAGTGCGCGAAATGAGCGACAATCAAATCGTTAACACGAACCATTTTCTTACGTCTCAGATGCAACATTACGAGATTCCGCATAACGCGGTTTATTCTGGCAAGGTCCCAAAGGAAATGCTGGGCGTCATAGTTCACCAGTCTAGCGAAGTGAGACTGAAACGAGCACAGGAATTGTTGAAAAGAAAGAGCAAGATTGATGAGGGGACAATAGTTAAGGTCTTGCGTGATCATGGAGCTGAAAACAAACCGTCGATGCTGACAATCTGTCGGCATGCTGAATTTGCTAGCACGCTGCGCTCAGTTATGTTCAATTTGAATGAGAAAACGATAAAAGTCGTGCATGGGAATCCTTGTCAAAACGAGTATGCTGAATTTGCATTTTCCTAGCTCTGACGATGCGTGCAAACTAGAGGCTGGAAAACTGTGTGGAAGAAGAAGGCAGCATACCCTTAGGCCATCTTCCATCACTTTGAAGCGTGCTTTTTCAGCTGAAGACTGCGTGGATGTTGTCGTCAGAGTGTTACCGGTGACATCAACGAGCAGAAGGCTGCAGGCAGGTTAGAACAGTTGTACTTAAACATGCAAACGCACTCTGTTTGAGTGAGTGTTGATGCTCAACTGCTCTTAGTGTCAACAAGCCGTGCATGAGAATTGAAGTGTGATGTTATTGCGCCCAGGCTTGTTGTTGCCGGTACAATGGTCTGACTGTCGATGTGAATGTTGAAGTAGGTGATATTCATGATTGCATTCTCGTCGGCGAGGTCCTTTCTATGAAGACTTGGATCTGTCCGAATGCTCGGTGTGTGTGTATGATAAAGAGCTTCATTGGGGGCAGCGGTGTCCTTTGTGTGGGGAAGAAGCTAGGGAGTTCACGTTTAGTGAACTGAATGTTTTGTGGAGTCAGAAGTGGAGCTATAAGAAATCGTTGAAGGAGGCGAGGAGACGAGAAAAAGTCTTGGCAACAGTGAAGTTCTGTCCGAAGTGTGGTTCAGCAAACATTAACGTTCTTGCCTTTTATCGTCCTTCAACATGGAAGTGCCTTGACTGTGGTTATGAAGGCGTTTTCATTCTGGAAGACAGCAACATGGCTGAGAAGATACGCAGCCATTACCGAAAAGAGAAGCAGGAATAAGCCTTTGGTTCACCGAATGGATTCGTCTGCATAGAAATTCTATCCAACCAATCGCGCGCGCACTGCGGGCTGTCTGCATTTCTGAAAAATAGCACGCTTTCTCAATCTTATAGCACGTGGTTGCATCAACAGAAGATTTCTCCATAAATCGTTAATGCAACCTATGATGTATATCTTGTATTGTTGTAGCGCGCGCTATACAATCGTAGCAAAGCAGTAAATGACTTTGTAATTATGGAGGGAAAAGCCTCAGATGCCCAAGGCGAACGTCAATGGAATAAACATAGATTACAGGGTTGACGGACAAGGAGATCCCCTAATCATTATCATGGGGTTGGGCTCCGCCAAAATTCGCTGGGGGTTTCAATTAGGACCATTCAGGAAGTATTACCGCGTCATCACATTCGATAACCGAGGCGTTGGGAAGTCCGACAAGCCAACTGGACCTTACACCATAAAAATGATGGCGGATGATGTAACTGGTCTGATGGCTCACCTGGGCATTGAAAAGGCTCACATATTTGGCGGGTCAATGGGAGGGATGATTGCGCAGGAGATTGCCATTAATCACCCTGAGAGGGTGAATAAGCTGGTTCTCGCATGTACATTTGCCCGAAGGGATGAGACGAGCGGGTTTTCCTCGGAGATTAATAAGGCAATAGAGGCCTACCAGAGATCTTCATGCGATGAGGCGAGTTTTCGAAGGTTTAGCAGTGTTTTCATGCCTTTGGCATTCAATAAATGGTATTACAGAGTCCTCATCGGTGCGTTGTTGAAGATCGCGATCAGGTTCGTTACGTTCACAGGTTATGTCGCGCAGTTTGAAGCAGTGTTGACGCATGATGCGGCTGATAGGTTAGGTATGATCAAGGCGCCAACGTTGGTCATCACTGGGACCGAGGATAGAGTAATCAAACCGATTTCATCTGAGGTGATTGCGGGCCGTGTGCTGAATGCTACGCTGGTTAAGGTGTTAGGCGGGGGACATAATTTCTCTGTAGAGATGCGTGGCGAATTCAACAGGGAAGTTCTGAATTTCCTGAAAAATTAGTTGATTGAGCGCGAGCCAAACTAAATGGACAATGTTGATCGGAAAGAGCAGAATCTCCAACGCTGTATAAATGCAACATGTTCTTTTCAGGGCTTCTTGTGAAGCGCGCTCTAATTAGTTTCGTTTTCGCGCGCGCTAAACACTGATAAAGAAAACAGCTCGTCTTCTTCTCTTGGTGAAGCTTCTCTTCGGAAAGAGAAGGTTCGTTCAAATCTACCCCCCCGCTACCACTTATACACGGGGCAACCAGTGATTAGATCACATGTCAATTAAGTTGAAACGAGTTTACGAGAAGCCAAGCCCAAGTGACGGGAAGCGAGTGTTGGTTGGTTGGATAGAAATTCTATCCTCCCCCTCTTGTCTACGATTACAGTTACAGAAAACGAGACAGAAAGCTGAGGCCGACAAACTAGAGAAAGACAAAACACAAGTACGCTGTTGGATCTTGGCTATTCTCCGCAAGTGTTTAATGCAAATCTAAACGATTGAGTGAAACACAAAAGGAGAGATTGAAAATGGCTGAGGGAATATCAAGAGCGATGTTCGTGACTGGACTTATTATCGCTATCGTGGCGTCAAGTAGCCTAGCAATGGCATTAGCCTCTCAACTATCATTCGGACCAAAAGGCGATAAAGGAGACACAGGAGCAACTGGACCACAGGGACCAGCGGGACCGACAGGAGCTACTGGGGCAACGGGTGCAACCGGACCACAAGGCGTACCACCTCCACCAACAGCTAATGCCAGTGCATTACTTCAGGATACAATAACCGGCGTGACACTCCCTGCTACATATCATCATCATGTGGTAGGCAATTTAATCAACTTCGGTGGCAAAAATGCAACCAATGTTGTTGTTACAATGATTTGGAATTTGAGCACTGGCGGTACAGCAACCCGAAACTACTCCTATGGCAATCTTACTGCCTATACAATGCGGACTCTCGATGTAAGCTATTCAATCGATTTCGCCAACACTCTACTAGCCTCGTACTCAGTTTCTTGGAGCTGAAATGCTCCTTTTTATTTTGGCATCCTCTACCTGCCTCCATGAGCCTAAACATAAACACCCTTCAGACGAAGACCGCCGGGTTCTTGAGGGAAGGCTTATCGACGATAAGGGGAATGAGATCAGGAAGGGCATGTACTGGTTCACTCCAGCAGGTGTGGAACATGCTGTTGATGCGCCTGAAGGCTGTGTTCTCTTCGTACACTTCTATGGTCCTCCATGGTAGCCGATAGAAAAGTCACAAAATACGCTTCCTGGATGTCTGAGGCAGTTTTCTGTTTCAGATGTTATTAACTTCCGCCTAGAACAAGTAATAATACCGAGCTGGTTCTGCTCAGAAGTAGTCGTCAATGCGGCGTGTACGTTGACTACTACTTCTATGTGGATGTTGTGATGCATGCTGAAGACTGTGTGGATGTCGTCGTCAGAGCGTTCCAGGTGACATCAACGAGCAGAAGGCTGCGGGCAGGTTGGAACAGTGGAACTTGAACATGCAAACGCAGTCTGTTTGTGTGGGTGTTGATGCCCAACAGCTCTTAGTGTCATCAACAAGTGCATGGAAGTTGAAGTGTGTGAGGGTGTGCGCATGTGGTTGGTGGTTCAGAAACGTTTAAGCTCCTAGGGCATAATGGGCTTGGTTTGATGTGAGAATTTTGATTCCTAAGAGAAATATTGCGTTGGTGGCGCATGATAATAAGAAGGATGATTTGGTGGAGTGGGCTGCTTTTAACAAGGGTTCTTTGGCTGTTCATAATTTGTATGCGACTGGGGATACTGGGAAGAGGATTATGGAGAAGACTAGTCTCCGGATTACTTTGCTCAAGGGTGGATCTTATGGTGGGGACATGGAGATTGGCGCTTTGATTGCTAATGAGAAATTGGATTACTTGATTTTCTTTTGGGATCCTTTGCAGTCTCTTCCTCACGATGTTGATGTTAAGGCGCTTCTCCGAATAGCTGTCTTGTACAATGTGCCCACTGCCTGCAACAGGGCGACAGCGGATCTGATAATTTCCAGCCCGTTATTTCACAGTGCAGAATACGAACCAGCAAAAGAAAGAGCTAAGAAGTGAATGCGCTCTTATGCCATCATCACCTAGGGGTTGATGTTTTCAAATACTTCGATGCGAGATTTTCCATCGTGACAATTCCATCCCGCAATTCCTTCGGCGTAACTTCCCTTTTTGGTGGTTCGTGAGAACCTGCATCGCAAACGTTGAGTACTGCTTTAAGTTCGCCAATTTCCTCCAAGGTTAAGAGTTTGGCTGTCTCAATTCTATCTAGACGTTCATCTAACTTCAGATCAGAAGCTCTTCCATGTCCCATCTTTCCTTTATGTATTAACATGTCTAACGTGTAGCGTTCTATAGCTTTCCGGAGATTATTCGCAGCGATTGCTCTTTCTTCCATGTTCCCATTGTGATATTCCCTTGCAATCGTTGTGTACGTGTCAAAAGATGCTTGTTTCAGTTCAATTTTCGGGCCATTCTCTGAATAGCCAGAAAACTCGTAGAAGAGGTAATCTGTGCCATAGAATAGATCTCTGAAATCTTGGCAAAACTTGTTGCTATGACTTAGAACAATGACCTGCTTCTGTTTCGTTAGTTCAGCAAGTATTCTTATAAGGTTCTTGGCGTGGTCTTCATCCATGGATTGAACAGGATCATCAAGCATCACGAATTTCCAACATGGGTTGTTTAGTACCCGCTGAGAGAAGTATATGCTCAGACAAAGACAGTTCATGTGAGATTCGCTGAAGCAACTAACTGGGTTCATGTTTTTACCATAAGAAATTGCCTTGATCTGTATTCTGCGGCTTTTCCCTTTTGTTGGAACCATTTCAGAGAATTGTATCTTCTCATGTGGGTTCAGTTTCGCATAAAAATCCTTTATCTGTTTGGTCAAGTCTGTGAGTAATTTCTCTGACTTGGACTTCTCAAATTTCTCGACTTCTTCTACCAAGTCAGAAACCTGATTCAAATTGTTTTCAAAAATTCCAACGTACTTAATATCATCTAGATGGTCGATTATTCTGCGAAACAGCAGCGCCTTATTCAGCTCGGCTTTTTCTTTAGTTGACAGCCCCGGCATTTTTGATACCAATGTCCTTAATAAAGACTGAACGTCGTCCTGCAATTGTCTCAGAATATGTTCTGTCTCTTTGACATGCTCTCGGAATGCGCCCAATTCAGATTTAAGTTTTGTTTCATCAAACCGGGTTTTGCCTTGTGTAGTCAGTTCCGCCTCGTTGATGAGGTATTCGAGCTCTTTAGTCAACCTTGCGAGAGTCTCATTCGACGATATTATTTGCTTGCTGACAACATCAATCCTTTTGGTTTCATTCGCGTATTCGGGATCTTTTGAAATTCTCTCTTTGATTTTCTCTATCGTGAATATATTGGGGAAAACAGCAATTTTTTGGATCATCTCTTCCTTTAATTGACGGACCTTCGCAAGCTTAGCATTGATATCGGTCAATAGTTCCATCGCGCCTTTGGCTTCTTTCATTCTTTCATCTATTAGTCTTCGTTTTTCATCAGTAAGCGTTTCTTCCAAGCAGAATGGGCATGTTGAGTCGCCAATTAATTCTTTACCCATTTCTAAGAACTTGTAAAGCTCAACCTTGACGATTCTCAAGCCTTTCAGAGAATCAAAGAGTTGTCTTAGGTCTTCTATCAATCTTGATGGATAATTAACAATAGTATGATCTGGAATCATCAGGGCTTGAATTGTTTCGAAGTTTTTGTCTCTTTGAGCCAGTTGGAGAACTTCTTTATCGAGGCTTTGACCCAATTCATCTATTGGTTTGGTTTTAAGCGAGTACGTTTTGGTTATGCTCTTTACCAGTTCTTCTTCAAAAGTTTGTTTTGAAAAAGGTCGATGCGTCATGATCATGTTTAGAGCCTGGAGTTCTGTGAATCCCTTTAGTTCGCTTTCTAGTCCATAGAGGATTTTTTGGGAAGATTCATATCGACTTTCACCTTTCTTAGAATTCAAGAGTTCTTGCAGAGCGGTACGGAACTCACTCAGAACCCCGAGACCGAGTATTTTGTTAGTTTCTTCCCAGCGATCTTTGGGATCGGTTTCAACATAATGCTTGATCTCTACTTGCGAGAGAATCGGTTTGTGAACTTCAGCAAAACTGATTCCTAGCGAGGAAAAATCTTTCACAGGAGAATCATCGATATAGTATTCCTTCTTTTCTGGACTCAGTAGTTTTTTCTGGAGCTTTATTTCTCTTTCACCAATTTCAGCCAAAACCTCAACTGACGTTTCTTGGTCCTTATGGCAATGCAGATTACGCAGAAAATCTCCTACATACTCACTCTTGCAAAGTGATTTTTTCCTTCTGGATATTTCATCGAAAAAAAACCATTCTAATGCTTCCACAAAACTGGATTTGCCAGAGGCGTTTAAGCCCTTTATGAGTATTGCACTTTTGTCCAATCTTAGCGTCTGTTTGTCTCTGAACCCCCTGAATCCAGAGATAGTTACTTCCTTAAGTCTCACTGATGTTCGCCTCAACGAATCCATCGAATTTCGGTGAAAGCCCTTCTCCTTTATCGCGGATATATGATTTCACATATTCTTTGTGGATATTGCTCAGAATTTCTGCAAGTTCCTCCAGAAGTTTATCTTCGGGCATGCTTTAAATATATCACCTTTTTGCTTTATTTCGTTTTGCATTTCAAACAATATCACTATCGTCAAACCTAACGCGCGTGTTTATTATGACGGGCGGCCTCCTTTGGACGTATCGATAGCGTGTTGTCGTCCCTCTCTGCTGAGTAACTCCGCCTTTGACCGAACTTATCAGCGAGTTTCCGCTGCTGTCCTGTCGTAGTAGAATCTTCGTCCGTACTTCGCTGTGCAATGTCCCTATATGATCGACGACCTGCTAGTGGGAGCTTGCTCCATTCGGACATGCAACCCAATGGCTTCCACTGGTTTTTTAGTTCCTCCTTACGAACTGATTTTTCGCAGTTTTATTTGTCTTTAAGACCTATTTTAGGCTTAAAAAAGGATTTTAACGAAAGTCCTGACTCGTAGTTTTTCGAATGTTGTGGACAGCAATCCTTATATTTACCTTCGAAGAACTACGTTTATTGGAACCCGCATCATGGATTGAGTTCAATGAGCGAAAAAGACGAACTCGAAAAGTGGATCCTCGAGAATATGACCATAGATGTGAAAGAGAAGCTGTCCGAGCACAAAGACAGAGTAAAGCAATACATGGAGTTCACGGAGAGTGGCGAAATTATGCTTCGGGAATCAGATCATATTCCTACATGGGCACGAATTATCCTCTATGCAATCGGCAAACTGTACGCACACTATGCCAGACTTACACCAGAAAAGGTTGTGAGCGCAAAGGAATTGATCGCCACTCTTAATTTGCCCGAGGGAACCGTGAAGTCGGCGATTTTCAGACTCCGCAATAATGGTTGGATCTTCGCTCAAGAAGGAGTATACCAAGTGCGTTACGGAAGCATAGGCCAAATTTTGGACACAATTGATCAAGCTTTGAGAGGGAGGTGATGACATGGACAATGGAGAGACGCTTCGTTGCAAACTAAGATACGGTGATGTCGAATTCGAAATCGAAGGACTTGCAGATCCTGAACTCACCAAGAAAATAAACAATCTGTACGAGTTGTTCACTGATGCAATCAAAAAGGGAAAGGTCACGACTGGAGTGGAGGGCGAATCACAACCGAGACGCAAGGGAGGAGGCCGAAGACCTCCGTTCATAAAAAACGCCATCTTGAACATAATCAAGCAGGAACCAGAATGGTTCGTTGATAGATCCCCTGAAGAAGTCACTGAGAAATTGAAGACTATCTACGGCGTGCCAGGTGCTAATGTTACTCCAGTTGGCACGGCCTTGATCAGATTGTTTGCGGACGGCGAACTCACAAGGAAGGAAGTTGATGGAAAATATCTTTATTCCATCACCGCCCTAAAACGAGATTAGTTTTAAGATATCGCAAACAGAATGCCCTTGGAAAAACGCAAAAAAGCGTTAGTGTGGGAAGTGATCGTCTCCTCCAAATCCAAAGAGAACCCAAACCGGCAATTAGGGAGTTGGCATAGGAGGTCTCTTCTGTGCATAACGGTAGCGCCGCGGTCTGCCCTCTCTGCCCAAAAGTCCCTCTTTGACCAAGTCGATAAGGGCATGAGCAACTGCAGTGCGGTCGTAGTGATAACCCAGCAAGGCCATCTGATTGTACACTTCTTCAAGGCTTCTCGAAGTCGCAAACCATTGCTCAGACCACAGTCTTTGAATGACACCCTTGCAAGTCTCTGCCTTAGCTGAAGGCCGAGTCGAGTTTGCTATAATAACAGGCTGCTTTGCATACTCTGTAACCGTTGACAGTATCCTCTTCATTGCTTCCTCCAGTTGATCAGGCTGCGCCTCAATGTCAAATTCCAGATTGCCTACTTTCATCTTGACTTTAATCGGCTGCGGCTGCTGGGGTTGTTCTGTCATGCTGGTTCCTTATTGCTTATTGTATTGTGCATCATGCACATGCGCAATTCTTAAATACTCACCAACATACCACATATTGCCTATTGGTGAATTCAATTGATTCAACAACCACAATATACGCCAACAACCACCAAATATAACTTTCCACTAATGAGCCTAGAAGACACATCACTACCACAACGATTCATGGAACTCTCCTTACGCACGATAAAAAACATCCACAACAACACAGCCCAAAGCCCACCGCCTCAACTCACCACACAAGAAACAAACGAGGGTCAAGAAGAATTCACGCCAGCCTTCCTTGGACAAACAACTCTGCAACACAGACCAATCCCACTTCAGCCTCGTCCAGATCAGACGCCAGTCATCGCTATAGACGTGTCAAGCATACGGCTCGGCGAAACAGACACAGGCATCCTACTCGCCTTGAGACCCGCAACCGTGTGGAAACAAAGAGGCTCAGTTTATCGCTACATGCGCTTCGGACCATTCCCAATACACATAACAGACCAAAACCAACACGACATCCTCAGCCTATTCCACGAACACAACCACACTCAACACGGAAACAACCTGCTCCACCAGCTCACGAGCACACCAGACCTCAACCAAACACAAACCCGCATCACAGCACTTCTCGAAAAATGGCTCCAAACCCAAATTGCAGCCCAAGCCAGAAACAGCCTCATCCTCCTAGACGGCAGCCTCACCGCAGGAACCAACGAAAACCCACCCAGCGCAATCACACGCCTACTAGAAACAGCACGTAACAACCACAACACAATACTAGCCCTAACAAAAATCACACGCCTACGCCTAAACGGACACAACATAACCAACCTCATCGAAGCAAACCAGAAACCATGCCTCCTCCAACTAAACGGCTACCAAACACCCTCAACCTACAACCACATACGCCAAATGGGCGCAATCTACGTAGCCAAACTCAACCACAGCCCATACACATTCCGCCTCGACACAGACGTAGACATATCCAGCCAACAGGCGGTTGAAGCAGTTGAACACCTCATAGCCAATGACCTCATAACAGACGGCTACCCCGAAACCCTCAGGCTAGCACACATACACGCCACATTCACAGCCAACGAAGTCATAGGCATCCAACGCTTCTTGGCTCAAGCATACGGCATCAAAATAGCCCAGCGACCGAACATACGACGCCTATTATTCGGACCATACGGAACCCGACACGAAACCTGAGGAACCCGCCATGCGGCTGTACAAAAAAGAAGGCAACACCATACAAATCCTAAGCTTCCCAAACGAGACAGTTGAGAAAGGCGACTACTTGCTCATCGAAGACCCCAAACAAAACCGAGCCCAAATCGTCCAAGTCATAGACATCCAATTCGCAAATATACCAGGCATAATCGAAGACCTACTACGCGACACAACAAACGGACACACCGAGGGCGAACTAGCAGGAACAGACTACGATCCCTTAGAAATAGCCAGCCAAATCACAGTCATCCAAGACAGCCGCATACTCATATGCAAAATAAGAGCCAGCCTAGAAAAAGCCCATTTAACCACAGGCGGCACATGGCTACCCAGCCGAACACAATCACAAATAAAACGCCTATCAACAGCCACACTGCTTAACCTAATCAGAATCAACCACGCATTACCAATCAACCTAGGCGAAACCAAAGACAACACACAACTCAACATAGACGCAACCGCATTAGACGGCGCATTAAACATCGTCACAGGAAAAAAAGGCACAGGCAAAAGCCACCTATCCAAAATCCTAGTCCTAGGCTTAATCCAACACGGCGCACCCACAGTCATACTCGACCTAAACGGAGAATACAGCCAAATAGGCTACGAACAAAACGGCACAAAAAGCCCATACCACAACAAAATCCATGTATTGACACCCAGCGTCAACTTCAAAGTCACCCTAGCCCAAATGAAACTCCGAGTAATCATGAACATACTCATCCACGCCTTAAACCTGCCCGGCACATCAGCACGAGAATTCAAACGCATCTGGCAAGCCCTGGACGAAAGAGCTGAACTGACACTGAAAGACCTAGGCGACGCCCTGCGCAACCTCAAATGCAACCAACACGTCAAAGACGCCCTGCACTCACGATACTACAGCATGGTCAACTCAGGCTTCTTCACCGACAACCCGTCACAGGCGCTCAACCTGGAAGACCATTTCTACGCCATCAGAAACGGCGGCGCCTTAGTCATCAACCTACAAGACACAGGCTTGCTGGACCGCCAAATCGTAGTTGAATACATGCTGAGCAAACTCACAGACCTCCTAACCCAGCATAAGCTAAGAGCTGTGTTCTTATTCGCCGAGGAAGCGCATCTCTATCTACGTGAAACCTACTGGGACGACATAGTAACCCGCATGCGCCACTACGGGGTATTCACCACATTCATCACAAATCAACCCGACACCATCAGGGAGAACATCTACCGCCAAGCAGACAACATATTCCTCTTCAACTTCACCAACGAGCATGACTTAGAAACCGTAAGCCACGCAGCCAAAGTCGACGCAGAAACAGTCAAATCCATAGCCGCAGACCTACCAACCCAACACTGTATCTTACTGGGCAACAGCGTCAGAGACTTCCCACTCGTAGCCAAAGTGCGCAGTCTAAACGTGCAAACAATGGGACAAACACGCTTATTCTTCAACCAGACCAAGGCGATAAACCTTAAGCAGTAAGCATTGCTTGAGACTTAACAAAGTTCTAGGTTCGTTCATGCTTTTTCAGAAGCAATTCGTTCTCCATGTATTTGTGGTTGAGCATCTTCTTTATCTTCACGTATCTTCGTGAACCCATCCCCGTCTCTTTCTCGTATATGTTGATCTCTCCCTCGAAAAGATCCAGCACAGCACGAGCTTCCTGTGGAGGATGCATCTCGGGGTCCATCACTGCCAATGTGGTGAAGCCTTCCGACCGGAGTTCTGGAACAAGCCCTGCTAGCCACCGCCTTGTTTGAACTGCATGATGCTGCAGCAAGACATCTGAGACTAAGCCTAAGCAGATTCTTCTAGGCTTCTTCTGCGACGAATCCAACTTGCGGATCGCTGAAGTCAAGGCAATGTTAATGTCGGTGAGGTTTTCAACTCCCTTCAGCTTGAACACGTTAGGCAAGCTCTTGACGATTGCATCCGCCTGAGGATTACACACGAAAACGTAGAAGCTTGACGGAAACTCTTCTGCCAGGGTTTTCATTACACCCGGGTCGATAGTGACGTAAAATGTAGCCTCACCATTCTCTGCCCCAGCCTCAAGAAAACTCTTAACCACCAAGTCTCTTTCGTCGCAGGAAGGAGACGTCAAGACTACTGCGTAACGCTGAGGTATTCCACCAAATAACAAGCTGTCGAGATCCGGATACCCAGTCGAAATGAGACTTGGAGCCTTCTCTGACACTGCAGTAGGCATGGGCTTCGGGACCATGAGACGCCCGGTTTCTGCGTAAATGATTTTCGACTCAGTCTTCTCTATGTCTTTCTTGGCGCCTAGCTTCTGGAATATTTCAAGCGCTTGATTGAGCAGGTTGTGGGCTTTTTCTCTGTCGCCCTTTTGATCTCTTTCCAAGTACGCTCGAGCGTATTCGAAGAGGACGTATCTAGCGAAAATGTAGACGTTCCAGCGTCTTGCATCTAACGCCTCAAACTCTTGAAGACACTTCTCAAAATACTCGATGGATTCCTCCCACTTCTTCTGAGCACGGAACAGCATTGCCCTTACTAGATCTGCGTTCGCGATAAGCTGTTTATCATTTTTTTCGAGAGCATACTTTTGCAGGTCGTCAACTAGGTTTTTGGCTTTCTCGATTTCCCCAAGCTCTATGTAAGTATGAATCTTGAATTGTATGTAGCTCATCGTTACGTATTTTGCTCCAGCTTTTTCTAGGATTTCGAACCCTTTTTCCATAAGCTCCTTTGCTCTGACGTATTCGCCCTTCTCAAAATCAAGCCACCCAGGGAGGAAGTAACCACTAGCGATTCCCTGAAACTCTTTCGTTCTTTGGGCAAAGTTGAGAGCTTCCGCGTAATATTGTTCGCTCTTGTCCCATTCGCCCAATATCTGATAAATCCATCCAAGAGTACCCACAGAAAAATAGA
>Ga0315307_1000731_pt1 | contig 14218 bp, 25 predicted proteins | sample TDP2_MG_FD_203079 | JGI IMG/M metagenome (GOLD analysis project Ga0315307, IMG submission 203079) | Freshwater sediment microbial communities from Lake Towuti, South Sulawesi, Indonesia - TDP2 | ecosystem: Environmental > Aquatic > Freshwater > Lake > Sediment | place: Indonesia: South Sulawesi... | reverse complement strand
CACCGCAAATCGACTGTGAAGCTTCATAGAAGCGCAAGTCTCCTTAAGAGTTCCCTTTGACGACGCCTGCTCTTCCATCTCAACGAATAGGGGAGTTGCCGCCGGGAAGGTTTCTGGACACCTTTTAGCTGTTGAAATTGAATACAACTTCAACAAAATGCCTGTTGAAGTGCTGTTGAAGTTGGGGATTCTGCTAAATTTGCCAGCATTATACTTGCCAGCACTTGCCAGCAGCTGCCAGCAAATGTTGAAGTTTTAGATTTTTTGAGGCATTTTTGAGGTTTTAGGGGTGTCCGACACCATTCTGTTGAAGTTACGATCTATTGTTCCAAAGATGTCATACTTCTCGCTCTTCAGCGCTTCAGCTGGATGTGTTTCTATGAAGTGAATCAATGCTACAGTCACTAGATGGCTTGGAGATCTGATATAGCGCCTACGCATCTCTGCTTTATTCTCTTCATAGAATTTCTTTGTCTCTTCCCACCATTCGATAGGAATTGTCACGTTAGTCCATCCATCTTTCTTGCTTACCATTTTTCATCATTGACTCATACTGGAACAATCCAGTATATCAAACTATGGATTATTGACATATAGTTTTAAATCCAAGTTATATCCTAGAAATCTCCTAGAAGCATCCTAGAGGCGAAACAAACTATGCCTCAACAAGGATTTGTAAATGTGACTCTCCCTGTGAGAGTCGTGAACCTCTTAGATAAGTGCCGAATGAAAGATCCCAAAACTGGGAAGGAAAAATCTAGAACCGACACACTGCTAGACCTAGTAGAGCTATCAGCCAGCGTCAACGCTCAGATCGCACAAGCACTTGAAGCATGGAGAAATCAAACATGAAATTCTATGTAATCATCAGAGAGATTCAAAATGGCTTCATAGTTGATGACAGCGCAACAGGAGTCTCCTTCGTTCCAAGTTTTGAGGCAGCGATAGCTCGTGTCGTTGCTCTTTGGAAGGAATGGAATCAAGCATGACTATCGTATGCTTTCGTCACCTAAAGAGGAAGGCGGTGACGTTCCGATGCGGATATGCCTATTGTATTGAATGTGCCAAGCAAGCGAACAAAGAGGAGCAGCGAGATGACTGAGAAGGAAGAGCCTGAAGTTGCGGAGCTTCTCATCGAGTTCAAAAGTAAATCGCTAGGGTACTTCAAGCTCCGAGTCAAAGGCGAGATCTCCCTAGAAACAAAGGAAGCGGAATAGCTATGACTAAGATAGAGATTGAAAACCTGCAAGAAGGCTATATCATCACGGTCATCACTCCATACTATACCTACAAATACGCTCGAAGAACCCTCAAAGAAGCCCTACAGCTTATCGAGCAGCGATTCTCTTGAGATATCGTTATCGTTGTCGTCGTTGTGGAATGTACTTCAATGTTCGAGCAAACGCTATAGCTTGCGAGTTGAGTCACTATGCAAAAAAATCTTGAATACTTCTCATACTTCTGCGCTGACTGCGTGTACTGCGATAAATTTCCTAAGCTGACCTCTATGCAGCGTCAGATCCTAAGCCTCCCTAGAATACTGAAGAAGGAAGGCCTATCAGGGTTCAAGCTGACCACTAAAGAAGCCTACCCTCTAGTTCTCAAGTATCTCTGTCATTCACCTGAGTTTGAGGAGGAAGCTCGCCTTTGGAAGGATGCGCTTATGAGGCTTCAGGATCTCGCTAGAGAAAGGATACGCTGTAGAAGATACGCCAGCATGGGAGGATGGACTATAAGCCCTGTTGAACCTGCCTGCAGCCTGCTCCACTTGAGGAAGGGAATAAAGCGATGACTGAAGAGCAGCAGCTTAAGAAGACTTATCGCTTGAGCGAAGAGCTTTGTCAGAAACTTGACCGCTATTTCAAGGCTAATCCTTTGAAGACTGACAGCGAGAACATTGAGGATCTCCTAGAGCTAGGTCTTGAGCCTCCTGAATCTGAAGGCGAAGTTGTTGAACGCTGGCTCTGTCCTTTCTGTCAAAATCCTTTCAGCGTAGAGAATAGGTTACGCCTACTCTCTCACTTTAAGAACACGCATCTCCTAGAGTTTGAGGAGAACCCTGCGCTTATGAAACTCCGCAAGATCTTTCAAGTTGCCATCAACACAGGCAAAATCAAAGAATGCGAGTTCTTAGATCGCAGTAAGTATCCCTTTGAATGCCTCAAAGACTTCCCTGACAGAACCTACAAGATAGATGGGATGCTCAAGTGTATGGCCTGTCAAATAAGGCAAAGGCAAACTCTTGAGAGAAGAACAGGCATTCCTCTAGCTCCTGTGCAGCAGCCTATGTGTGACTGCCACTTCATAGAAGGAACATACTATTGCTCGAAATTCCATAAGATCTGTGATCATCCGAAGTGCTATCACTACGTCAAAAAGGAGACAGAACAATGAGCAATAGTAATCCTGCTTTTGTAGCTCATGGCAAAAGAAAGTTGCTAGAGTACGCAAGGCGGTTCTATCCTCAAATCACAGAGGAAGAAGAAGCCTTACAGAAAGCACTCTACGACTTCAAGATAGACGCTGCCAAAGTAGCATTCAATCCTAGAGAACTAGCTGAAAGGCGAAGAGATCTCAAAACTAAATGGCGCATGGATCATACAACAGCGTTTCACTTGATACGAGATATTTCTGAGAAAGAGCGAGAAGATCTTATGAAACACTATACCGTTGACATTGACGATATGACTAAGAGAGAGATCTTAAGTTTCTCTAGTGCTATCGAGCAGCGTAAGTTTGGTTTGCTGACTAGCTTTGTGAAGTTTGAGCAGCTGCCTGAAGTCGTTGTGTTGAAGTCGAATATCGCTGACGAGGGCAAGGACTATCAGCAGAGAATGATCCTATCTCTTCGCCTCGCCTGCCTCCGACTAGGAGAGTTTGAAAGCAAGGTCTTGATGCCTAAAGACTTGATTGATCCTGTAAGCACTAGCGAGCTTTGGAATCGCTACATGAACGATCCAGCGAAAGGACTTATAGCGATTCGACAGGCTGAAGCCAGAGAAGTTCAACGAAAGAGGACAGGCAGCGAAGCAGGATGGGAGCGAGTCTACAATGAAACTTTCTTCCCGAGAACAAGCAAGATCCGACTAGCGATCAGGCGATTAGAGGAAGCACATAACTACAGCGCTATCATCTCAGGAGAGAAAGATCCTAAACTCAAAGTACGCATAGGAGTCTTAGATGACGTTAGACTTGAAGCCATACAAAGAGCGTTGTCAAAACCTGAATTTGTAACGCTCGTCACCAAATTCAAAGAAACATTCAGCGAAGCAGAATGGCTTAAGTATCGAGCGCTCGCCTGCTTCGCAGCTGGAACAGCTACACGAGTCGGAGAGACAATGGAGCAAGGCATACTAGGCATAAGACTGCGAGATCTCAACCTTGATCGTCAGCCTCCAAGAGTCCTAGTCTACGACAAGAAGACGAAGCGTAGACCTACAGGAGAATGGAATAAGCCTCTACCCAACATCACGATCCGCACATTATCCGACTATCTAGCTAAACGCTATGGAGTAGCGAACACGCCTGAATCAATCATCAAGATCTGCCAAGAACACAGAGACGAAAAACTCTTCCCCGAAACCTACGACCACTATCTCAAAGTCTTCCGAGAAGCCTTAAACGCCATAGGACTCCAAGCCGTAGACCGACCATTCCATAGCCTACGCCATAGCTTCGTTGACTGGATGGCTGAAACAGAACTAGGCCTAAACCTCCTCGCCATCGCTACGCTTGGAGGATGGGATAACATAGACACAATGACAGAACACTACTTCGGAGGCGCAGCTGCACTCGTAGACTCATGGGCGCTTGAAGCATACGGACAGAAGAAGCGTGAGCCTGTGCCTTTCGAGAAAGGCTTAGAAGAGATCTAAAACAGGCGTATCAAAGGAGCATACGGATTAAAGCGAATGTTGAAGAAGTGCAAAATCTATCTCTTTAGTTCGATGACCGTTAATTGTCTTTGCGCAGCATAGAATGTTCCTGATCCAACTGCCCACTGAATCTTTATCGTGTGTGGACCTGCGGAAACGGTTTCCAACCATTGACCTGCAAGCTCATGTCCGTCTGCCCCTGCGTCAGCGGTAGGGCTTTTACCATGAAGGTAAGTTTTGATTACGCCATCAATCACTATGACGCAGCGGTCGAGTGCTCCTGAAGTGCTGTTGCTTGCTCTTGTCGAGAATAAAATGAGCAGCGGAAATGCGCCAGTGGTAAGTGTTATCGACATATTCGGCATATCGACAAACGATGTACTCGCTGTGGAAATAAGGTCAAATGCGCTTGCTTGAGCGCTTTGTGTTATCGGATTAGAAATATCTACACCATCAATCGTTATTCCAGCATCGCAAGCAAGGTTCTGCTTCAAAGTTCCAGCATAAAGATTAGCCAGATAGGCGTTCAGCCACTTCTTGCTGCTAGATCCTAAACTAAGGGTAGCATCCAGCTGAGGGATAAGATCAGTAGTTATCTCTCCCATACTTACCAACCACGACTGCTGAACAGCAGCCTCAGTCGTAACCTCTTCTCCTTCAGGCACACTAACATCAGGCTCACCATCATACTCCAAAATTGACTCGTACACATGAGGATTCCCACTATCATTCTTAGCTTCAACCTCAAACTTCTGCTGAGGAGGAATAGAAACTACAAGCGTTCTAGGATTCGCCAGCGTAGCAAACTGATTGCTGAAAGGATTAGGCATAACGAAAGGAACTAGCTGGCCATGAACCTTGAAACGCCACTTGCTGCTGCTGTACCATGCGTGACCGAAAGCTAGAACGCTGGCTTCCTTATCGCTCTTATTATAATAGTGATTGATGACAGTCCAACCGCTTCCAGCAGCAAGCGTTAAACCCGAATGACGAGAACCCAATCAACCTAACGCCCATACCTTGCTTTTGCTATTCCTGCTGAAAGTCGTTCAGCAGGCGTAGGCTCAGGAGCTATGGGAGCTTGCGCTCGTGTAGGTTCTCTCCCTGCGCTAACTAATCCTCTCGATATTGCCTCTGAAGGACTTGGCGTAGGCGTAATCGTAGGCCTTGCTTCTCGCGCTTCGATGTGTGTTGGAGCAGCTGTTTGCACAGGTGTAGGCGTAGGTGTGGGCGCATAAGTAGGCATAGGAGCGTAGTAAGGCGTTGGAGGAGCATAAGGCGTTACAGGAGGAGGCGCTTGCTCAATTCTTGCGACTTCCTCTCTTCTTTCAGCTGCTACGGCTCTTCCAACTCCGAAGTATCCGCTGACTCTGCTAGGCTCAGTCAAAAGCTGCGTACTACGCTGCCTCTCAAAATATCCTTTTCCACTTACAAGCGTTGTAGCTCTTCCTGTATATCCTCTATAACCTGCGCTAATTCCGTAAGGTAGAACTGGCTCAGGCGCAACACTCTCCTTCTTCGCCTTCAACCTTTCAAGAATCAGATCTAACAGCGTCATGCTTTCTCCTCCGCTTCAATCTTCCTGCGTTCTTCCTCAGTCAACTGCCTAGTGACGACAATCGCCCAAGCGTTATGATTGTTAGCGCCATCCGTGTTGTAGCAGAAGAATTTGAGATCGCTCTTCTCATGGCTGACGAGATAAGGTTCATCAAGTTCAATGGTAAGAGGCGAAGTAGGCAGCACGATCTCGCTGTCAGTTTCCTCCTGATCAGGTAGAACTGGATTCTCGTCAACCTGAATCCAACCGTTCAAAACTGCTGCTGTATCTCCGCATAGAATTACCTTCGTAATCGCTTCCTGCCTAATCTTAACAATCGTCTTGATAGCGCTCGCTCTGACCGTACCCTTCGTAATCGTTCCCTTCAGATTATAGACTCCCATCTATCCTTCCTCCTTAAGCATGAGCCAGTAGATCACGCCTGTACCTACGATCACGATGATCCAGCTGAAGATCAGCCAGCGCCTCCGATCCTCTAAAGGCATGAGTCCTGACGGACTCAGCCAGTTCAACTGCGTTATCAAGCTTGGCAGGACAAACGCCCACAACGCAAACAGCGCTATGAGCAGCGTAGTGACTTTCATTCATTAGATCCTCCCCAACAGCTTCAGTAAGACGACTACCCATCCTCCTCCTCCTGAGATCGCAGCGATCACTTCAACTCTCGTAAGCCTATGCTCCAATTTGACCATATCCTGATGATATGTCGTCATTGGAACGAATTGAGGATCTTTCTTGTTCTCTGACATTTTCATTTTCCTGTCCTGTAAGGAGATTCTCTAGCTTCTCGCTCTTTGGCGTATGCTGCATACTCCTTCTTCGTCATCGTCACAGTTCCTGCCTCTGTCTTCACGAAGACTCTTCCTCCATACGCAGGCGTAGGCGTTGCCAAGTATTTTGGCGAGACGATCTCCGCTGTCGTCTTCCCTTCCACTGTCTTCGAGAATATCCAAACGCCTTTCGTAAGATCTTGATAGAACTGCTGAAGGTTCGCTACGTCTTTCTGAAGTTGAGGAACAAGCCACTCCTGATATTCTTGAACTATCTTAGCGTTCTGCGAAGCGATGACGTTCTCCCACCAATCGTAATATGCTTTGTACGCTGGATCACGCATAACCTTCTCCTTCGGTACTCCTGTCAAATAGCCTTTCTCGATAGCGAACTCAATTCTCTTGTCAGTAATGTAAGGCTCTGTATCTCCTCCTGTCAGAATTGCACGAAGCTCATTCGTCATTCCATATTGAGCGTTAATCTTAGCCTTCTCTTCTGCGCTTAGGCGATCCCACTTCGCAAGATAACTCGCTCTCTCGTCAGGAGTTAAGACAGGCGCAACAATCTCAGGATACCAAACCTTCTCATAGAATCTTCCTCCTTCAACTGGCTTATCCGCTTGAATAACCCAAGGTTGAAAGACTACTCCTCTCCGATCTTGAACTCCTCTTCCTTCACTCTTCTCCAAATTCTCACCTCCATTCGTCATTGTTGTTTGAGTTTGACTCACATCAAAACTGGGAGTTTGCGTTTTACCTTCGCCAGCGATCTCTTCAGCTTTCACTCCTCTACGCCAGAGAACCCAAGCTATCACAATGACCGCTATCACGCCTACCAAAGCGTAGATCCATTTTCGCATTCGTGATCACCAAACCGTAGGAGGCAGGAAGCCCCCTCCATACAACGCTTGAAGTTCATACCAACGCTGGAACTGAGGCGTAACCTGTCCTTGAACTGTCGGAGCTATGATCATGCCTGTCGGAGTGACTTCAGCGCCTAACCTGATAGCGGTCTTGTAGAACTCTGGCAGCTCAAGATATTGCGGAGGCGTTGGTTGAACTAATCCAGCTGATAATTCGCTTGTAGGTTTCTTCGCTTCAGCCAGAATGTCAGTCAATCCTTTAGCATAAGCTTCAAGCTGCTCCCTGATAATCCAAACTACCCAAAGCGCTATGAAGCCTATCGCTCCAACCGTTATCAACTGCCATGCTTTCATATCTTCTTCACCAAACCCCACACAAGAATAGCGCCAAACACTAGAATCATCAAGAAGATTCCTACGCTAACCCAGTCAATCTCAGGCATCTCAAAAAGCTTGAACTCAGGCAGCGTGATCTCAATAGGCTTCCATTCAGGCAGCTGCCATTCTACAGCTGTAGCTCCGATGGGATAAGTGTACTCATAAGGTCGGTATGCCTCTGTAGGATCGTAAGTGATGTAATGCTCGAAAGGACTCTTCGGAATATACCACGGTAGATTTGAAGTCGGAGTCGTTGCCTGTGCAGGCCATAGCTGCGTGCCTATCTGCTCGCCTACTCGAATAGCAGGATAGAAAAGCATCTTTGATCCTGAAGTGACGAACTTGTATAGCTCATCAAGTACATAGCTCAAAGCATTCACGCTCCGCTGATAGTGAGAAAGCGCTGCAAGAGAGGTAGGATCTCTGCTACACTATCTCCTCTTGCACAACTGTTAGATCCGCAACGCCTGTGACGCTGCCTACTGTAAGCTCCAGCTTGAGATCGCCAGTCTTTAAGCCTCGTGTATCAAAGAATCCAAGCTCTTCAGGCACAACGAAGGTTAAGCCTTTATACACTAGGACTCCTGCGCCATCCACGTTCTCAACGCCATACTCCTGCTTATCCGTGATCTGACTGTGCATCCAATCAGATTCAACAAGCTCCAAAGTCTTAGGCGAATACTGTCGTATCCGATACCTTGAGCATAGAACATCGTTGCGAAGACTGTTATCTCTAACCTTCAAGAAGAAGTTTCGTATGATATTGCCTACCTCAATATCATACTGGAATCCATAGTCCGTTTTAGCTACAAGAGTCTTCGCAGGCTGCTCAACTTCGTACAGCTTGATCAAGCGTTCCCATGAACTGCCAAAGTGCGCCTTCGCTTCGTCATCCGTCATCTCAACCTCTCGAAGCGTAGGCTGAACATAGCCGAAGTCCTGTGAGTAGTAGCTGGATACATCTGCGTCAGCTCCGAAGATCGCTTCATGCAAGAGCGAACTGAATCCAAACGCAGGGAGAAGCGCTGAAACATCGAAAGGATTGTTAGGATCTAGAGCGAAGTCATATATGCAGGAAGCATACGCCTTCAGATTCGACTGCGAAGTAGATGTGCTTGTCTTTGTTCTCTCAGGCTGCGTACCATAGAAGTAGTGGCACTTGTAATGCCTGAGCGCAAAGCTCTCGCTCTTCAGAACATCTTTGCCTGCTGCGATGACCTTCAAGCTATTAACGAAGCTCATAGGATTATCTTCGTTCAATACAGGCGTAGTCGTCTTCGTATCGTACTGAATGATCAATCGTTCACGGATCTTCTGAATCCAACGGTCACGAGGAATATCTGCTCGCTTCGTCTTAGAAGCTACGCTGGCTGCATCGTCACCGACCAAATAGGTGTAGAGCGTTCTCTCAGAGAAGGACACCATACTTTAAGTCCTCCTCTAAGCAAGCTTGGCCTTGATTACAGCTGGCTGCACAATGCTGAAGTACAGGAACAGAGCAGCTATCACAACAACGATCATAACAGCTGCTGTCTTCAAACTCATGCGTGCATCTCCTCCATTTTCCTACCCCAAACTTAAATTCACAAAGCACATAGGTAGATGTGGCAGCAGTGACTGTAGTGCCACTCGTGGCGAAGAAAGGTAGAAAGCTAGTCATACTCGACACAAGTACTATCCATGAAGCTCACGACTCGATCCTGCGAACAACTGTACCCAAGAAGATCAGGGATGCCCTGAAGCTTCAGGTAGGCGATATGCTGATCTGGCGAATCGTAACTCCTGAAAAAGCTTCAGTCCGAGTGTTCAAACAGGAGATGAGCAAATGACCAAAGTCAAATGCAATATGAATGAATGTAGATACAATCGAAAAAATCAATGTACGAGAAAATTAATTACAATCAAATTAGAGGGATATACAGGCGAAGAGTTGCCTTCATGTCAAGAATTTAAACAGGCTGCTGGATGAGACAGGTTTTCATACGCTTATCGTAGAGAATGAAGTAATGCTCATACTGTCCTGTCAAACTCTTGAGATCTATCTCAAGATCTCCTGAGCCATTTGAAGGCGCTGGAATCCACTTCTTCAAGAAAGCTATATCGTTAGGATGATGATGATAGAAAGCGATTATGTAGTGTGCCTGCGAAAGCACTAGGTTATGAAGCTCAGGACTGCGCCTAGCAACAGCGATATATCCAATTCGCTTCTTAGCGCCTCTCTTAACAATCGTAGCGAACTCAGGTAGAATCACATTCTTATCAGCGTAGAGATCAGCCTCATCCACAAGAATCATAGCATTATCGAGATAGCTGTAGACTGTTGCCATGCAGCTTTGAAAAAGCCCTGTGTCAGGCTCTTGCTCAGGCTCAATAACTAGATTGGTAACTCCTCTATCCCAATAATATTGAATCTGCTCAGGCGCAGTGACAACTACGCCTAACTCCTGATGTTCACCTGTAGTATCCCAAACAACTGTGCGCTTGAAGGCTAAGATGATCTTCTTAGCAAGATAGCTCTTGCCTGAAGTGCTGAACCCGAGAATCGCAACTCTATCTCCGTACTGAAAGGTCGTCATAAGCAGGCTTCCTACGAAACATGAAAGGAGGATAGATCAAGCTGATAGCGCCTGTCAATAGATCCACAGTCCAACGAGCTTCACACGCTACGCACTGCCTAACCTTCTTCTCGGTTTGCAGCAGGCCTGCGTAATCTCGATACTCCATGCGCTGCGTATGCTGGCCTTCAGGCTGAACATTGAAGACAGCGAAGCTACGACAGAAAGGACAGCGAATCAATAGATCCTGCCATCTTCGTCAAGATGCTCGACTCTAAGTTGCGTGTCCAACACTATCTTGAATCCTCTATTCGTGATCTCCATGCTAAACCAGATCGCAGGATCAACGCCTGTCGGAGCAGTGTTCTTGAATCTTCCTACAGCTTTCAAAACTCGCCTGTGAATTAGCATACAGGCTGTAGAACCTCCATCCACTTCAAGCATCGCATGAGGCGTTGTTTCTAACATTCTTGGATCAGCATACGGGAAGATCGGACTAGCGTTCTTCCTGAAGTCATAGACGTAATAGACTGTGGGAGTTAAGCCTCTATGTGGGATCAAGGGAATCGCAACGTCAGAACCGAGAAACATCAAGCGCTGTAAAGTTTTTGGTGGAAGCAGAATATCAGCACTCAAGAGAAAGAGATGACTGAAACGCTGATCGCTAAGAAGAGCCTTCCTCAAGAAATTGTATGATCCTGTTAGTACCTCAATGTTAGACCTAGCATTTCTCGTTAGCGTAACGATATGAACAAGAATATCATCTAGTAATCTATAGTCAGGCAACTTGAGAGAATGTATGAAATTTGAAAGTTCTCTGTTGTAAGGTTCTGAATCCTTCCTGATTTGTCCATCCTTCCAGTAGCTCAGGTGATCTCCCATAATAGAGTTATCAATTATCCAAAGTTCGAAGTCTCTAAATGTTTGTTGGCCTATGCTAGTCAATGCGTTCTTGTAGGCGTAGCGCTTAGGAACGCCTGTGCAATATCCTACTAGAACAGTCGTCTTCTTCGCCTCGTTCTCGCTGCCTTGCGAACACTGGCTCTATGTGCTTTCGGATGCTTCCGCTTTCTATGCCTGCGAAGCCAGCGCATACGTCTAGGGAATCTGCCTCTAGGCGATCTAGCTCCGCAGATCCGACAGTGAATTACCGACAAGGATTCTTACGCCTTTTCAAAAGCTTGCGTAGGCCTTTCTTCAACTGCTTTGGAGTCTTAGGACTTCGAATCGCTGCTCGAATCGCTTTGAGGCTAATCTTCCTCTTCCCCACTTTTCGTCTTCCCCCCTTTGATCGTTGCTATAGGCTTCTTCTCTTCGGATTCAGCTTTCTCTTCCTTCTTCTCTTCTGCTGGACACTTATGATCGTCTAGGCAGAAGTCATCGCAGAACAGCTGGTCACAGTCGGAACATTTGTATCCATCTTCTCTGTCGAACCGATCTCCACATTCAGGACACTTCGCATATTCAGGCACTTTTCTTCTCAACCTCCTCTTCTTCCAATAAATTGAGAAGTATGATCTCGTTCACTTCAAACAGGAATTTGCGAGCAGCCTGCCTATTCGTGATCTTCTTCTCGCATGAAGCGCAGTAGTCCTTCCAGCTATGCTTCTCACTGTCGAGCTTGCAGAACGCTATTCCCTTCTCACTCTTCGGGTAGTCTATGAAAACGCATATATCGCCTGTTTGCTCTATCGCCATGATTACGCTCTGCTTAATCGCAGGCAGCATACTCGCAGCCATAGGAACGTCAACCATCAACGCCTTGATCCTGTCGAAGATCAAAGCTATCGTCTTGCCTTCCTGCGTTTTCGGCTCAACGCTTACGCTTGGAATATTCTTCAGGGACTTTAACGCCTGAAGGCTTTTCAACTCCTCCAACAGTCTCAACCTCCTTCTCTTTCGCTTTCTCCTCTACCTTCTTCTCTTCCTTCTTCGCAAATCTAGCAGCCATAACTCTAGTTCCCACAGTTCCCCACATGACCGACTGTAACAATGCGAAGCCTATGAAAGCTGGAAAACGCTTCAAAATATCTGCCAGATATTCATCGAGTAGAAGCTTCCAGCTGTCAGAGCCTATAGCTGCCTCTGCATCCGTAAGCATGAAGTTTTGATCGCCAGTCACATAGACGAGAACACTTGGAGGAAGAGCGTTGATAGCTTGACACCATTCAATAGGTACGCCTTCCGCTTCTATGCGAGCGATTAAAGGACTAACCTTGATCCCTTCTTCAGGTGGAACTTCAGCAGCAGGCGCAACAGGAGGAGGCGCTACGCCTTCAGTCGGCCTTGTTGGGATGACTGGCGCTAGAACCTCCTCCTTCGCTTCTATGCGTGTAGGCGCAGCTGCGATCTTGCTAGGAGTAGGCGCTGCTCCTTTCTGAGCTAGGTAGCGGTCTAAAGGCATCTTCAGCTGCTTCTCAAGCTTCTTACGGATAGCGCTCACATATTGAGGCGTGACCTTCGCAGCCGTTGCTATATCGCTTCTCGATAAGCCTTGAAGCAGAAGCTCTTTCACACGCTTCTGACTCTCAGTATTCTCCTTACTCATGGCTTCTCATAATCCCAATCAAGTAGTAGAATAGTCTCACAGTATGGACAGATGTATTGCATGGAATTTCTGAGCCAGTAGGTAGGCTCTTTCCATGCATCATAGAAGAGCATAGTGCAAACTGGACAATAGACTAGAATTATTTTCGCAGTTCTTCTCTTGCTACGCTTACTCAATTTCTTTCATCAATTCGAAACTTAGATGCGTATGCCTGAAACAGTCAGGCAAAGAATCCTCTATAGAATACCTCTTCTTTCTTGGATACCAGTCACCAAATGAAAACTTTACGATCTTCAAGTTAGTTTGTCTTATAAGTCTTTCAAATTCATAGAAATCCCATGCTTGCTTATGGTCAGGCAGATCGTAAGGTTCTCTTTCACCAAGAACGAATCTGGCAATTTTATGCCAAAACCATACATTAGGAATCGAGATTTCAACCTCTCCTCTCCATTTGAGAACTCTATCAATCTCCTTCAGTGCCAAGAAAGGACTATTGAAATGCTCTAATGCTTCATAGCAATAAATCCAGTAAAAAGAGCGATCTCTGAAAGGTAGATGATGAGCGTCAGCGATCATATTTACAGCTTTGAAATGTTCTAAATCTATTCTGACATCTCCCTCAAAGGAAGCTTTGTCTAGCGGTCTGCCTCCGCAACCAACATTCAACGTAGGCATTCTATTTCCCATGCTTTCTTCAGTCTTCTTCCGCACGCCTTACAATACTTGATACCGTTGATCTCAACCCATGAATTTTTGATGTAGCAGCCACATTCAGGACAACGAGCATTTGCGCTCACTCTTTGGGAGCTTCCTGACTGATCATTTCTTTCTCTTCACAACTCTATAATGTCTATCGAATAGAGCCAGTAAGTAGATGCTCCAAAAAGAAACAGTCATGCCCATCGCAAAGCTCAACCAGTCAAAAGTCCATTGAATCATTCTTTGGGAGCTTCCTTCTTCTTTGGTTTGATGCGTGCTGTCATCTTCGCTATGACTGTGCCTGTTGCCAAGCGTTCAACCCTGTCTATGTCTATCACAATCTCACTCTCGAATTGATCTCCATACTCGTCTATCAGCGTCTTCGCTAGACTGATGAGATCCTCAAGCTCCTTGATCATGCTTTCAATTCTCTTAGATACTTGTCTAGTGCTAAGAGAAGCGCTGAAGCTAAAGGTAGCATGGAGATTATCTGAGGCTTATCTGCAAGCAAGCTTAGAAATTCAGGATCTACAAGGAAGGTTACTACGAAAGGAATTATTGCGCAGATGAATCCTCTTAGAAAGCGCATAGCCACTCTGTTTCGCTTCTTGCCGTAATCTACCATTTGACATCGAGAAATAGAAACTCTGCAAATGTATTTGAGCGAATGTGACACTTATTCCAGCAATAGAACGAGGCTGAAAACAAGCTTATTTTCTAGTGTTTCTACGTTGATTCTTCCTCTGTTTGCAGAAAGGCGAGTCGAGCGCAAAGAGTTTCGCAGTGCGCCTGAAACACATGAAACTATATCGCAAGAAATTGCTCGCAACTAGGAGAAACAGCGATTTGAAACTTCAACAAAAAAGCTTTCTGGAGGTCATCGTAAGCGGAAACGGACACGTCTTAAGCCCAACGCCTTGTGAGTTCTTAGATCTACCGTCAGAGCTGAAGAGATCAGGTCTCTTTGGATAT
>Ga0315307_1000730_pt1 | contig 14243 bp, 12 predicted proteins | sample TDP2_MG_FD_203079 | JGI IMG/M metagenome (GOLD analysis project Ga0315307, IMG submission 203079) | Freshwater sediment microbial communities from Lake Towuti, South Sulawesi, Indonesia - TDP2 | ecosystem: Environmental > Aquatic > Freshwater > Lake > Sediment | place: Indonesia: South Sulawesi... | reverse complement strand
AGACTCTCCAGGAGAGCGTCTGGCGCCCTTCTGAGAGATTCTCTTGCATCAGGGGTCTTACCCTGATGCAAGGGAATCCGTAGAACCGGAGTCGCAGTAGAGCCTGGCGTGTCGTCTACTGCTGACCCAGCATCTGGCTCGCCGCGAGCCTGCGGTGTCGGCGTTGGCCGGCGTGTTGGCATGACCCACATGGAGACGGAATCCGCGTCCGGGCTTGACCCACCGGAGGTAAGGGCGAGATGATTACTACAATCGGAACGGTGCGGTCTTCGGGGTTCGGGAGACAGAGGGGAGGTGAGTGATTGCCTCCGGCCGCCTTCAACTCCCTGCGTCACCGGAGGCGCGCCTACAGGCAGGAAGGGGCCGGTCGCGGGGCGAACAGCACACGCCTACAGGGGACCGTCTGCTGATCCCCAGCGCGTAACGGCCGCTCGTTGGAGGCACGGCCGATGTCCCGACTCGTGGCGTGTGGTATTCTGGTGCTGCTCATACTCGCGGCCCGCCATTCCGTACTCGCAGCGGGCGGAGCCTCCGCCGTCGGCTCCTATGAACATCTCCGCCGCGTTCGTGTCGAGGTGACAGCCCCGGCCGCGGCGGCCGGGAAACTGGCCGAACTCTGGCAGGGCGATTCGCGTGTCGCGAGCCAAGCACTCGCGGCGGAGGGCGATCACGCCGTGGCGCGGCTCGTCGTGTCCCTGCCGCCACACCTGGCCGTGACTCCTCAGCTCGCGCTTCTCGTGGACGGCGAACCGGCGGCGCTGAGCCTTCCAGACCTGGCTGCGGAACGAGCCAAGGCCCTCCTGCACCTTCTCTCCGATTTCGGCTTCGATCCCTGTGTGTTCTCAGGCAGCGAGTTTCCTGGCTGCGGGTTCTCTCACCCCGGCGAAGCCGAGGACGTGCTCGGCGAGTACACGCTGAAGACCAGCTACTATGACTTCGACTATCAGGTGGTTACCTCAGCGGAGAAGGCCGGGCGCTATGGCGCGGTGGTGGAGGTCACCCCGGAGTATGGCCGGCCCTTCCGTCTCTTCCGCACGCTCTTCCGCTTGCCAGAGGAGGCGCGGCAGCACCGGTGGTGGCGTCATCACTCCGGCCTCTCGGCAAAGCTCCCGGCGATGCCCGGCTTCGCCCCGCAGGCCGCGGCAAGGCAGTCGCAGGCGGCGGAGGAGGTGCTGTGGCTCCGCTTTGTGGAGGGCTTCGGGAGCGACGGCAGCACCGCAACCCTCCTCGCCGCCATCTATGAGGAGGCGCAGGAGGACGCGCTCACGCTGGACCGTGAGTGGTGGGTCGGCCTGAAGCGCAAGCTCTACGGCAACGATGTCCGCTATCCGGGCGGACTAGCCGCGCCACAGCGTATGGAAGGGCCACCCGCGCGGGTGCTGCGCGAGGGCACTGCCGGGGAGGCCGGGATGAAGGCTGACGCGGCGGCGAAGCTCGATGCCCTGCTGCGCCAGCAGACGGCCGATGGGCACTTCGCGGCAGCCCTGGTGGCGCGGCATGGGGTGATCGTCCTGAACCGTGCTTATGGCCAGCGCGACGGGCGCGCCGCGACTCCGGAGGATCAGTTCTGGCTCGGGGGGCTCACCGACTTCCCCGCGGGGCTGCTCCTGCTGATGGCGGCCGATCAGGGGCTGGTGGGCCTCGACGACCCAGTGGAGAAGTACCTGCCGCCCTTCCGGGGAGTCAGCGTGAAGACGCCGCTGACCATCCGGCACCTCTGCGTCCATGCCGACGGTCTCTGGGGCCACTGGGGAGACGAGGATCACGACTTCGAGGAGCAGATCGGCCACTACTACCCTTACATGGCGGTCGGGAATTCGTTCGAGTATAACGGCGCCGGCATCGCCCTGGGGAGCAAGATCGTCGAGCAGGTGACCGGGGAGGCCCTGCCGACGCTGTACCGCAGACATCTGCTGGAGCCGCTCGGCTGCTGGCACACCTCCGAGATGGCCAACAGCTGGGACGGCTGGAGCACCGCGCTCGATGTGGGTCGGATCTGCCAGATGGTGCTCAACAAGGGGGCCTACGGCAACCTGCGCTTCTTCTCCGAGCAGGCTTACCAGGCGCTCTTGCCGCCGCGAGAGACGAAGGTATCGGGCGCGGACCCGGACCGGGCGTGGGGGATAGGCACCTTCGCGACAGAGGGCGAGGGTCTGGGGAAAGGGGCCTTCGGCCACTGGGGCACCGCCTCGATGCGGATTGACCCGAGCAACGATCTCATCATCGTGGTCATCGGCGCCGACCGGGGCAAGCTCATCAACGCGGTGGTGGAGAACTTCGTCGAGTACGCCTTCGAGGACACTCCGCTCTAGCTCAAGCCAGCAGCCGGTGCGCGCGGGTGACCCGCTCTTGCACCGAGACGCCCGAGGGGCAGACCACGCGGCAGGTCGCACACTTTCCGCAGGCGGCACCATTCACGTCGAGCCCTTGGTAGAGGGCCGCGCCGCGGGCGCGGTCGCGATAGCCCTCCGCATAGAGCAGTGCGCGCATCGCGCTCGCCACCTCCACACCGGCCGGACACTGCGCGGTGCAGGCCCCGCAGAGGCGACAGGCCCCGACGCAGGCCGCGGCGGCCGCTCGCTCGAACTCATCCAGCTCGGCCTGGCTCGGGGTCGCAACCGCGGCGCGATAGTCCTCCTCTAGCTCCTCGAAGCCCGCCATGTCTACGATGCAGGCGGTGAGGGCCGGGTTGCGCAGCACCCACTGGATGGCGCGCTGGTAGGGGTTGCCGCGCAGCCCCTTGAACAGCTCCGCTTCATTCGCGCCGTGTATGGGTTGGAGTGCCTTCATCGCCACCACGCCCACACCGGCCGCGTGCGCCTGGGCAATCACTGGGGCCACGCCTTCCCCGATGAAAGCGTTGTAGGAGACTGTGAGCACATCGAAGCGGCCGTTCTTGATCGCCACCTGGAGCAGTTCCGCCTGGTTCTGGTGCGCGCTCACCCCGTTGAACCGCGCCTTGCCGGCCTGCTTCGCCTCGTTGAACGCGTTCCAGGCGGCCTCGCTCTCGACCTGGCCCACGGTACGCGCATCGTGGACATGGATGATATCCACGTATTCCATCTGGAGACGCTTCAGGCTGCTATCGAGCCAGCCGGCCAGCTCCGCGGCGGTGGTCTTCGGCCCGACGATCCACTTGGTGGCCACCACCGCGCGGTCCCGCTGACCCTTCAGCGCGTCGCCGAGCAGGCGTTCGCTGTCCCCGTATGCCGAGGCGGTGTCGAAGTAGGTGATGCCAAGCTCGAGGGCCCGCCGGGCCACCGCCGGGGACCGGATCGCGGCACAACCCAAGCCGAGCTGCGACACCTTCAGCTTCGTTCGGCCCAGGGTGCGGTATCGCATCCCCCTTGCGGGGCCCGCCTGTATCGCCTCGGTCTCGCCTGCTGCTAGGCCCGCCGCCAGCGCCACTCCCGCGGCCGCCCGCTTGAGGAAGTCCCGACGTGTCCAGCCGCCGCGTGGCACTTGTCCTCTCTTCCCTGGCTCACCCTCTGGGAGGTCCGTTCGCCAGTGCGGTGCTCCCCTCCTGTGACATCGAGAACCTGCTCTTACCCGCCGCTGCAGGAAGCGCACGAATGTCGGACTCTCTCTACCAGCGCACGGATCTCACAGCTTCGCGCCTGGGGCGCTTACAGCGCGACCTGTCCTACTCCAGACTCCTCCCTCAAGACGCGAAAAGGCCTGGCCAAAAGAGCAAGCAATTTCCCTGCTCTCTCTGCATGTGGGCGAGGTGGCAGAAGTCCCATGGTGTCAGAGAAGGAGAGGCCTGAAAGGCCGTTTCGGGCGGGATTCGGGGGGCAAATGGGGGTAGCTCGTCCACATCTCCCCGCGGGCGCGAAGTGCGGAGGAAACAGGCAATTCCTACAGTGTCTCGTGAATCATGGTGAGAGACCGTGATTCAAGAGACTCTATAGTCTGGTCCGTCTCCTGTCTTCCAGTTCGGCCTGCATCGCTCGGCATCGCCCGAGCCACAACTGCTCGTACTCCTCCGGCCCAACCACGCGTCCCACAAGACCGCCCACCCACGAGATCCCCGCCGCCCGGCACCACGCCACACATATCGCGTAGGCCTCCCAGTCCAGCTCATCCTCCTCCCACACTGCCAGCACTTCCCGCGCACCGCACAGATGCGCAGCGAAGGCGCGGGTGTGACCGTCTGTGATCACGATGCGCTCGCCCAGCCGCTTCACCGGCACTGGTTCCATGTCGGTTACGCGGAAACCTGACAGTGCTGCGGCCAACTTCTCCGTGCTCAGGTAGAGTTGGCTCGGCTGCATTTCGCGAAGGCGCAGGCGATGAGGGCCGCTCACGGTTCCTGACTCCTGCCGGCACTCCCCTCGCACGGCGGTCCTCTCCTCTCCCAGGTCTGGCCTGCCCCATTCTACTCCGCCACAGGCGGATCTGCCTTTGGCCTGACAGAATCGGACGCAGAGAGCCGCCTCAACCTTCAACTGCGAACGGGGGACCCTCAGAAGGCCTGCTCCCTACATCAGCGGCGAAACGGCAACGCCGGCACACTTCACCGATGGGGAGGCGATCTCCCGGGCCGCCGCAGACAGGGGTGTTGGGGAGTGCGAAGAATGCCACCAGCGGGGTGCAGGGGCGCCCCGGAAAGCGGATGGGTCTGCCGACAGCAGGCATGGTTCCCCGGGAGCAGGGCCTGGGGTCAACAGCATCGCGGGCCGTGGGTGTGAGAGTCTGACTGGCAACGTCCGCGAGCGGAGGGCAAGGTCGGGCGGGACGTGTGACAGAGGCTTTGCCGGATCGCGCTCTGCGAGTAGACGGGAGGGCGAGGGATGGACACGAACCGATGGACAGCACTGGCAACTGTGGTGCTCTGCGCCCTGCTTGCCGCTTGTGGGGAGGGCGGAAGAAGCGGACAGCCACCGAAACCGCGGGAGAGAGACATGGACAGCTTCGCTCAGAACGAACGGTTGGGACGAGGCGTGAACATCATCGGATACGACCCGGGATGGTCGGCGCCGGGCCAGCGCCGGATGCAGGCCGCGCACTTCCGGCTGATCAAGGAGGCAGGATTCTCCCACGTGCGCGTTTCGCTGCACCCCTTCCGGCGTATGGCCGACGCCGGTGAAGGCTACCGGATAGACGCGGGATGGTACGCGATGCTCGACTGGGCGCTGGAGCAGGCCCTGGCGAACCACCTGATGGTGATCCTCGACTGCCACGAGTACCAGTCCATGGCGCGGGATCCCGAAGGGCTGAAGCCGAAGTGGCTGGCCTTCTGGCGGCAGATGGCCGAGCGCTATGCCGGCGCGCCCGACACGGTGCTGTTCGAGTTGCTGAACGAGCCGAACCGGGCCCTCACGCCGAAGCTGTGGAACGCGTTCGTGGCCGAGGCGCTGACCCTTGTACGCCAGTCGAACCCGAATCGGACCATCGTCATCGGGCCGGGCGAGTGGAACCAGATCGCCAAGCTGGAGGAACTCGTCCTGCCGGATAGTGATCGCAACATCCTCGTCACGGTGCACTACTACGAGCCGTCCAGGTTCACGCACCAGGGGGCGCGATGGGAGGGGCGTGAGGAGGACATCGGCTACGAGTGGCATGCGACGGAGTCCGAGCGGGGCGCGATCGAGCGCGACTTCTTGACCGCGCAGCGCTGGGCGACGCACAACAGGCGACCGATCCTGCTGGGCGAGTTCGGCACATACGATGCGGCCGACATGAAGTCGCGGGTGCGCTGGACCTCGTTCGTCGCGCGACTGGCCGAGTCGCACGGCTGGAGTTGGTCCTACTGGCAGTTCGACAGCGACTTCGTCGTCTACGACATCGGCGCCGGCAAGTGGGTAGAGCCCATTCGCGACGCGCTCATCCCTCCTGCCCTTGTCAACCACCCGTGAAGCGGGCCTGAGCGCCTTGGGGAGCTGTCTGGCTATGGAGCTTCGCATATTGCAGTCACGGCGGCAGGGGGTTCGTGGAGCTTCCTGAGGTGTTCTGTCTGAGTCTCGCCCTGACTGCATTAGGCGAGACTCAGTAGTCCCGGTCCTGTGCCATCTGAAGCCAGGGCACGCGCCTTCGGGCGGCGTCTCCGCGGTGAGACGTGGGACCGGGATCGAGGTCTCGCCTGGCGCCGTGGGTCTCTGTCAATAGCCGCCCCACGTGTACCACTGGCCGGCCCTTGAAGGGGCAGGTGAGCCAGATGATGGCGACCAGAGAACCTAGGATGGCGGAGCGCAAGAATGCGGGGCAGGGCAGCCGGAGCGCCCCTGCCGCCGGCCCCCAACCCAGGACGCAGGGAGGCAGCTCATGCAGGTAAAGGGTGGACCCCGCAAGGTCCTCGTCGGCACGTGCATGTTCAACATGTTCCACGAGTACCCGGGCCTGGAGGCGCGGCTCGAGGAACTGGGCGGCTTGGTCAACCGGATGGCCGCGCAGGCGGCCGAGCAGCACGCCGGGGCCCGACTGGACATCGCGGCGCTCCCCGAATGCGCCGTCAACGGGGGCCTGAGCGGCCCGGCCGAAGAGGTAGCGGTCCCCCTGGAAGGCCCAGTGCTGGAGGTGATTGGCGCCAGGGCCCGAGAGCATTCCTGCCACGTGGTGTTGCCTCTCATGCTCACCGAGGATCACGAGGCAGGCCGGTACAGCAACGCCGCCGTGCTGCTGGGCCGCCGCGGGGAGGTGGTGGGCATCTACCGCAAGGTCCACGCCGCGCCCGGACCCGGCCCGGAGGTGCTGGAGGGCGGAGTCATGCCCGGCCGGGAGTTCCCCGTTTTCGAGTGCGACTTCGGCAAAGTCGGCGTGCAGATATGCTACGACATGGCGTTCGATGAGGGCTGGGAGGTGCTGGGCCGGAAGGGCGCGGAGCTGGTCGTCTGGCCCTCGCAGTGGCCGGGGCAGATCAACCCCTCCGCGCGGGCGCTCAGGCACGGCTATTTCGTGGTGACTAGCACATGGCGCAACAACGCGTCCCTGATTGACCCCACCGGCCACGTGATTCGGGAGATCCGCGAGGATGGGGTGTTCGTGGAGCAGATTGACCTCGAGTACGTCCTCCTGCACTGGCAGGCGGCTCTCAAAGAAGGGAAGGCGTTCGAGGAGAAGTATGGCGCCCGGGCCGGCTACCGCTACGACCCGGCCGAAGACTCGGGCATCTTCTGGTCAAACGATCCGCAGACGCCGATCGTGGAGATGGTCCGCGCCCTTGACCTGGAGCCGAAGCCCGAGCAGCTCGCCCGCAGCCGCAAGCTCCAGGACAAGATCCGCGGCGGGCCGCCCCGCTTGGGCTGAGGGCGCGCCGGCCTAGTTGCGGATCTGGGAGAGGAGGCGCCGGGCGTTGCCCGACAGGATCTGCACCTTCGCCTCCTCGGGGATCTGCGCGCCGAGCACCTTGCCGAGCTGGTGCGACATGTTCAGGGGCAGGTCGTCGGCGCCCCACACGATCCGCTCCAGGGGCAGGTTCTCGAACAGCGTCTCCACCGCCCGGTACGTCGCCGTGCTGGTGCAGAGCTCCAGGTAGGCGTGCTCGACCTGGCCGGCGATCCGGATGTGGTGCTCCACCTGCTGCGCCCCGGCGTGGGCCAGCACGAAGTTGACCTCGGGGTAGCGCTCGGCCAGCGTGGGCACGTCGTCCAGCCCCGGCTGGCCGCCGTAGGTATGCAGCAGCACAGGCAGCCGCCGCTCATTGGCGATCTCGAATGCCGGCGCGTAGCCGGGATAGACGTAGTCGTAGCCCATGAGGACCAACATCTTGATGCCGATGAAGCCCTGGGCCAACCGCCGCTCAACCTCGGCCCTGACGGCCTTCGGGTCCGCCGGCCAGATGTAGACGTAGCCGAGCAGCCGGTCGGGGTACTTCTGCATGGCCCTGTACGTCAGCTCGTTGCAGGCCTCCATCCGGAAGCCCGCACGGGCGAGCGAGCTGACGAGCGAGGTCCTGACGGCCGACTGGTCCATGGCGCGCAGGAGGTGCTCGGCCGGGTCCTCCCCCCAGGGAATGGGGTCCACCATCAAATGGGCGTGCATGTCCACAATCTCGTACTCGGCCAGCGACTCGCCGAGGCGGCCCTTCTCCAGGAGCGTAGTCATCGCCTGATCCCTCCGATCAGCCGGTCCAGGTTGCCCGAGCCGACGAGCTGCTTGTCGCCGTCGCTGAGGTCAGAGTAGGTGAGCATCGTGATGGAGGCCATCGGCTCGGCGTAGGGGAAGCCGGTGCCGAACAGCAGCCGGTCGGCTCCCACCTGACCGGCCGTCGCCTCGAGGCCCAGGTGCACGCTGTAAGGGCTGCCAATGGCCAGGTAGACGTTGGCGAAGGCCTTCATCAGGGGTACCAGCATGCGCTGGAAGCGGTAGCCGACGTGAAACATGATGATCGGCAGCCTCGGATGCCGCTCGGCCAGGTCGGCGATGGCTTCGAACCCGAGGGCCGAGTTCCGGCAGAGGACGGGGACGCGCCGCTCCTCCAGCAGGCCGAGTAGTGTTCCCGCGCACCATTGAGCCGTGGTCCAGCCGTCTTGCTCCGGCCTCAGGGCAGCGGCCCCGCTGCCGTGCGCGATCAGCTCGTCAATCTGCTCCCTCTCGGGCGGCACGTCCTCGTGGCCCCTAGGCACTACGGTGGGACAGGGTACCAGGCGCTCGTGCCGCGTGCAGGCTTCGTAGAGCAACTGGTTCGAGAACATGGGGTCGCTGTCCATCTCCTCGAACTCCGTCCGCACCAGCGCGCGGGCTATGGACAGCCGCTCCATGTGCCCGAGCAACTCCTCGGCGGACGGCACCCAGGGCTGGCCGCGCCGGCCGCCTCCGAACCCGGCTTGCGCGTCGAATAGCTCGATCATCCCTCGCTTCCTCTCGTTGTGCTCCGATGCCGTGCCGCTGCCACAGCGCGTGATCGCGCCGCGGCGCGGAATCAAGGGGACCGTCCCCGGCGCGGGCGCAAGATTCAGACCGGCATGGCGAGGATCCTGGTCATGTTCCCACCCATGATGAGGCTTCGCTCAGCGGGGTCCGGGAACGCCCTCCCGAGGACATACCGGAAGTTGTCGTACAGGTTCCTCTGGCCGCGGGCGAAATGGTCCGACCCAAAGACGATCTTCCTGACGCCGATCCTCCCCGCCACGCCGATGAGATGCAGGTCGTCAACCGTGGTCATGGCCGTGTCAACGAACAGGTTGTCATGTTCCACCAGCGCGTCAAACGAAGGGAAGTAGAGGTTCTGGAATCCTGCGCCGTGGGCGATGATGATTGACACGTCGGGGTATCTGCCCGCCAGGCGTCCGAACTGGTCCGGCATCGCACCGATCGTCGTCATCCCGTGCGAGAGGATGGGAATGCGCACGCCGGTCTCCTTCTGAAGAGCCACGGCCGCTTCCATCAACTCCCCGCCGATGAGCGAGTCCACGGCGAAGCAGTGGTTCTCCGGATGGATCTTGACCCCCCGCAGTCCGAGTTCGTTGACGCACCTTTCCAGCTCCCGGCCAGGTTTGAGATGGGGATTGACGCAGGCGAAGCCTATCAACCGGCCCGGATACTGGCGCTGCATTTCGGCGACGTAGTCGTTGGTGTCGTGGTAGTCCACCTGTCCCGGCAGGCCCCAGAGGAAGGGCGTGACAAAGACCACAGCCTTCGCAACACCGGCCTCATTCATCATCTCGATCAGCTCTTCGCCGGACAGGGCGCGGCCGATGTGGCAGTGGCCATCAACCACCAGATCGTCGCTCGTCGGGTGTGACATGGAGAGCCTCCAATGGACTGAGCCTGTCAGACTCCTGAGAGCCTTCTGCGCGGCAGTGGGCCGCCCTCCCGTTGGTGCTGGCACCCACTGATCCTACAGACTCTCTTGAATCATGGTGAGAGACCATGATTCAAGAGACTTCCCAGGAGAGCGTCTGGCGCCCTTCTGAGAGATTCTCTTGCACCAGGGTAAGACCCCTGATGCAAGAGAATCCGTACGACAACAACGACAAGCTCACCTCCAGCAGCGATGGCTCCAGCTTCGGCTATGACCCCAACGGCAACCCGCGGAGAGACCGGGATCGCGGACTCCGTGTGATCTTGACAGGGCGGAGGTTGGAGGCTATGCTGGCACTGCTGGGGAGGAAGGCGACTGGGAGCGTGAGCACCGGGTTGGCTGAATCCGGCTTTGGCTCCGTGGCAGTTGAGGTTGGGCATTCGGGCGCGCCGCCTGGCGCGCCTTTCTGCCGGCCGGCGGCGGGCCGGAACTGCCCCTGCCAAGGGCTCACGAGTTGCCTGGGGGGTGAGGCGCAAAGGAGGTGAGCGGAAAGGGTTAGGGTCTGTGACGAGGCTGTCGTGCCGTGAATGTTATCTATAGGTCATAGGAGGCTGCGACTGCGATGTCACGACGACGGGGTTTCACTCTGATCGAGTTGTTGGTGGTGATCGCGATCATCGCGATCCTAGCCGCGATGCTGTTTCCCGTGTTCGCCCGGGCACGGGAATCCGCTCGCAAGATCCAGTGCCTCTCCAACGTGAAGAACATCGCCGCGGCCATGGCGATGTACTTCACCGACTATGACAGGTTCCCCCCTGCCGAGTCCGACGCCAATGTCATCGCCTGGTTCCGCGACTGCGGCGGCGACACCAGGCCCGGGTGCTGCCCGACCCAGGCCAACCCCTACTTGCGCTGGCCGGTTATCCTGGACGAGTACGTCAGGAACCGGGAGGTGTGGAGGTGCCCCAGCGCGAAGATGCCCGCGTACCCGGCATCGGTCATGCCTTACCCCAACTGGTTCCAGCAGTTCTCTGACCCCGCCAAGCACTACGGCGCCTGCTGCGACATGTGGCCGGTCGGCTGGGGTGGAACCGCCACCGACACGGACCAGAATGTGTGTGCTGGCGGCCAGAAGCCGGGCGCGGATACCGGCGCGGTTGAGTTCGGCATCGCGATGTTTGAGCACCTTCACGGCAAATCGCTGTCTGTGGTCAACGACGCCGCGAAGCACGTCGTTGTCAACGACGCCGTCAACACGCCGTGGTGGGGGATGGTCGAGCAGATGGCCTTTCCCGACATTTGCCGGGCCCGCTGGGGAGGCGCCGTGGACTGGGGTTGCGCCGCCGACTGGGGCAACTGCTCCTGGACGGTGGACTGCGGCATCTCCCTGGACATGATCAACAAGTTCTGGACGGACTCCACCTACCGCAAGCAGTACGCCCGGCACCTGGGGGGCAGCAACATCGGCTTCCTGGACGGTCATGCCCGCTGGATGGCCGCTGACGCGATCATCGCCGCGGCGGGGAACCGCCACAATCCTAACCCGTACGCTGCCCTTGTTCTCGGCTCCGGCGCTGCTGGCCCTCCCGCTGCTCCGGCTGGGGCTACGCCACCTTCCTTGGAGGGCGTCAACTGTCAGTGTCTTCCGGAAAGCATGTGATCTAATGAATGTCGCCCAACGAAGTAATGGGCGACATTCATCAGAAAGCGAGGAAATGCCTGAAGAAAGACGTTCGCGCAATGTTACCTCATTGCGCGAAGGTCCGTAGGACTGGGGCGGGTCGCATTAGCCCGATTCCTGGGAAGTGTGGGGGCGGAGTCCGCCGAGGCGGACTCCGCCTCGCGCTTCTTGCCTGCGGAGGCAAGAGGGGGTCTCAGACCTCCTTGGGAATCCGCCAGGGTTCAGGCTGGTACGAGCGCACATGCCTGTGCATCCTGCGCGGGCCAACAGTGGCCGGATACCGGCACTTCGAAACCTCTATGAAGGGTTCCACTAGCCCCCAGTAATCGGTTATCAGCCCCCCAGTTGCTTCACGTGGACTCTGATCATCCAATCGTACTCTACGTCCTGGACGAATGACCAGGGGAGCGCGGATCGGGAGTGGATCTTCTGGTGCCCCTTCTCGAAGTGCATGTAGAACCCCTTGGTATAGGTGGGGTCGAAGAAGACGCAGACGTAGAAGCCCTCCGGGACGATCACCGGCTCGAACTCAAAGCGGTTCCACTCCGGCTTGTCGCCGTAGGTCAGCTTGCGGTAGGGCTCTTGGAGCTCCTTGACGACGTTGAAGTCCTGGTCGCAAAGGAAGATGGAGAAATTGTCCTTCGGCGGCTCGGTCTCACCGTAGCGCATCCCGTACATCTCCACCGCGTCCACCGCCCAGGCTCCGGAGGGATGCTTGAAGACTACCGCGTGGCCCGCCCCGGCGGTGCTGCGCATGCCGTCGCTCTTGCCGCTGTCGTACCTCAACGTCACGCCGGTGGCATCCGGTACAGAGATCTGCCCCTCCACCGTCTTGTCGGTGATTTCCCGGTCGGCGGTGCGCCACTGCATAGTCGCGGTCACTAGGTCCTTCGGGAAGAGGCCGCGGGCGGAGTCATCATCGGTGATCTTCACCAACGCCTCGACGAAGCGGGGCATGAGGTCCTTGCCGTAGGGCTTGTCGGTGGTGGCCTGATTCATGGCGGCGAAGAGCTTCTCCGCCCCATAGCGCTGATGCGCCTGGTAGAAGGCGGCGGCGGCCCTGGTGGTCGGGTCTTTGACTGCTTCTGGGTCTGAGACCTGCTGGCCCAGCCTTTCCAGGCCATCCTTGCGGTAGTCGTAAGGTACGGGCCAGAGCTTCGGGCCGAGCAGCTTGTAGACCTCGTCGGTAACCGCCGAGCCCGCGTAGTAGGCCCATCCCTCGCCGATTCCCTCGGGCAGACCGATCACTCTGATCCGCCGGTACATGGCCATGTGTCCCAGCTCGTGGCAGATCCCGTAGATGTTGAAGGTCCCGCTTTGTTGGGGCGGGGCGAGCTTGTCCATGGAGGTGACGGTGAGGAACATCTCTGACTCGCCGTCGTTCCATAGGCTGGTCTGCGCTGAGCTGTTCTTGGTCACAGTGACGCCCACTACGGCAGGCACATCGGCGTGGAGGGTGTTGGCATAGATGCCACGGGCGGCCGCGGCGAGCGTCAGAAGCGCCTTCGCATATTCCGGAGTGATCCGCGCGGACTTCACCCGGGCGCCCGGGGCAGTGATGGTGGTGAAGTCGGCCTCTCCCAGCTTCGGAGCTTCGGGCAGTGTCCACGAGGCGATCTGGTGGCGGGCGCCGGAGTCAAGCGCCACCTGGGTGATCCCCTTCTCATCCTTGATGAAGAGTGAACGGCCGTCTCGAGCCCAAGCGTAGGGGGCGAAGTTCTGCCACACCTGCTTCCGACCCGACCCGTCGGCATTCATCACCCAGATCTGGTCCTCCCTCACATCCCCTTGGTGATCCTTGTTCATCACCCGGTGAATGCGGCGATAGGCGATTCTCATGCCGTCAGGAGACCACACCGGGTAGATCGCCCCGGCCGCCTCCCACCGGCCGGTGTTGTCGTCATAGATGTTCACTGGCGGCTCAGTCAGGACGGTGGTTTCCTTCGTCGCCACCTTCATCTTGACGATGCTCCCGTCGCAGGGGACACCGCTGAACCAGCTTCCGCCGCGGAGAATGTTCCCGGTATAGGCGATCCACTGCCCATCGGGCGACCAGCGGGCCCCGACTCCCAAGCATCCGGTGTCGGTAGGCTTCCCGCTAGGGACGTCGAGGATGGTGAGCTTGTAGTCCTTCTCGTAAGCGCCGACGCCGTAGACGATCCGCTTCGAGTCCGGGGACCAGTCCACGAAAGACTTCACCACTTCCGTGGAGACTCTCTTGACCTCGCCAGTACTGACGTCGAGGAGAAAGACTCCGACTTCCCTGGTAGGCTTCTTCTGCACTGCCGAGAAGGCCACGTATCTCCCATCCGGCGCGATGGCCGGCTGGGCCCACTGGAAGTCGTCAGTGAGGGAAAGCATGGTCGGCTTGCCGCCAGTCAAGGGGAGGAGATGAATGCGGTTGCTGTCGAAGTAAGTCGCTGCGACGTGATTTGCATCGAGCCAGTGCACGTCCCACGGGCCTGGTAGGCTGGCCACTCGTCTCTTCTCCGAGCCGTCTGCCTTCGAGATCCAGATCTCGCTGAGGGGGTCGCCGGACTGGTCGTAGGCGAGGAGCGGGTAGGCGAGCATGGCGCCATCGGGTGATACCTCGAACCCGCTGTACAGGAAGGCGAAGTTGGCGCCGGCCCCTCCTGCCCGCGCCTCGATACCGATGAGCGTCAACGCGAGAGAGGCACCGACGCCCCAGGTCCACCAGACAGCTAGCCGTTTGCCGCTCATGTTCTCTGTCCCCTTTCGGAGGTTGAGTGCTCGACCTCGTTCTCTAGAGATTCTCTTGCATCAGGGTAAGACCCCTGATGCAAGAGAATCTCTCAGAAGGGCGCCAGACGCTCTCCTGGGGAGTCTCTTGAATCATGGTCTGTCACCATGATTCAAGAG
>Ga0315307_1000728_pt1 | contig 14248 bp, 8 predicted proteins | sample TDP2_MG_FD_203079 | JGI IMG/M metagenome (GOLD analysis project Ga0315307, IMG submission 203079) | Freshwater sediment microbial communities from Lake Towuti, South Sulawesi, Indonesia - TDP2 | ecosystem: Environmental > Aquatic > Freshwater > Lake > Sediment | place: Indonesia: South Sulawesi... | reverse complement strand
GGATTTTAGATGGGGAGTTTAGAGAGGGGGATACTGTCCTCATCGATGCAGCAGCTGATGGGATAGTCTTTTCTAAAAGTGAAGGAGCATCCTGAGAAACCTTAGTATTCCGCTAAAGTACTGGGGTTCGCTTGATTTTCCTTATTGATTTCGCAGCAATTTCTGAGCGTTGGAGAAATTGGTGAAAGTGCTTCTTCAACGTGTCACCCAGGCCTCAGTCAGTATTGGTGAGGAAAGGGTGTCTCAAATTGGTCGAGGGCTGGTAGTTCTGGTAGGTGTAGCTCAAGGGGATACAGAAAAGGATGCCCGATATCTAGTAGAAAAGACGGTTAACCTTCGCGTCTTTCCAGACGATGCGGGCAAATTAAATCTTTCACTTTTGGATATCAATGGAGAGCTTTTGGCAGTAAGCCAGTTTACGCTTCTAGCTGATACTCGAAAAGGCCGTCGCCCCAGTTTCACTCAGGCTGCTTTACCAGGTGAAGCTCAAGGCCTGTTTAATAGCTTTGTAGAGATAGCAAAGGCTGCAGGGCTCAAAGTGGCGACGGGGCGTTTCCAACAGCATATGTTGGTGGAAATTTATAACGACGGTCCGGTGACTATCCTCCTGGATAGCAGGCTCTAAAGAAGTAATCTTACAGCAGCGGCAAATTCTAGATATAGCCTTGATAAGGAATGCTTTCTCAGGGTGTCTCTAACGGCGGGAGTTGGAATTGAGGCTCACTCTGGCCTTCTATTTCTTTAAGCCTCGCTTCAGTTTCAATTCCAACTCCGGCATTACCTTTCAGCTCTTCCTCTGAGCAGCAGTGAGCAGGAATTAACCTGCCGATGATAACATTCTCCTTCAGCCCTAAGAGTTTATCTATCTTTCCATTTATTGCTGCCTCTGTAAGCACCCTGGTGGTCTCTTGGAAAGAAGCTGCTGCCAGGAAGCTATCGGAATTAAGGGCAGCTTTGGTTATTCCTAAGAGGATAGTCTGAGCTGTAGCTGGTTCGCCTGCCTCAGCTACCACTCTAGCATTGATATCCTCGAAGTTGAAGCGGTCAATCAGTTCTCCAGGAAGCAATTCGGTGTCACCAGGGGAATCAACCCTTACCTTTTGTAGCATCCGACGTACCACGATCTCAATATGCTTATCGCTGATATTCACTCCCTGAGAGCGGTAGACCTTTTGTATTTCATCTACCAGGTATCGCTGTACTGCTTCCCTCCCTTTGATGCGCAGGATATCTTGAGGATTGACATGCCCCTCAGTAAGTTGGTCACCAGCTTTCACCTGAGCTCCATGTTCTACTCGGATATTTGCTGTAAAGGGAACAAAATATTCCTCTTCCTCTTTCTCTTCATAGCTGATAAGAAGGTTGTTCCCTTCAATATTCACCTTGCCACTCACTGGAGCTAAGAGAGGGGGAGCTGGCAACAATGGAGCTGTCTCTTCCTCCGTGGTAGCTGGCGAGGGCTGTTTGACTAGAGTTGTTCCTATGTCTACCCAGTCGCCATCACTAACTAGCAGCTCTGTGCCTGGAGGTAAAGGGTATTCGTTACGATAGAATTCAGAGTTGGTAATCTTAATTCTGTGGCCTTCTTCTGTTGGAAATACCTCTGCTATCCCATCAATTTCAGAGAGGATAGCTTGTCCTTTAGGTATCCTTGCTTCGAAGAGTTCCTCTACTCGAGGCAAACCGCTGGTGATATCTAATCCCATTACCCCTCCAGTGTGGAAGGTGCGCAGTGTTAACTGAGTACCTGGCTCTCCAATGCTTTGGGCAGCGATAATGCCTACTGCGGTATACTTATTTATCAAATGTCCTCGGGCAAGGTCAGTGCCATAGCAGTATTGGCAAATGCCATGCCTCGATTGACAACTAAGGGGTGATCTAACATAAACTTGAGCTATCCCTGCTGAGATAATTTGCTTCGCTTTCTTATCATCTATTTCCTCATTTCGGTTGACGATAACTCTGCCGCTAGCGGGGTCAAGGATTTTAGCTGCCGCTAAGCGACCGATGATACGCTCAAACAGGGGAGGCAAGAAGCCGTCTTTTGACTCTGTCACCCAAATGCCCAAGGTTGTGCCACAGTCTTCCTCAAAGGTGATAATGTCTTGGACAATATCAACTAGGCGCCTAGTGAGATAGCCAGCGTCCGAGGTTCTCAAGGCAGTATCTGCTAGTCCTTTGCGGGCGCCGTGAGTAGAAATAAAGTACTCCAGCACAGAAAGCCCCTCATTGAAGCTTGACCTAATAGGGAAATCTATTATCTTGCCAGAAGGGTCTGTCATTAAGCCGCGCATACCGGCCATTTGTCTTATCTGGGAGATGTTTCCTTTTGCTCCGGAGGTGGCCATCATGTAGACCCCCCCATAGCGATCCAGGGATTGAGAGACAAGGTCTGTGACTTTATCGGTGGTCTCTGTCCATACTGCCACTGTGCTGCTATAGCGCTCGTCATCTGTGATTAAGCCGCGGTAATATTGGTCTTCTATTTGGGAAACGCTCTCTTCTGCCCGTAGCAAAATCTGTGCTTTAGCTTGTGGCACCTTTATATCGTTAACACCAACAGTGATGCCGGATTTAGTGGCGTATTGGAATCCTAGCTGCTTAATCTTGTCAGCCATGATAGCAGCATTTATATTGCCTGATAGTTTAATGCACTGAGCAATAAGCCGTTTCAGGGTTGTTTTATCGACTATTTCGTTAATGAAGCCAAGCTCCTGGGGCAGAACACTATTAAAGATAATGCGACCTACGGTAGTTTTAATTCGCTGCTCTGTATCATGCTCCCTTACCTCAATCTCAGCTCTCGGGTTAACGACGCCGAGATCACAGGCCAGTTCTGCCTCCCTGAGGCTATTAAACTTCATCCCTTCGCCTTTGGCACCAGGCTTGGGGGAGGTTAAGTAGTAGCAACCCAGAACCATGTCCAGGGTTGGTGCTACTACGGGTTCTCCGTTACTGGGTAAGAGCATATTATGTACGCTAAGCATTGCCTCCCTCGCCTCTTTCACTGCAGCCTTGGAGAGGGGAACATGCACGGCCATTTGGTCACCGTCAAAGTCGGCGTTAAAGGCAACGCAGACCAAGGGATGAAGTTGGATGGCACTGCCCTCGATCAGTACTGGCTCAAAGGCTTGGATGCTTAGTCGATGTAGTGTAGGGGCTCGATTGAGGAGAACAGGTCTTTCCTTAACTACTTCTTCTAGAATGCTCCAGATCTCTGGTCTTGCTCTTTCCACCATCCTTTTGGCACTCTTAATATTGGCAGCCAGACCCTGCTGTACTAAGCGAAACATGACAAAAGGCTTAAACAGTTCCAAAGCCATACGCTTGGGCAGACCGCACTGGTGCAGCTTTAATTCAGGACCAACGATGATTACCGAGCGCCCACTATAATCAACCCTTTTACCCAAGAGATTCTGGCGAAAACGTCCCTGTTTGCCTCGGAGCACGTCCGATCGTGACTGCAAAGGTCGATTGCCCGCACCGGTAATAGCTCTTCTTTGTCTCCCGTTATCGATAAGGGAATCCACTGCTTCTTGCAGCATTCTTTTCTCGTTATGAATGATTATCTCTGGGGCACCCAGACTTAACAGTCTTTTAAGGCGATTGTTACGGTTGATCACCCTTCGGTAAAGGTCATTAAGATCACTGGTAGCGAATCTCCTGCCATCTAGTTGCACTATGGGTCGCAAGTCTGGGGGGAGGACAGGGAGGACGGTTAAGATCATCCACTCCGGTTTATTCCCGCTCCGGCGGAAAGCTTCCACTACTTGCAACCTCTTAATGGCTTTCTTCCGTCGCTGCCCTGAAGCGGAGTTAATCTCCTGATGTAGCTCATTGTATAGCTCTTCTAGGTTAAGGTTTTGGAGGATGGTTAAGATGGCTTGAGCCCCTATGTCGGCTTCAAAGATGTTTCCATATTTCCTCTTCAGTTCTTGATACTTACTCTCTGTCAGCAGCCTTAGGGGGTGTAAGTCTTCTACCTCGGCAACCTTATGCTCAATTTCCTTCTCTAATTGCATTCGCTCTTCGGCACTAATCTCTTCCTTACGGGCTATCTCTTGATGCTCCTCTTGTAGCTGTCGGATTACTTCCTGTTTTGCCACTTCATCCACGCTGGTTATAATATGCTGGGCGAAATAAATGACACGTTCTAAACTACGTGGGGAAAGGTCAAGGAGTAAGCCTATCCGGCTTGGTATCCCCTTTACAAACCAGCTATGGGCTACTGGGGCAGCCAATTCGATACGCCCCATACGCTCTCGACGCACCTTGGAGAGGGTTACCTCCACTCCACACCTATCACAGCGGATACCCTTATAGCGCACCTTTTTGTATTTCCCACAGTAGCATTCGAAGTCTTTGGTAGGGCCAAAGATCCTCTCACAAAAAAGCCCATCCCTCTCTGGTTTCAAGCTACGGTAGTTTATAGTCTCTGGTTTGGTTACCTCACCCCAGGACCAGCCTCTAATCTGATCCGGTGAGGCGAGAGAGATACGTATCCCACTAAGACTATCTGCGCTAAACAAACTGCTCCCTCCTTCGTATTGCTGTTTCGCTATCTTTGAGGATCAGCTTTGTTCCTCGGCGAATAACTCTACTGCTAACCCTAGACTTTGGAGTTCATGGACTAGGACGTTAAAGGACTCTGGTAATCCTGGGGGATGTACGTCTTCACCCTTAGTGATAGCTTCATAGGCTTTAGCTCGCCCAGCGATGTCGTCAGACTTAATAGTGAGGAGTTCTTGAAGGGTATGTGCTGCCCCGTAGGCTTCCAGTGCCCAAACCTCCATCTCCCCAAAGCGTTGTCCTCCAAACTGGGCCTTACCCCCTAAGGGCTGCTGTGTAATAAGGGTATAAGGACCTGTGGAGCGAGCATGCACCTTGTCTTCTACTAAATGGATCAGCTTCATCATGTAGATATAGCCCACTGTTACCGGCTGATCGAAGGGTTCGCCAGTGCGCCCATCATAGAGGGTAGTCTTGCCATAGATTGGCAGGGAAGGGGCTTTTTCTTTGCTTATTTTTTCTACCTCTTCTTCACTAAGCCCTTCAGTAGCGATACCTAATTCTTTGAGCCAGAGGCGAAGGCAGGCCCTTTTGGCCTCGCCTGTGTAATCTTGGCTAAATATCCTCTCCTCTTCAAAGCCTCGTTCAGCAAGCCACGCTTTGATCTGCTCTGATTTCTCCTCCGGATTTAAATCAGAGTTGGTAGCACCAGCTTGCTGGGCAATCCAAGCTCTTGCCAAGGCATCCTCAATCACCTCGCTACTCGCCCCTTCGAATACAGGGCAATCCACCTTGAAGCCAAGCTCATGAGCAGCCCAGCCAAGGTGAGCCTCAAAGATTTGCCCCAAATTCATGCGAGAGGGGACACCGATAGGATTAAGGACAATATCTACCGGCCTACCGTCAGGAAGAAAGGGCATATCTTCTACAGGTAAAATGCGAGCCACAACGCCCTTGTTACCATGCCTCCCGGCTAATTTGTCCCCTTCAGAAACCTTCCGCTTCTGAGCCACCCATACCCTCACTAACCTGCTAACCCCCTCAGGCAATTCATCACGATTAGAGAAGACCTTTACTGCAATCACTAAGCCCCTTTCACCATGAGGCACTCGGAGGGAAGTATCTTTTACCTCCCGAGCCTTCTCACCGAAGATAACCCGGAGCAGCTTCTCTTCGGCACTTAGCTCTGTCTCCCCTTTTGGGGTGATCTTTCCTACCAGGATATCCCCTGATTCAACCTCGGCGCCGATGTATACGATCCCTTCCTCATCAAGATTGCGAAGGCTCTCTTCACCTACGTTAGGTATATCCCTGGTGATTTCCTCCGAACCTAACTTCGTCTCTCTGGCTTCAATCTCATACTTTTCTATGTGAAGGGAGGTGAATTTATCCTCCTTAACCAGCTTCTCTGATATCACAATCGCATCTTCAAAGTTATAGCCTTCCCAGCTCATAAAGGCGCAAAGCACATTCTGGCCAAGGGATAATATCCCGTGGTCGGTGGCTGAGCTATCAGCTAAAACTTGCCCTTGTCGCACTCTTTCCCCTTTGATCACAACGGGGTGCTGATTGATGCAAGTTCCTTGGTTGGTGCACATAAATTTCACCAGGGGATAAATTTGCTCCTCTCCATTGTCACCCCTGACCACAATCTGCTGCCCGCTAACGGAGATAACCTCCCCTTCACTTTCAGCGAGAACCAATTGTCGGCTATCTTGGGCTATTTGTTGCTCCATCCCTGTTCCTACTATAGGGGACTCAGGGCAAAGCAAAGGCACTGCTTGACGCTCCATATTAGAACCCATTAATGCCCGGTTGGCATCGTCATGTTCCAGGAAGGGGATCAGGGAGGCAGAAACACCTACTATCTGTTTTGGCGATACATCCATAAGGTCAATTTTTTCAGGTGCCTCTTTAGAGAAGCGATTACCTTGTCTCACCTCGATTTTACTATCGCTAAATTGGTCATCAGGGGTGAGGGGAGCGCTTGCCTGAGCAATCACATATTCTTCTTCTTTATCAGCCGGGAGATAAACAACCTGGCGAGAGACAAAAGGCACTACCTTTACAGTTCTAGGAGATAAGCGGGAGATTCGTTGTGCAACCTCAGGGGTAATATAGGTTCCTGCCTCAGCAATGAGACGACCTTTCTTAGTAACTATTGCTTCTCTAAGAGTCCTACCCAGCAACTCCTCAGGTGTATTCTTTACCTCTCGGATAACCTTCCGGTAGGGGGTGGTTATAAAACCATATTCGTCGATCAAACTATAGGTGGCAAGGGAGCTAATAAGCCCGATATTTGGTCCCTCTGGTGTCTCAATAGGGCAAATTCGGCCATAATGGGAATGGTGGATATCACGGACCTCGAAGCCGGCGCGTTCTCTCGATAGCCCCCCTGGACCTAGCGTTGAGAGACGACGCTTATGAGTTAACTCCGCTAAGGGATTAGTTTGGTCCATGAATTGGCAGAGCTGAGAGCCGATGAAAAACTCTCTTATTGCTGTGAATATAGGTCGAGTATTAATCAGGGCGCTGGGGGCAACAGTCTCAGTATCGACAATGCTCATACGCTCTTTTATGGCCCGTTCCAGGTTCAGAAGGGCAATGTGGAGCTGATTTTGGATTAATTCACCAACGGTACGCAATCTTCGATTGCTAAGGTGGTCAATGTCATCAGGTTGCTCTGTGCCATTGTTGACCATGAGAATGTGATGCACTATAGCTACGAGGTCTTCTTTAGCAAGGGCAAAATTGGGCTCTGTGGTTGATGGCTCTTGACCTAACCGCTTGTTAAGCTTATAGCGACCAACCTTGCCCAAGTTATAGTGACGGGGGTTAAGGAAGAGGTTGTTCACTAAGCTTTTGGCATTGTCAATGTTAGGCAAATCCCCGGGGCGCAAACGTTTATAAATGTCGAGCAGAGCCTCGGTCTCATTTTTAATTGAGGGTTCCTGCTTTATACTGGCTTGAATAAAGGAGTGCTCTGGGGAGGTGTCCCAATCTTGGAATAGCTGAAGTAACTCTTCATCACTGCCATAGCCAATAGCACGTAATAGGGTGGTAATAGGGAATCTCCTTTTACCATTTATCTTTACCCAGATTACATCTTTACTACTGGTTTCGAACTCTAGCCAAGAGCCATGTTCAGGGATAAGTTTGCCATAACATAGCTCTCTCCCGCTGGCTATATCAGTCTCAAGGGTAAGGTAAAGTCCGGGGGAGCGAATCAACTGGCTTACCACCACTCGCTCCGTCCCGTTGATAATGAAGGTACCGCTAGGGGTCATTAGGGGGATGTCGCCCATAAAAATATTTTGCTCTTTAATTTCCCCCGTTTCTTTAACCTCTAACTGAACCTTAGCGTAAAGGGGAGCTGAGTAGGTAACATAGCGCTCTTGGCAATCCTTTACGGAATGCTTCGGCGGCCCAAATTCACAGTCTAGGAAGCGTAGTTCAAGTCGTGTGCCCGTCAAGTCTTGGATGGAGAGGCCTTGAAAGAGTTCTCTCAATCCCTGCTCTTGAAACCGGCGGAAGGAGCTAAATTGGACTTGAATTAGGTTGGTTATTTCTAAAACTGGAGAGATTCGGCCAAACGATTTTCTGGGAGCTCTTTCTATCTGGGAGGATGGCATACTAAAAGTCAACTTCCTATACACTCTCCTTTGCTGGGCATAGTAAGCCTAAAAGGGGAAAAACAAAAAGATATCCTATAACGTGGGAATGATAGAGGAATCTTGTCGCATAAAATAGTGATTTCGTATTAAGTTATTATTATAACCCCTTTCTAAATATTTGTCAAGTATTGTCGGCAGAATTATGGAGAACAAGGCGTTTAATTTATAGAGCCTGGTAATATACTGCCCTGGAGGGCCCAAGGGCTAGTTCTTTCAATGCTGACTTTCACCAGTTGTCCGAGGAGGTTGGTGCTGTCGGTAAAGAATACTAACTTGTCTCCTCTAGTGCGACCTTGCCATTTGGCCTTCTTTTCCCCCTCTACCAGGACCTCCACCGTTTTACCCAAGAAACTGTCGTTGATTTCAGCGGCGATACATTGTTGCAGAGCTTCAGCCTTGGTGCGCCGAAGCTCTTTCTCCTCAGGAGGGACGTTGTCCTCAAGCCTTCTGGCAGCAATAGTGCTTGGTCGAGGTGAGTAGGCAGCTAGGTGAACCCTGTCGAACCTGATCTGACGCAGTAGGTCTAGGGTTCTTTCAAACTGCTCTTTTGTTTCACCAGGAAAGCCGACAATGACATCAGTGCTCAGGGCAACACCGGGAATGGTGGAGCGTATCTGCTTCACCAAGCCCTGGTACTGCTCCACGGTGTAGCCCCGCCTCATGGCCCTCAAAATTTCATTGTCACCGGCTTGAATTGGCAGGCTGATATGCTCGCAGACCTTTTCCAGTTCAGCTACCGCTTGTATCAGCTTCTGGCTCATATCCTTTGGATGATTGGTCAGGAAGCGTATTCGTAGAAGTCCCTCGATTTTATTTAGCTCTGCCAGTAAATCAGCCAAGTCAGGTCGGGAAGCTAGGTCGTGCCCGTAGGAATCGACACTCTGTCCCAGTAAGGTGACCTCCTTCACCCCCTGCTGAACAAGGGATTGGACTTGGCAGCAAATGTCCTCTAAATCTCGACTCCTCTCCCTTCCCCGACGATAGGGCACAATGCAGTAGGAGCAAAAGCTGTTGCATCCCTGTATGATGGGGATGAAGGCACTCACCGGTGGGTGAGGGGGGAGGAAAAAGGTTTTTTTATCCGGGCAGGGTAGCCCCTGGCTCTCCGCCCATTGGAAGAGGATTTCCCATTGCTGTGGTCGGAAAAAGAGGTCAACCCAGGGAAAGCACTTTTTCAGCTCATCGGCTTTAGAATCCACTAGGCAGCCAGTGAGAGCAATGGCGGCATGGGGGGATTTCTCCTTTAGCCTCTTGAGGGAGCTGAGCTTGTTAATCACCTTATCCTCAGCGCTCTGTCGCACTACGCAGCTATTGAGCAAAATGAAGTTAGCCTTCTCAGCAATGGTTGTGGGGGAGTAACCAGCTTGCTCCAAATAGGCAGCGATGAACTCTGAGTCAGCCTTATTCATCTGACAGCCGATGGTCCAGATATAGAACTTAGCCATGCGAAACAATCTCGGTTGAAATTATCGTGCCCTTCTTAAGGGGAGGGAAGAACCGCCTCTAACCCTTACTAGGCAAGGGCAATAGAGAACCATCAGGGTGAAAAACAAATCCTTAAGCTAGTTAAAGCACCGGCTTGAATGTCAAGAATGGTAATCACACCTCTTTTCGCCAAGGGAGTCCAAAGCAAGCCCTGCTTAGTGAATATGGCGGAGGGAGTGGGATTTGAACCCACGACCCCAGTTTCCCAGGGTAAGCGCTTAGCAGGCGCCCGCACTAGACCACTATGCGATCCCTCCTCAACCGTTGTAGTTAGCTCCTCGGGGTGCCATCCTCGATTTCAAGAGCCTTCTTTACTATAACACGAAATTACTTCTTCTTCAAGAGTGGGTCACCTGGCGATTACCCACTTTGCGCAAAACCAATCATCCGTCGTGACGGGAGTCACGACGCTACAGCTCTCAGGAGACCCCGTCCTTCAGGGCGGGGTCTGTCACATAGCGAAGCGGCCAATGGTGGCATTCATGCCGCCTACCCCACTTGCGGGCTAAAACCCGCGGTTGGCATCTAGCACAGGTGAGACTCCCCGGCCCGAGGGCCGGGGTCTCAAGTGCTTGCCTGTGGGAAAGCCTTCTTTCAGGCTTGATAAGAAAGCTTGGTTCTACTCCGAGGAGGGTATAGGTAGCTCGAAGAGTCTTGTCGACCTACCCGAGATGTGGGAGGGGCTGCAGGTGCCCGCCCGGCGCTAATCCACGGATTATGGTCACTGGATAAAGAGGCAAGTTCTTGGGCATCCTCTTGACCTATTCGCTGAAGCTGTAGAAGGCCATCGGCCTGTAGCTGGTAATATGTCCTTGTAGTAGCGGCGACACTCGTGGCTAAGTTTCTATTATTTTAACTCTATCGGGCGCGGATTTACCCGACATTTCTCTGCCGTGACAATAGCCTCAATCTGAGATACGGTGGAGTCCAGTTCACCCTGACGATTCACGACTACATAGTCGAAGAGGGGCAAGCTGCTCAGCTCCTCAGTAACCTTCTTTATTCGTAATTTCAGCTCGGGTTCGGACTCGGTTTGGCGTTGCCTTAGGCGCTCTTCGTATTCCTTTATAGAAGGAGGGGCAAGGAAGATAAGCACTGCCCCAGGTAGGAGGTTCTTGATAGTAGCTGCCCCTTGAACATCTACCTTCACTATCACGTCTTTTCTTTTCTCTAGTGCTGACTTCACCTGTTGCTTAGGAACCCCGTACCAATGCCCGTAGACCTGTGCCCATTCTAGTAGCTCCGCTTGTTGCATCATCTCTTGGAACTCTGCTTCCGAGCGAAAATAATAATCTACCTTGTCCTTCTCTCCTGCTCGCTTAGGGCGAGTAGTGGCTGTCACCACATAGTGTAGGGGGAAGCCTAATTCCTTCATTCTATTTAGCACCGTGTCTTTTCCTGCACCAGAGGGACCAGAGAGGACGATAAGTAACCCTGACCGTTTACTCTGTTTGATCCTTCTCCTCACTCTGTTCCCTCGACTCAGGCTTACGAGTGGCCCTTACTCTGCTGTCAATGGTTTCAGGTGCGATAGCAGCCAGAATAATGTGTCCGCTATCCATGATAAGGATAGCTTTTGTCCTTCGACCGTTGGTCACATCAATCACTAAGCCCTTGTTTTTCGCTTCCTGGGCAAGACGCTTGGCAGGTGCCGAGTTGGGGGAAACCACAGCTATAACCTTATCTATCGCTACCAGGTTACTGAAACCAAGGTGGATTAACTCTGTATCCATTTGTTTATCCTCCTTTGGTGTGGTTAATTTGCTTTAATCCTTTCCACATCCTGCCAGAAAGCAGGGTAGGAGAACCCTACTGCTTCAGCGTCCTCAACTAGAGTTTCGCCTTCAGCAATTAACCCCGCTACTCCAAGAGCCATAGCCAAGCGATGGTCAGAGTGGCTGGAGCATTTTGCCCCATGCAACTTCGCCCCTCCGTAGATAACCATGCCATCGGGCATCTCCTTCATGGTGGCCCCTAATTTGGAGAGCTCTTTCACTAAGTTACTAATTCTATCTGTTTCCTTTACTCGTAGCTCGGCTGCCTCTTTAATAATAGTAACGCCCCTGGCAACACAAGCTGCTACTGCAATCACCGGAATCTCATCGATCAGCTGTGGAATAAGCTCACCACTTATTTCGATTCCAGCTAGCTCACTGGATTCAATTGATAGGTCAGCCAGAGGCTCACCCCTTGCCCAGCGCTGATTCTCTATTTTAATCTTTGCCCCCATTTTCAGCAAGACCTCAATAACTCCCATCCTGGTTGAATTAACGCCGGTATCTTTGACCCTGATTTTTGCATCAGGGTGGATTGCTCCTATCACCAACCAATAAGCAGCAGAGCTTATATCGCCAGGGATGTGCAGGTCAACCGGGTTTAGGGGGGTAATCGGAGGGGTGAGAGAAATGGTGACGCCATTCACTTTTAGTGGTACCCCCATGGTTTGAAGTAACCGCTCAGTATGGTCGCGGGATTTTGATGGTTCCTGGATAATGGTTTCCCCCTCGGCAAAAAGGGCAGCAATTAATATGGCCGACTTGAGTTGGGCGCTGGGAACGGGGAGAGGATAAGTTATGCCATGAAGCTCCCCTCCTTTGATGGCCAGAGGTGCTAAGGAGTCTTCCCCTCTGCCCCATATTTTGGCTCCCATTAAGTGAAGGGGTGAAATCAGACGACCCATAGGGCGGGAGCGAAGGGAGTTGTCACCGGTGATGATAGAGAGGAAAGGCTGAGCCGCCAGTAACCCAGTCAATAGACGCATAGTAGTAGCGCTATTTCCAGCGTTAAGCACATCCTCAGCTTCACGCAGACCTTTCTTACCTACTCCGTCAATCTCAATTGTGGGAGGGGCAGAAGAAGCTTGCTTTATGCTCACTCCCAAGGCTTTCAGGCAGGTTAGGGTGGAGCCACAATCAGCTCCAGGACACAAGTTGCTCAGCCTGGCTCTCCCTTGAGCTATGCTGTTTAAAAGAATAGCTCGGTGAGAAATGGATTTATCACCCGGAGGGGTAATCTCACCTCTTAAGGTGGAACAAGGGCTAATCTTTTTTATCATGTTTCTCCAGCCATGCTTGTCGAGCCTGCCGTGCCTGGATGAAGGCATTCTCTAGCTCTTGGCTATCCTCGGCTATAAGCCGGCGAAACCGGTTTAGCTCTTTAATAAATTCATCAATCCAGTTGAGGACATTTTCTCGGTTAGTGAGGCAGATATCATAGTTCATGCGGGGGTGTTGGGAGGCAAGACGAGTCAGGTCGCGGTAGCCTGTGGCAGCAAAACTGGACATCTTTGCCCAAAAAGGGCTTTGAGTCGTTGTCAGCACTAAAGCAGAGGAAAGGACAAAGGGGAGATGGCTCACCCCAGCCACAAAGTTATCATGCTCTAAGGCGGTAGTGAAGAGGTGATTAGCTCCTATCTCGCTCACCAGGCCAACCACAAGCTGAATCGAAGCAGGGGAAGCATTTTGACCTGGAGTGAGGCAATAAGTGCGGCCTTGAAAGAGGTTAGCCTCGGCTGCCTCGATGCCAGTCAGTTCCTTCCCTGCCATAGGGTGTCCACCGATAAAATTTACTGTTGGTGGCAAGTATTCCTGCGCCCACTGCATAACTTTTACCTTAGTGCTAGCTGTATCAGTCACCGTGCAGCCATGGGGTAGGTGTGGTCCAATTTGGGTCAGGATTTCCTTGATGGCCATTACCGGGGTGGCTAAGATAATCAGGTCTGCCTTGTCAACTGTAGCAGCCATGCTGTCTTTAATTATATCCACCGCCCCCAGCTTTAGTACTCTATTTGCTGCCTCTGGCCTTCGAACATAGCCTACGACTTCTGTTCTCTCTAGCTCTGTTTGCTTTAAAGCTAAGCCTATTGAGCCACCGATTAGCCCCAGCCCGATGATGGCAATACGTTTCGCCATAGGTTACTCTTGTGTTTCCAGTTCAAAAGCTTTGTGCAAAGCGCGGACAGCATCAGCCACCTTGCTCTCATGGATAATACAGGTGACCCTTATTTCTGAGGTAGTGATAAGTTCAATATTGATACCGGCATCATAGAGGGCTCTGAACATTCGAGCGGCGTAACCAGGAGTATTTTGCATCCCTGTGCCGACAATGCTCACCTTGCCCAGCTTGGAATCAGTGACGCATCCTTTAGCCCCGATGGACTTGGCGATTGGCTCCACTATCCGTCTAGCCTTACTCAGGTCACTGCGGGCAACGGTAAAGGTCAAATCAGTGATTCCTTGGGTGCTGGCGTTTTGGACAATGGTATCCACACTGACATTTGCCTCAGCCAGAGGCTCAAAGAGGGCAGTGGCTATGCCAGGTTGATCGGGAACAGCAAGGACGGTGACCTTGGCTACATTGAGGTCATGAGCAACACCTCGAACCTTGTTTCGCACTTCCATGGGAATCCCTCCATGAATAACTGTCCCGGGGCTACTGGTGAAGCTGGAAGCTACCAGTATGGGTATATTATACAACTTTCCTATCTCTACAGCTCGGGGATGCATTACCTTAGCCCCGTAGGTGGCTAGCTCCATCATCTCCTCGTAATCAATTTCCTCTACTTTACGTGCCTGAGGAAC
>Ga0315307_1000726_pt1 | contig 14261 bp, 13 predicted proteins | sample TDP2_MG_FD_203079 | JGI IMG/M metagenome (GOLD analysis project Ga0315307, IMG submission 203079) | Freshwater sediment microbial communities from Lake Towuti, South Sulawesi, Indonesia - TDP2 | ecosystem: Environmental > Aquatic > Freshwater > Lake > Sediment | place: Indonesia: South Sulawesi... | reverse complement strand
ATAATACCAAGAAATGTCAGGCGTAAGGGCATCGACGTCAAGGGGATTGGTGAGGGGTTGCGGACGAAGGTCAATGCGAACGTGGGCACCTCGCCGGACTACGCGGATATCGATGAGGAGGTCGAGAAGGCGAGGATCGCGGTGAAATACGGCGCTGATTCCGTCATGGACCTCAGCATAGGCGGCGAAATCGACGAGGTCAGGAAGCGGATCCTGAAAGCGGTTAATGTGCCCGTCGGGACCGTGCCGATCTATCAGGCTGGCATTGAAGCGGCTGAGAGGGGGAGCATCGTGGACATGAGTTCGGATGATATTTTCAACGCTATCCGAAGGCATGCGGAGGACGGCGTGGACTTCGTCACCGTTCACTGCGGCGTCACAAAGGCCGCGATCGAAGCCCTGAGGAAGCAGCGTCGCCTGACCGACATCGTGAGCAGGGGGGGCTCTTTTTTGGCTGCTTGGATCGTCCACCACAGCGAGGAAAACCCACTTTATAAGGAGTTCGATTACCTGCTTGAGATAGCCCGCGAGTTTGACCTGACGTTGAGCCTCGGCGACGGGCTGCGACCCGGTTCATTGGCAGATGCCTCAGATCGGGCTCAGTTTCAGGAACTCCTGACGCTTGGCGAGCTCGTGGAGAGGGCCTGGGCAAGGGACGTTCAGGTGATGGTCGAAGGGCCAGGCCACCTGCCACTCGACCACATCGAGGCGAATGTTAAGCTCGAGAAGAGCACCTGCAAAGGGGCCCCATTCTATGTCTTAGGGCCAATCGTCACGGACATCGCTCCCGGCTACGACCACATAGTCGGCGCCATTGGAGGATCCCTTGCGGCTTGGGCCGGGGCTGATTTTATCTGTTATGTGACACCATCGGAGCACCTCTGCCTGCCCAGCGTTGAGGACGTCAGGGAAGGGGTGATAGCTGCGAAGATCGCGGCACACGTGGCGGATGTGGTGAAGGGGATAGACGTCGAGCGCGATAATGAGATGGCGAAGGCGAGGAAGGAGCTGAATTGGACGAGGCAGTTTGAGCTTGCGATAGATCCCGAGAGGGCTGCAGAGCTTAGGCGGAGGAGGCCGCCAGTGCTTGACCCACAGGTCTGCGCCATGTGTGGTAAATTTTGCGCCATCAAGATGGTCGACGCTTACCTAAAGGAAAAGCAGTAAATCTCGTTTTTCTCACTCCTTTAGTACAACGATGTTCCCTCTACCCTTCTTTATCTTGCGGACCAGGCCGCGGTCCTCCAAGTCGGCGATCATCAGACTGACCTTCGCTTCGGAATATGGCAACTTCCGTCGCAGCTCCGCTTGGTTGATTCTGCCCCCGCCCGCCCTTATCACGTCCATGACTTCTTTCAGGTCATCGGGCAGCCCTACAACCTTTACTGGCGGTGGCCCCCTGACTTTTTCCACGGCCAGCTTCTTTTTGGGCAAAATTTTCAGGTAATAGAAGGTGCCTGCCCCCGTGACCACTAAGGCCAAAACAACCCCTAAGGCCAACCACATGGTTCCTGCCCCTATCCCCTCCTCATCGATAGGGATCTCGTAATTATCTGGAAGCTCGTTTTCTTCAAAAGTTGGAAACATTATCAGGTCTAATGTGAGATTATCGTTTTCCCGTAGCGTGACATTTTCTTCTGTATCATACATCAAAAGGGTGCCTCTGTAATACTTGCCGACGATAGTGTAGCTGCCTGCATAAAGAGACAGCGAGTAAGTGCCGTCTGTCGCAAACACTTGCTGCCGAAGCGTGGAACCGGAGTACACTTCAATCACAACGTTCTCCAATGGATTGAAGGTCCACAATTCGTATATGGTTCCGTGGACGGTGGCCATATTTTCTTGACCGAGGACAACGGGAGTAGTGGTGCCGATCGCGGTGGCCATCGCAAGGAGCACGAGGGGGAGTAACTTTTTAAGCATATTTCAAACTCGATGTTGGCGGATTAAAACATTATTAAACATCGTGAAGTAATTGCAGCTCGAATAAAGCTTTATAAAGTAATCGGGGCATTTTTTGGGCTTTATTTTTCAAAAGAAAGAAAGTTTGTTGATATAATTTTTCTTAAAGAAGTTGATCCGTAATCGATGAGCCGCGTGCGCGATAGGGGCCGCGTGGGGAGCTCAACCCGAACACAAAAGGTGGGAAAAATGAGGACAAAAATAGCAACACTGGTGATATCGGCGCTGATGTTGGTGGCGATTGTCCCGGCAGTCAGCGCAGGCCCATTCGAGGAAGCGCAAGCAAGGTATCTATATGCGAAGGCGGAGCTCCTTGAGCTGTATTCGGAGTGGTTAAGCGCTAGGGCAGATTTCCTCCAAGTTAGAGCGAGGTGGAGAGGAGATAGAACCGATCAAAACCTAGCAGACTTGGTGCAGGCGGGCAAAGAGGCCACGCTCAAAGGATGTGATGTGGTCATCAAATACTGTGAGATGCTTAGGGTTCAGGTGGAAGCCACCCGTGGCCTTTCCGACAACGAAAAGGCCCCGCTCTACGACGAGATCGACGGCTACATAAGCGAGCTGCAGGCAAAACGGGTAAGTGTACAAAATGCTGGAAACGCACAAGAGCTCCGAACAGCCGCTGGGGAACTCTGGAGGTATTGGTTACAGATTCGTGTTCGGCTGAAGCAGATAACTGCGCAGCTAATAGTCGCATGGGCAGACGCTGTAGTTCAAAGACTTGAAGCATTTGTAGGGAGGATCGAGGCGAGGATACAGCAGCTGAAGGACAACGGGATCGACACGACATCCCTTGAGGGCTGGCTAGATGAATTCAACTCCAAAATTGACTCTGCCAAGCAAAGAATTGCTGATGCGGAGAACAAAGTGGGCCAGATAACGGATGACATAACCTTCATAGAAATCTTCGGGACAGCGATACGTGAAATAAGAGAAGGGGTACTTTACCTCAGGGATGCTCTGAAGAGACTAAGGGATATCGTTTCTGACATGAGATCCAAGGGCCACACGGTGACGCTCAGCGGATCTGGCACGTTGATAGGGCATGGCGACGGGCGAGCGTATATCTCCGGCACTGGAGTGGTGCATGTATTGGCACCGATACAGGGCACGATGCTCGTTTCTCCGAACGCAAATGTCACGACGGTCGGGGAGGGCACCAAGACCATGCTTGAGAACGGTTGGGTGCAATATCAGGGATACGGTAGCGGGATGGTAACTGGTACGGATATCGTTGTGGACATCAGCGGGAACGGCATCAGCATACTTGCGGCTGGCACAGGAACTGCTGTACTCACAGGAACCGGGTGGTATCGAACCTACGGCGAGAACAGGTACGTGTACGGGACTTGGACGGCAGCTGGCGCCACAGCAGATCTAGCGACGGGCGAGGTGAGCGCGGGGGTGGCGTAGATGAATAAGACAATAGTCGCTCTCGCCCTCATCGTCTGTGTAGCAGCGGCAACTACGGCTGTGATCTACATCGCCAAATCGCGGCAACCGGCTCAGGGAGGAGACGAGTTAGGCAGCGCAGACAGCCTGCTAAAGGAACTAGAAGACTTCCTAGACTTTGAAAACCAAGAGTTTGACTACAACTTTGGTGAAATCTCGGGAGACTGGGGGTAACCGCTCCAGCTCCCCCTTTATCATATTTTGCAAGAAAACTTTTCCTAAGGGATAATCTATTTTACACTGCGAGCTTCAATGTTGGGCAGGTGGAGTAATGAAGCCTTTCACGGTCGGCCAAGTCGAGAAGCAGCTCATCATGATTCCAGGTCCCACTAATGTGCCAGATCGCGTGATGCATGCCATGACTAGGCCAATCATAAACCACCGTGGGCCACAATTCCATGAATTCTACAGTGGATTGATCGAGAAGGTCAAGTACGCCTTCCAAACGAAAAACGATGTTTTTATACTGACTTCTTCGGGCACGGGGGGCGTCGAATGTGCGATGAGCAACATCCTCTCCCCGGGCGATGAAGTATTGGTGCCGGTCAATGGTGTCTTCAGCCAACGCCTGAAGGAGAAGGTCGAGGTATTCGGAGGCAGGCCCATCGAGGTGCCCATCGAGTGGGGAAAGGCAGCAACTCCGGAACAATTGGAAGAGGCTGCGGAAGGGCATGATGTGAAAGCAATAGCCGTCGTATACAACGAAACCTCAACCGGGGTCACGATGCGCGGCCTAAAAGAAGTCGGGAAGATAGCTCGGAAGCACGATGCCCTGTACATAGTCGATGCCATCTCGATTTTAGGCGGGGATGAACTCCCCACAGATAGCTGGGGGATCGACATCTGCGTGACGGGGAGCCAGAAATGTCTAGCCTGTCCTCCAGGACTTGCGCTCATCTCGGTGAGCGAGCGAGCTTGGCGGGCAATCGAGGCCGCAAAATCAAGGGCATACTACTTCAACCTGCTCGAGATGAGGGAATTTCAAAAGAAATGGGAAACTCCCTTTACCCCTGCTTTGCCGCTCTTCTTCGCGCTGGATGAAGCTTTGGCCATGCTTCGGGAAGAGGGCCTTGAAAATCGCATCAAGAGACATCAAAGGTGTGCCCAAGCTTTCTATAGGGGTATTCAAGGGCTTGGGCTCGAGCTTTTTGCGGATGAGCACTGGCGCTCGAACACTGTCATAGCAGTGAAAAATCCTCCAAGTATAGCAGACAAGGAGATCCGCGATTTGATGCGCGAGCGCTACGGCGTAGTCATCGCGGGTGGCATGGGCAGGCTCAAGGGGGCAATGTTTCGCGTAGGCAACATGGGCATAGTCTCAGAGTGGGAGGTGGAGGCAACCCTCGAGGCACTTAAAGGCGCCATTTCGCAACTCGGACACTTTAAATAAAAAGGGAAATAGTCGTATCGTGGTTCAGATGATAACTCCCACGAAATTCATATGGATGGATGGGAAACTCGTCCGGTGGGAAAAAGCCAACGTGCATGTGCTCACCCACACTTTGCATTACGGTTTAGGGGTTTTCGAGGGCATACGATGTTACGAAACTAATAAAGGACCAGCCGTCTTCAGGCTCAAGGACCACATCCGCAGGCTCGAGAACTCGGCCAAGCTCGTTGGGATGAAGCTTCCCTATTCCTTCGACGAACTTGTCCGCGCGGTCAAACAGACGATAAAGGCAAACAAGATAAAGGAGTGTTATATCCGTCCAATCGCATTTTACGGATACGGCGTAATGGGCCTGAATCCCGAGGGCTCCCCTGTGAACGTGGCGATAGCGGTTTGGCCGTGGGGCACTTACTTGGGCGAGGAAGGCCTCGAGAAGGGGGTTAGAGTAAAAATTTCCAGATGGCTTAGGATCGATCCGCGGATTCTGCCCCCTCAGGCGAAGCTGGTGGCGAACTACGCGAATTCGATATTCGCGAAGCTGGATGCTCTTAACTCGGGCCATGACGAGGCAATCTTGTTGAACACCCAAGGGTTCGTCGCCGAAGGTCCAGGGGAGAACGTCTTTATCGTTAAGGATGGTGTGCTCATCACCCCCCCTCTCTCAGCTGGCGCGCTCGAAGGGATCACCCGGGACTCGATCATAAGGATCGCCCGGGACAAAAAAATAAAGTTCGAGGAGCGAAATATCTCACGGGAGCAGCTCTACGATGCTGATGAGGCATTTTTCACTGGCACGGCTGCTGAGGTTACGCCGATAAGGGAGATCGACGGCCATACGATAGGCGATGGGCGGAGGGGAAAGATCACGCGAGAACTCCAGCACATCTTCTTTGAGGCAGCTCGGGGAAAGGTGACGAGGTACGGATCTTGGCTGGATTACGTGGAATCTATCAGCAAACCCCATAGCTAATTTTCGCTCGTTGGCTCCTAATGTCCGTCATATCTCTTGGAACAAGGGCCGCGAAATCTTTATAAGACTCGTTTCAACTGTTTGTTTGGAGGTTGGATAGGTGACAGCCCATACCGCTCATTTGGCTGTTTCTAAGTCCGCGCTTAAGGGGATTTTAGTCATATCCGGCGTTTTTGCGCTGATCGCAGGCCTGATCATCTTAATCACTGGTATTAGCTATGCAGGTTTTGCAATCGACCCCAACCTAGCATGGGCGGACAGGGTCGACACGATGAGCAAGCTGGCCCCAGTTGGTTACATATTGCTCGCAGTGGGGATGATTTCTCTCGCCGCCGCATACCGCATAGCTTCCGCATCTGCGGCAGGAGGTTTACTCATCAGCTTAGCCGTGGTTGTATGGGTTATTATTTTCCTTGAACCCACCTCAAAAATTGGGCTATATGCGTCAGCGATCGTCGAGGGGACCCTAGCGCTGGTGACCATGGTCCTAGTTGCGGTTGGCCTCAGCAATGTAGTCTCCAGATGGGGAGGCTATGGGGGTTCTGGGACAGCTACCGCGGGGTATATCCTCATAACATTGTTTGGTATTTTTTACTTGATAGGAGAGATATTGGCTATCATCTCCTTGGAAGTTGTTAATCCCGACCTCGCTAGGATTGGCGTTGGCACTGGGGGTACTGGGTTCCTATTGGGAGGAATAGCGGGTATCCTCCTCTTAGCAGCACTTTTAGCAACATCCGCGAGGTTGGCCGCTGCTCATTCGAGGGTCAGAGGGCACTAAACCAAGCGCATGAGTAGCGTTCAACACCAAATTCCTCTTCGCTAATTCTTTCGATTGATGTTATGCTCACCTCAAGGAATCTATCTAGGGGGCAACGAAAAGGGTGAGTAAGGCGACATATTTACTCGAATGCATTAGATAGTGCACTTAGTTTTTAAAAATAAGCGGGGGCTTGAACTTTTCAATTTCATTGTTTGTAGCCATGGCGAGCATACAAAGGTTATTTAAAACCAAGCGATAACTCCGATGGTGAATCTCATGAGGCTGGGTAGGGACTTCACGAATTTTCTTTACTTTGATTACTTAGGCGAAGTCGAAAAGCGGGGGTTCGAATCGGGCGGGCTAACCGTTGCGGATATGGATGCCACAGCTCAGCTAGCTGCCAAGGCCGACATCCCCGGGCAAGTGGCTGTTGCGAAGTCCTTGGGCTTGGACCACATTGAACTCGATGGTGCGGTTCCGAACCCCTACCTCAACTTCGACGATGATCAGAAGAGGCGGGCCAAGGAAGCCGCTAGTGCCAACGGTGTTTCGTTATCATTTCATCTGCCATACAGCTATGTTGGGGCTGCCATTTGCTCCCCCGAGGATTACGATAGGAGGGCTTCAGCGGAGCTCCACAAGCGCTATCTCACGTTCGCCTCGGAGGTGGGCTGCGCATATGCCGTCATCCACCCGGGCTTCATGCCATTCTACAATGCGACGGGTAAGTACCTGGAACAGGCCAGGGCAGCGCTGGTCAAGAGCCTGGTCGAGCTCGGGGAATTTTCCTCCAGCAATGGAATAGTGCTCCACCTCGAGAACAACACCGCATTTGACCTAATTTTCTTCGAGCCCGCTGAGATTTGTAGCATACTAGAGGAGGTCGAGAAGAGCGGGGTCAAGATCTACTTCTGCTTCGACATTGGGCACTGGCTGACCCGGGCCGACGTGGGCAAATCGATTCCAGACCCACCTGAACGCATCATCGAGGAGATACCTGAGGGGATATTCAAGGAACTCCACCTCAATGACTACATCCCCTACAAAAAGATATTTCATCCTCCGCTGTATGAGGGGATAGGCATGCTCAGGCGCAAGAACCTAGAGCGCTATGCCGAGCTGGTTTCGGGGAAAGGGGCCGAGCTCATCGTGGTGGAGACGGCGATCAGGACCAAGGAGCAAGTGATGCGCCGCAAAGAGCTCTTGAGGGAGGAGACAGAGTATTTACAGGCGATCTTCAGGTGAGTCCATGCCGAACGTCTTCTTGATAGGAAGACCTGGGTGTGGAAAGTCCATCGTTTATAAACTGTTATCTGAACGGCTCCGGGCGAGGGGCTATAGGGGCGAGCTTATGCGCATCGATGACTTCCCGATCCTGAAGCGGATATTTGAGCAGGATGTCGAGCAAAAGCGCCATCGCCGTTTTCCGGAGGGTGGGATGAAGGTTACAGACGACAGGGTATGGGATGACCTCTCGATGGCACTCAACGAGCAGGCCCTTAAGCTTCAATCCCCTAACAGGCTCCTCTTCATCGAGTTCTCGCGAGATAGCTATGTCCGAGCCTTTAGGCACTTCTCGCCTGAGGTCATGCGCGACTCGGTTATCCTTTACATAGATGCCCCCTTCGACCTCTGCTTGGAACGTAACGACCGCCGTGCAAGGGAAGAAAAGGGCCTCGACGCCCACCTCGTTTCCCGCGAGGAGATGGAGTTGACCTACATGCACGATGACCACGGGGAGTTACAGGAACGCGTCAGTGCTCCTGTGCTTGTCGTGAAGAACGATTCGGACGATATCGAGAGCCTGAAATTAGAACTCCAGAAAATAGTCGACGTACTAAAGAGTATTTAGGCAAAAGCCGGCCGTGCTCAGTCAGCGCAGTTAAATACCACTTCTTATTAAAAACGCAAAAATGAGGGTGAATTGTTGCCCCTAGAAGGTCTCGAGGGAAGATACATCGATGTCGGCATTTCTGGTATAACTTTGATCGTTCTCATAGCTTTTGCTGTGTGTCTTACCACATACTTTTCCCTTAGAAAGAAAATTGAAAAGAAAATCCTTCTAGCGGCATTGTGTATCTTTTCGGTGGGATTTTCACTCGCGCTGGTCACGGTTTTGCAAAATCATTTTATTTCAGGCGTCGACGCCCCCTATTATGTTTACCAAGTGAGATATCTGCTTGAACATGGGACCACCTCGGAATTCGCACCTCCAATTGTTTTCTATACGATGGCCGGATTTTCGTTATTTGTCGGGGATGTTACGCTGGGGGTGAAAATTGGCCAGGCCCTCTTCCCAACCCTAATGGGCCTGACGACTTTTCTGTTGGCCAAATATCTGATTAAAGATAATTTTGCAAGCTTGGGTGTGGCCCTGCTCACCACCCTTGTCGGGGTTGGAATGGCTGAGGTGGTGGGTGCTATCAAAAACATGGCCGCGATGGCCCTAGCTCCGCTATTTTATCTATTTTTCCTCAAGTTCATCAACGGGGAGGGCCGGAAGTGGACAATAAAAACACTCAAAATCGGCAAAAGGAAACTTGGTTTGACTTTAAGCACCAGTCTCGTGATCTCAGCCGTGTTGTTTTTAGTTCTAATGGCGACGCATGACCTCACCGCAGGCTTCGTGTTCATGAGCGTTGTCGCATACGTTGCGTTTTACACAGGCTATCGGAGGAAGATCCCTTGGCGAGAGTTCAAATTTTTCGTCCTGCTTGGGATCCTAATCTCATTTGCTCTCCTTTCCAGCACCCTCCGGAACCACATAGTTAATAACGCGAACACATTTGCTGAAAGCTACTCGATTCCCGGGGGCCTCTTTCCTTTTACAACTCAAACTGGTGAGTTCCCCATGCTTGCATTTATTCCATTTATTGCGTTGATACTGCCCGCCGCGTGGTTCATCCTCCGTCAGAGTGATAGGCGGGGCCAACTGCTCGTGGCCGCGCTACTCACAGCCCTCCTGTGTTCTCAGCCGTGGATAATCAACCCTAATTTTTGCTTCAGGTTTGGGTTCATGATATTTCTATCGGTTCCAGCACTGCTCGGAATTTCAATTTGGGTAGCGAGGAGGTTTCATCCCAAGGCTGCCTCCGGGATTTTGGTGGCAGTGATCGTTTTTGCTTTCGTAATGTTTGTTGGCATGACCACGGGGCTCGCTCAGGTAGGCCCTTCAGGGGCGATTATCGAGGAACAATGGAACGCTTTGGTCGGGCTGGATGAACAGCTGCCAGAAAACTGCATTGTCTATACCACCTCTTGGGAACTTGCCCCGGAGGAATCCCATTGGCGGATGTTGCTGTTGGGTGACCGAGAGTTGGAACCTCTCAAAGCCCCATGGGAACCCCCAGTGACAATAGAGGAAATTGCGGAGAGGTTGGCAGACCGTCAACGAGAACGACACATAACTTGCCTAGCTCTCGCACCTGTGGAGCTCGTCGACAACGTGGAAAACCTCGCTGAATTTGGTCTAAAGGACACGGGGATGGGGAATGATTACTCTTGCGTGCTTGAGTTGGATGATCCTTTAGTTGCACTGATAGATTTTGGCTATCAACTCCCGGACTACTACATAGTCCTCTCCATGCTCCCAGAATATATGATGTGGGAATGGATACATGCTTCGCTTGGGTACTACCGTGAAGTCCACTCTATTGAAACAATACCGATAGAAAACCTCGTCGATGAAATAAGGAGGCGCGAAAATGAGCGGGGCCAGCCTTGCTTGTGTTTCACATTTGTAGAATACTATGAAAATAGGAACCTCGACGAATTGGGCCTAGAGCTTTTCACGAGCAATGGCACCTACGGAGCGCTCAAGGCGAAGGAAATAAGCCCATTTGGATATATGGGCTCAGAATTTTCAAAGTCCCAGCCCCAAGACAATCAACCATGGCACGATGAAGAGCGCCCGCAGCCCACAAATGAGATCAAGTTTAACTCAAACCCGTTGTTTGCTTTCGTCTTGCTGCCGGTTGAGCTGGTTCAGGGGCTTTACGGCACCTGGGCGTACGGAATCCTGAAACTGCTTATCGCCATACCGCTTTCAATTGGGATAATTGGATTTTTGATAGGGCTAGGCAAAGACATTTGGAGGAGATTAACCAAGAGCTAAAGGGCCCGCCCATACTTGAATGCGATGTTGCAGGTCCCCTCGCTCGACACCATACATGGCCCGATAGGCTTGAGCGGCGTGCAGACCTTGCCAAACAGTGGGCACTCATGTGGATAGACCAACCCGCGCAAGACCTCCCCACATCTACAACCCCTTGCAATGTCGACCGTATCTTCTACGTGAACACCGAACCGCTCGTGCGCGTCAAAATGCTTAAAGTCGTGACGAAGTTCTAACGCCGAGCTCGGGATGACGGGGAACCCACGCCACGGTTTATCGATCACCTCAAAAACCTGCCTCATCCTCTCCTGTGCCAGCACGTTGCCCTCAGGTCTGACTGAGCGGGTGTACTCGATCTCGACATCGTGCCGTCCATCCTTGATCTGCTTGAGCAACATCCAAATGCCCAGCAGCACGTCGATGGGCTCGAATCCAGCGATCACCTGGGGCACCTCATATTTTTCCGAGATGGGCTCGTAGGGCTCGGAACCGATAATCGTCGATACATGGCCCGGACATAGGAAGCCATCGAGCGCCACCTCACCTGAAGCGAGCAGGAATTCCATGGCGGGCGGGATCAAGCGGTGGCACACGAGCAGGCTGAAGTTCTGGGGTGGCTCGCGGAGGAGCTCGGAAGCGATGGCTGGGGCGGTGGTTTCAAAGCCTATTGCCACGTGCACGACCTCTTGCCCAAGATTGCGCCTCGCCACATCAACCGCATCCGCTGCGCCGTAGACGACCCGGACGTCAGCGCCATCGGTTTTGGCATCAGCGAGCGAAGCTCGTGTTCCAGGCACTCGAAAAAGGTCGCCGAAGGTGGTGACGATGTGGCCTTGCTTGGCAAGTTCTATGGCCTCGTCGATCTCTGCTGAAGTCGTGACGCAGATCGGGCACCCAGGACCGGCCATGACCTCGATCCAATTTGGCAGGAGCGACCTCAGTCCGTATTTTGTGACCGTGACTTCATGACTTCCGCAGACATGCATGATTTTTATCCTTCGGCCCGGGTCAAGTTTGCAAATTTCCTGTATGACCTTAGCTGCGACTTCTCGATCCCTGAACATATCCAGGATCGTCGATGCGCTCGCTATTTAAACACCCCAACACTTTAATACGCGAGGGTTCCTCATAACCATGGGTGGTTGAACTGCGGATCTTGGCAGTCGCTGACTTCCACGGTCTGCCCGACGCCGACGCCAACTTGTTAAAGTTCCTAGAATGCAGCTACGATTGCTTGGTGTTGATAGGCGACCTCACCGACTTCGGGCCCTTGAGCGCGGCCGAGGATATTTTGACTAAGGCCGAGGTAGCAGGATTGCCCACACTTGCTGTGCCCGGCAATTGCGACCCAAAGCCTATCCTCGAAGCCCTCGATAAACATGGTGTAAACCTTCACGCCAAACTCACCAAGATAGATGATGTTACCTTCGTCGGGTTAGGTGGATCAAATCTAACCCCCTTTAACACACCCTTCGAACTCACGGAGGTGGAGATCAAGGAAGAGCTGGACGAGCTGGCGCACGCGTTGGACCAAAATTTTGTGCTAGTGACGCACGCCCCGCCCCACGACACGCTGGTTGATCGAACCCATGCCGGCGTGCATGTCGGAAGTAAGAGCATTCGACAGTTCATAGAGGAAAAGCAGCCCATAGCAGCGCTATGCGGCCATGTGCATGAGGCGCGCAATACGGACAGATTAGGCCGGACCTTGATAGTGAACCCGGGTTCCATTGGCAAGGGCTACGCTGCAGAGATCATGGTTGAAGAGAAGGTGAGCGCAAGGCTTCTTGGTCCTTGATAGCTTGGTCGTTAATTTGCTGGCAAGTCTTAGGCACATTGCATGGGTGGGAGATTGACCAGATATTGTCCCAAATGTGGGTCAGCGCGGATAAAATGGGTTTTACCACACCTTTGGTCGATTTACACTTGTATGGAATGTGGCTATAGGGGGTCATTGATCATCGAGGATGGAAAACTTGCAGCGAAAATCAGGGAGAAAGCTCGGGAATCGGCTCAAGAGAAGTGACATCTGGTTGGTAGACAAAATACATTCCTAGTCCTTTCCGAGATGTCCTCCCACATTTTATCCTTTTCCCCGCCGATGAATTCACTTGCACCAAGCGACTCGCCTCCTTTGCCAATGTAGTACACCCTCAGGACATCGCCGCTGAAGACACAGACGAGATAATTAACTCCCCTTACCTCCCTGACGATCAGGTCGGGAAGCCAGCCCCGCCGCAGCGTTGGTTCCATTTTAACCCGACGGACGCAGATGTGATCCGCTTTCTTCTCCCTCAGCTCGCGCACAGCAAACTCCCGGAGGAATTTCAGAACTGACCTAGGCTCCATGGCTAGCCCCAGCGGTAGGATTTCGGCTAGATAACCTCCGTCTCTTTTGCCAGCCGCTCTGCAGCGTTCCTGCTCAATCCATCCTTGAGGATCGTGTAACGCTCTCGCCTGATGCGGTGTGCGATGGTGAGGGCCTTGACTATGTACTTTGGCGGGATGTCGAGTTCCTTTGCATTTATCGGACAGCCTATCGCTTGGAGGGCCTCGCGGATCGCCTGCCAGTCATCACCATGGAGGTACATCATCATTATCGTACCGACGCCGCACTGTTCGCCGTGTAATGCGGGTTTCGGCGCGATGAGATCGAGCGCATGACTGAATAAATGCTCCGAGCCACTTGCAGGGCGGCTGCTGCCAGCTATTCCCATCGCCACCCCGCTGCTTATCAAAGCCTTGACGACCTTTCGCACGCTTTCCTCGGTATGCTTCCTTATGACGTCAGCATCCTCCATCACGATTTTCGCGCTCATCAGCGAGAGTGCGGCGGCATATTCGCTGTAGGGCTCACCCCGCAGGCGATGGGCGAGCTCCCAATCTCGCACCGCAGTGAAGTTCGCAATCAGATCCCCACAGCCAGCCGCGAGGAGCCTGTGAGGCGCGCGCTTGATGATGAGGGTGTCAGCGACTATCGCAAGCGGGGCGTGAGTTTGAACCGAGGTGAGTTGTCGCCCGCCCTTGATGGACGCGCGAGCTGATGCTATGCCATCGTGTGAAGCTGCAGTTGGGACGCTGATGAAAGGCTTGCCCTCCTGAAAAGATGAGAACTTTGCGACATCGATGCACTTGCCGCCGCCAACCCCTATTAGGAGGTCCACTCCACGCTTGACGGTCTTTCGCACCCTCGCCACAGTCGCCATGTCGGCCCGCTCTATCAGCACACGTTTGACATCAAAATGCGCTTTAACCAGTTGACGGCAGATCCTATCGCCAGCTAGCTCAAAGGTCAGGGAATCGGCGACTATCAGGACACTTTTACTCGGACATAATCGGCTGCAGACATCGGCAACTTGCCCGAGCACTCGCGGGCCCATCCAGACCTCCCTGGGGAGCTCTATCCTTTTTGGCTCCTTCATAAACCATCACGGATTTTTCTACTTTACGAACAGTATATCTCAGCACCCCGACCTTCAATTCGATATCCTACCGCATATTTCACGTCGGCAAGGTTTATATAGGAATACAAGTTTTCTTTTAATTGCTGCTTCTGATGCGGCATTTCTTTACTCTGAGGGATCTGATTGAAAGAAGAGCAGCTGAAACA
>Ga0315307_1000725_pt1 | contig 14267 bp, 13 predicted proteins | sample TDP2_MG_FD_203079 | JGI IMG/M metagenome (GOLD analysis project Ga0315307, IMG submission 203079) | Freshwater sediment microbial communities from Lake Towuti, South Sulawesi, Indonesia - TDP2 | ecosystem: Environmental > Aquatic > Freshwater > Lake > Sediment | place: Indonesia: South Sulawesi... | reverse complement strand
CAAACTCACTTTTTTTTTATGTAAGTAACTAGTATCTGCACATACTATTAGTAAGATCAAGAAAATCTTATTAGTTGCAAAGTATATGTGTCTTAGTCTCAAATCGGCGCGTTCGCAAGAAAGGTGAGACAAATGATTGAAGGAATTATTCTTCACGGTATCCTTTCGAGTTGTACTTTCGCTCTTTTGGCATCAGGTTTCACATTAAGTTATGGAGTATCTGGCATAATAAACTTGACCCATGGTGCTTTCTTCATGATTGGCACTTATTTCTACAGCATCTTACTCGATGTCTTTTCCATTTCTATTCCTGCAGAATTTTCAATCTTATCTCTAATACTACCCGTGATCGCTAGTACAATACTCACTGGAATTGTCGCAAGTATTTATTATAGATTGACGCTCCACCAAATATTAGGCGACGAACTTGCTACATTGGTTGTCTCAATATCTGGGTGCATAGTTTTTCAACAGATGATCTACTTAATTTTTGGTTCTTTATGGGGGATGCAGCTTCCAGTTCCAGAACTTCTATCTGGGAATATCACCATATGGAATGTAAGCATTTCGTACTCTAGGGTGCTAGCTGCTGTAACTTCTTTCTGTCTCTTCGTAGCCTTGTGGCTTCTAATAGCAACAACTAAGACGGGTAAGGCTATGAAAGCGTTGTCTCAGGACCATGAGGCGGCTATGTTAATGGGTATTAGTACAGAAAAGATGTACATGTTGACTGCGGCAATTTCAGCAGGACTTTCAAGCATTGCAGGGGTAATGATTGTATCTTCTACAACAAGAGTGGGTTCAGCAATCATGTGGTTACAGCCTCTGGCAATATCGTTTGCTATTGTAGTATTAGGCGGTCTTGGAAGCCTTAAAGGTACTCTCGTTGGAGGCCTTATATTCGGATTCTCACGAACAATTGTTGAACTAACCGTTCCTTTGGGAGGGGCTATAGTTGACGCCGTACCCTTCCTAATTCTACTTTGCGTGCTGGTTGTTAGACCTAAGGGACTATTTGGAAAACGCGTAGAAATGGAGGATTGAACTCGTGGTTGTTAAGTATCTCAGAAAAGCCTATACGAATTTCGCAACATACATATATGATATTCCGCCAAGAATGCTTGCGCTCCTTCTCATCATGATTTTTGCTCTCTTACCCATGACACGCGCGCTGGACTCTTCTACATTGATGATGCTAAGAGATGCGAGCGTAATGGCGATCTTAGCAGCAAGTTGGGATCTGCTGGTGGGGCGCACGGGTCAGATGAGCTTGGGTCATGCCCTTTTCATTGGAATAGGTGGTTATTCTTCGGCACTATTATTCATGCATTTTGGATGGCCAGTGTGGATGGTAATACCCGTAAGCATGTTAGCAGGCGCTGTCGTTGCCTTGCTTATTGGGCTTCCATGCCTAAGGGTGAAAGGGTCCTACTTGGCATTATTAACTTTGGCCTTCCCCTTACTTCTCGAACGCGCCGTCTATTATTTTAGGGATGTGACCAAAGCAGAAGAAGGCATACCTCCACCCCCTCGATTACCTGCATTTTTTCAGGGTTTAATCCGTTTAGACGCACGAATTGCAGAGTATTATCTGACACTATCTCTCATGGTGATATCAGCCATAATACTGTATAAAATAGCTAATTCCAAAAGGGGGATGGTATTCGTTTCCATACTTGACGATGAATTAGCTTCTAAGGCTTGCGGAATAAATGTGACAAATTACAAATTATTGGCCTTCGTTATAAGCGGCCTGTTTGCAAGTTTGTCTGGTTGTGTTGCTGTCTATATTAGCAGTTTTGCAAATCCGTCTTTTTTTGGAATCCGCTGGTCTGTACTTCCACTAGTTGTCACAATCTTCGGCGGCATAGGAACCATCTATGGTCCCATCGTTGGAACATATATCTACTACTTCCTTGACATGTACGTTTTCAGGAAAATTATCAACATTAGTGAATGGCACTATTTCGGCCTCACATGGGAATACGCGACGTTCCTTATCTTCATCCTAATCGTGATAATCTTCATACTTAAATGGCCGAGGGGCATCGCTAGGGCCGTAGTTGAAAAGCTTGAAGATCTTGAAGAAGCAAGACCAATTGAGGAACTAGAACAGAAGATGGCAAAAGCAGACTAAATGTGGTGGAGTTATGCACTTACTCGAAGTCGAGAATTTGACAAAACGCTTCGGAGGACTAACGGCGGTAGGAAACCTTAGCTTCTATGTCGACGCAGGCGAAATATTCGGCATAATCGGACCCAATGGCGCAGGAAAAACAACCCTCTTCAATCTGATAACAGGATACCTAAAACCAGATTCGGGAAAAATAAGACTTAACGGCGAAGACATAACGGGACTTCCCCCACACAAAATTGCTAACAAAGGGCTCGCTAGGACATTTCAAATTGTTAGACCTTTCCGGCATCTACCAACAATCGCAAACATAATAGTTGCATTAAACTCTCCAAGAGGAAAGAAGAAAATCGAATGGATCAAAACAGCTGAGAGAAAAGCCATGGAAATGCTCGAAGACGTAGGTCTATCTGAAATGATGCTTGAGCCAGCCGAAAATCTTTCGCACGGCGACTTAAAACGCCTTGAAATTGCAAGAGCCATGGCACTAGAGCCTGATATTGTCCTTCTAGACGAACCCTTTGGTGGATTAAGCCCAATAGAAACAGAATACATGGTTAAGTCTATTCAAAGAATGCATCTCGATGGTTATACGATAGTGATAGTTGAACATAAACTCCAAGCGCTTATGAGGCTCATCAAAAAGGTAATGGTTATCCATTATGGCGAAAAGATTGCTGAAGGAACACCAGAAGAAATAGCAGAAAACCAGAAAGTTATTGAAGTGTATTTGGGAAAGGCGATTTAATGTTAGAAGTTGATAACATAACAGTTCACTACGACGGAGCGATGGCATTAAACAATGTCAGTATCAATGTAGAAAAAGGGGAGTTCGTAGCAGTTGTCGGACCCAACGGAGCTGGAAAATCGACACTACTTAAAGCAATATCGGGAATGCTGAGGGAGTTCCAAAGAGGAAGAAGAGAGCGAGCAAAAATTGCTGGTACAATTCTCTTCGAGAAAGAGAGAATAGACAAACTTAAACCATGGCACATAGTAAAAAAAGGAATCGTTCACTGTCCCGAAAGGCGCAGAATTTTCCCAGAAATGTCCGTATTTGAAAATTTAATGATGGGAAGCTACATTAGAAAAGACCGGGACCAGATGAAAAAAGATTTAGAGTCGGTTTATCGACTTTTTCCCATCCTAAAAGAAAGGAAAAACCAGATGGCCCAAACAATGAGCGGTGGAGAACAGCAGATGCTGGCGATTGGAAGGGCCCTTATGTCGAAACCTAAGCTTTTAATGATCGACGAGCCTTCGCTCGGATTAGCACCCTTGGTAAAGCAGAAAGTTTTTGACAGCATAAAAGAAGTTTGGAGTTCAGGAATAACAATATTACTCGTTGAACAAGATGTCAGCATTGCGCTCAGTCTAGCCAACAGGGCGTATGTAATTACGCATGGAAGAATAGCAGCGCATGGAACCAGAAAAGAATTAATGGAAAATAAAGACATGAGAGAAATGTATATAGGGATATAAGTTAGTAAAATAGAAGCGATGGCTCATGGAAAACTCGAAATCTGACCAAGCCCTGGATGAATACCTCAAAAGACCATGGACAAAATGGTATGCTAACGGCGTATCACCCGATATTAAAGTCCCAGAAACCAACATAGTAGAAGTAGTAGATGAAAACTACAAGAAGTGGGGAGATAAAATCGGTTTAATCTTCTATGGAAGAAAGATTAAGAATAAAGAGATAAGGGAAAACTCTCTAAGATTCGCGAAAGCCCTGCATGAATTAGGGATACGAAAAGGCGACATAGTTGCCATATACCTTCCAAACTGTCCCCAGTTTGTTATTTCATACCTTGCCATTTTGAGACTCGGAGCCGCCGTCACAACCGTGAGCCCACTTTACACGCCACGCGAAATTGCTTATCAACTTCGAGACAGCGGAGCCAAAGCAATCATTTGCCTTGATTTGCATTATGAAAAAGTGGAAAAAGCCCTAGAGGAAGTCAAACTAGACTATGTAATCATAACAAGTATATCCGAATATCTACCGAGCAGTGAAGGTTTTATGGCCAGACTTCGAGGAAAGCCGCTCAAAGAGGAAATCCAGAAAGGGCAAAGCTTACTATCTTTCCAAGAGCTGCTTGAAAAATCCTCACCAAACCCACCCAGTGTACAAATATCACCTGATGATATAGCTACCATTCCCTATACTGGAGGAACGACTGGCGACCCAAAAGGGGCGGTGATAACACATAGAAACGTTGCTGCAATTCAAGAACAAATGAGACAATTTTTTCCAAAAATAGAAGACGGAAAAGAAAGTGCTTTAGCCGTATTACCGTTCTATCACATATATGGGCAGTCAGTAATCATGCTCACCGGAGCCTTCCGTGGCGGAACCGGGGTCCTATTCGCCAAACCTGAACTGAACGAAATGCTAGACGCCATCCAAGACTATAACACAACCCTTTTCTATGGAGTTCCAACACTTTACAAATATCTGGTTGATGAACCCAAAACTAAGAGAGTAAACTGGAAAAAAATCAAGTATCTCTTCTGCGGAGCTGATACTCTACATGAAGCCACACGGAAGCAATGGTTAAGGATAACAGGTCGAGAAATAGCCGAAGGATATGGCCTTACTGAAACAACAGCGGTATCACATACAAACCCGCCAGAAAGAAACAAGCCGGGGTCATTCGGCGTTCCGCTACCAAGCACTTATGCAGCTGTGGCAGACGCTGATAAAAACGAGTTTTTGCCACCTGGCGAAACAGGCGAACTAGTTTTAAGCGGCCCCCAAATAATGAGAGAGTACTTAAGGAAACCCGAGGAAAATGCAAAGTGCTTCTTTGAAGCTAGAGGCATGAGATGGTTCAGAACAGGTGACATTGTAAGGATGGATGAGGAAGGGTACTTCTATTTTATTGAACGTAAAAAGGATTTGATAAAATACAAAGGTCTGTCAGTCTATTCGCACGAAATAGAGGAAGTACTGTATAAACATCCAAAGGTAAAGGAAGCCGCTGTAATAGGGGTGCCAGATCCAGAGGTTGGTGAACGCATAAAGGTCATAGTTGTTCCAGAAGCTGATTATAGAGGAAAGATAACCGAAGAAGAAGTCATAAAATGGTGCGAAGAGAGACTTGCTCACTATAAGGTTCCGAAAATAGTGGAGTTTAGGGGCGAAGTTCCAAAGACAGATGTTGGAAAAGTGGATCATAAGAGGCTTAGAGAAGAAATCTTCAGACTCGCAAAATGAGAAATTTGACTTAACTTAGCCTTTTTTAACATAAGAGTCGAAGAGTGAATAAGATATACTCTAATATTCATCATTGAAGCCTTACAAAGAAAAATGGAAAGGGCGTTAGTATGAATGCCAGTTCTTATGTTGCTTTAGCCACAGCTGTTCCAATGCGTCCAAACTTCATGGCGTCTGACATTGAACCTTCTATTGTGTATTGCTTGGCAAAGTATGCTCTTGTCTGGTCTAGTTCTCGGGTCAGCATTTTGTAGAAAACATCTTCAGGTCCTTTCAAGGTGACGTCAGGTTTTTCATGCTTTCCTTCAAGAAACGTAGCCATGCCATTTTCGAACTTAATGTAGAAGTCCCCCTCTCCCGTTACTATGAACTGTATGACTTTATTCCATCCAGCCATGAGACCTTTTGCTTCGGCTACTGCATTAGCTCTATTGGCTAGCTCCTTGTAACCATCTTTTACTCTTCCCATTTTCGAAACCTCTTGATTACGGTAAGTAACAAAAAATTTAAGTTTTTCCTACGCGCAGAGACATTTTGATGGGAGTAACGTCCGAGATAACGTTGTCTAGAGCTTTTCTTTCGCGGAATGTCTCATATGTCAAAGGTTGAGTGGAAAATTTAAAATATGTCACTGGCGTGAATTGTTTTCTCCCGATGTTAACTGGAGGAGGATTTGATGGGGAAAGTCGTGATAGTGGATTACCTAAGATCCGCTTTTTCCAGATCCAGACCAAAAGAACCTGAAAAGGACAAGTTCAATCCATTAAGAACCGACCAAATAGCTGCCATGCTTATTGAAAAAATCATCGAAAGGACACGCGTCAACCCTTCCGAAATTAACGAAGTCGTTGCAGCGAGCGCCTTTGGAGTATGGGAGCAATGGACTTATGGCGGACGCTCAATAGCCATGTTAGCTAAACTTCCAGTAGAAGTTCCGACAGTCTTTGTCGATAGACAGTGTGGATCTTCGATGAGCGCCGTACACCTTGGTGCCATGGAAATAATGACTGGAAATTCTGATCTTGTGATCGCGTCTGGAATGGAACACATGACCCACATTCCAATGGGTGAGAATCCGTATATTAGTCCGCCAATGGATCTCATTGAAAAAGAAGAATATAGGAAATATGAAATGGAAACAGGCTTCATAATGGGACTAACAGCAGAAAGATTGTTCAAAGAAGGAGCGGAAAAGTATGGTCTCACCAAGGAAGATCTAGATAGATGGTCTCTAAGAAGCCACGAGTTGGCAGCAAGGGCTCAGCAAGAAGGATTTTTCAACGGCGAGATAATGCCAATAATCGTAACCTACCCAGATGGAACCACGGAAACTATTGATAAGGATCTAAGCGTGCGATCTGACACGACCCTAGAAAAAATCCAAGGTCTTCCACCAGTATTTATAGAAGGAGGAGTAATAACTGCTGGGAATTCTTCCCCACTAAATGCTGGCGCCTCCTGCGTATTGCTCGCGTCTGAGGAAAAAGCAAAATCACTTGGGCTAACCCAACTCGGAACAATAAAGTCAATAGGATGGGCTGGGGTTCATCCCGCAGTCATGGGCAAGGGCCCTGTTCCTGCAAGCAAAATAGCACTCAAACGTGCTGGGTTAAACGTTAAGGACATTGATTTTTGGGAAATAAATGAAGCGTTTGCAATTGTGACCTTGTGGTGTATGAAAGAACTTGGAATCGACCCGGAAAAGGTAAACGTTAAAGGAGGAGCTATAGCCATAGGCCACCCGCTCGGAGCAACCGGTGCAAGACTTGTTGGGACTCTGGCGAGGATATTGAATGGTCAAGGCAGACGATACGGACTAGCAACTGCATGTATAGGTGGAGGACAAGGAATAGCAACAATTATCGAGAAAGAACAATGAGTGTCCTTCAATTTCTAAGTAGCTTTTGCTAAGATCCCTTTTTTGCCTCTCTCCCTCATTCCTAGTAATATATTCTTGATAGAATCGCAATATTCTTTTATGAAGGGCTTGGTACAGGTGCTATATGCTTAAGTGGAAGAAAATTGCTGAGAACTTCATATCAATAGATGCTGGGAAAGAATACGACGAGAAACCCTACTACTGGACAACATTCTATTACTATGAAGGACTGATTATTGACAGTGGCTGCCCCAACACAGCCGAAGAATCCGTAAGTTTTATCAAAGATATGAAGCTCGACGTTAAAGCTGTTCTCTTGACACACTATCACGAAGACCACAGCGGCGGCGCATATCTCTTCAAAGAAAGACTTAATGCCTATGTTTTCGCTCCCATGCGATCCCTTGAAGTTCTGGCAAATCCTTTTGAAGTTCCAGCATACAGGCGAATAGTGTGGGGTCAACCAAAGTCGATTCAAGCAACTCCAGTCGAGCAGAAAATGAGATTCAACAATGTGACTCTAACCACATTTGAAACTCCAAGTCATAGCTTTGACCATGTATCTTATCTAATTGACGACATCATGTTTATGGGTGACTTAGTGACAAACCCAACGCCAGTTATAATAATGAAAGAAGAAGACTACATAGACCTAATAGATTCACTTAAAATGGTCATGAACTTGGATTTTAAAACGGCATACGGTGGTCATGGAGCTTGGGACAAAAAAGGCATCAAAGTCGCCCTAGATAACATGTCGAAGCTAAAGAAGAAGATTGATATGCTTCAGAACATGGGCCTAAGTGTCGAGCAGATAGTGGAAAAAGTCTTTTCAAATGTGCCAAAGAAGGTCCTTCTGATGGAGGAAATGAGCGAACACGAATGGTCTAGAAGAAATCTCGTTGAGTCACTTCTTGGAATGAGGCATAAGTCTGATAGCCTATCCGAAAACAGGTAGAATTGTTTAAGCATTGTGAAGAACATCCATCCAAAGGAATAGACTTCGCCATGTTCCAACAGATCACGATTCTGTAAAGTCTTAAAAGACTCTAAATCAAGACAGATTAATCTGGTGTCGAATTGAGAGCTTCAGACAAAATTTTTGAAAAATACTTCAAGCTTGAACCCATCGAAGGCGAGAGTAAGATTATACCTTTGAAAGAAGCAGTTCAAGGATATATCAAGCCGGGATTACATGTATATTTGGCCTATCTTCCTTTCGCGGTAACCTACGAGATTGTCAGGCAATTTCATGGCAAAAATGCCAATTTTACAGTTAGTTGCTTGGGCGGCATTGATAATGTCAACATCTTGATCGCAGCGGGATTGGTTAAGCGTCTAATAGCCAGTTACGCTGGCCTCATACTTCCCAGTCCTGTTATGTCTGGAATTCTGCAGCAGGCAATAAGCAAGGGGCTCGAGATAGAAAATTGGTCGTTACTTACAATGATACAACGTTTGATGGCAGCAACCCTTAACCTGCCTTTCATGCCTACTCGCTCGCTAGAGGGCTCTTCGATAGCTGACGAAAATCATGAAAGGAACTTGTATCATAAAATGGTTGATCCGTTCGATGGAGAAGAGGTCGGGGTGATAAGTCCGTTGAAGCCTGACATCGCAATAATGCATGCCTATTGCGCCGATCCTGCTGGAAACGCCGTTCCAGTGCTCTCCCCTGTTGAAGAAGCTTATGGCGCATTTGCTAGCAAAGAAGGGGTAATACTCAGTGTTGAAAAGATTGTAAATACTGAATATCTGCGCAAATACTCATTGAATGTGAAGGTGCCCGCACCTATCGTAAAGTGTGTTGTTGAAGCACCTTTTGGCATGCACCCATACGGCTGTCGTGGACATGACGGTGAGGGATATGGCGAAGATGCTGAATTTGCCAAGAAATTGCAAATAGCATTTAAGGAAAAGGAAACAGCAAAGAGCTGGATAGAAGAGTGGATATTTGACGTAGAGTCACATGAAGGCTTCCTTCGCAAATTGAGTCTGGAACGGCTTCGTGTGCTTCAAGGGCGCGTCTCCTATGCGGGTTGGAAAGCCGATGCCTCGAAAATCGCTGAAAATCTATCCGATGCCCCTGCAAACAGAACAGAAAGAGCTGTCATTTTTGCAGCTCGCGAAATCATTAACTCCGTGCAAGGGCAAGGATACGATACTATTCTTGCCGGGATTGGGATTTCCCATCTTGCGGCTTGGGTGGCTATGTACAAGCTTCACTTCAAGGGAATAAATGTTCATCTATTGGTGGAGCTAGGGCTATTTGGATATCAACCCCCGCCTGGACAACCCTTCCTTGTTTCTGTGAGGGGAATGGAGTCTTGTTCGATGTTGACTGACACTTTGGGCATTCTTGGTCTGGTTGCAAATAACACTCGGATGCTTGCCTGTATGTCCGCGGGGCAAATAGATAGGTATGGTAATATTAATTCTACAAAAGTTGGTGACTTGTTCCTCTTCGGCAGCGGAGGTGCGAACGATGCTTCAATGACAGCGAAGGAGGCGATAATAACGCTTCTTCATGATAAAAGAAGACTTGTGGAAGAAGTGCCGTATATTACATGTCCTGGTCGAAACGTTAAAAAGGTTATCACAGATCGTGCCGTTTTTGAGAAAGTTGAGAATGAGTTGGTGTTAAAGAAGATTTATGTCAAAAAAGGGGAGAGCAAGGATGAAGCAATGTCTGCGGTTGTGCAGGACATGGGCTGGGTTCCCAAGATTGCTGAGGAGTTACTGCAATTAGAAGAACCAGTGCCAGAAGGGATCATGCTATTGCGTTGCTTCGATCCAAACCGATATTTTCTTGGAAAACCTTAAGAAGATACTAAGCGTTTCCGCATTTGAATGTTTCAACGAATGTACGGTTATCTATTGTTATAAATATGGAAGTTTTCCTCGAAACGTATTAAAACCCAAGGTTTTGCTAAGTAGTGTTAAAGTGGTAGAAATGGATGCAGAAGCAATGAAGCGTGATGAACTAAAATGTTTTTTTGAACCGAAAAGTGTCGCAATTGTTGGAGTCTCACGCAACCCTCTTAAGTTTGGTTATTCCTTGCTGGAAAACCTGCTTGATTTGGAATTCAAGGGCAGAATTTATCCTGTCAACCCTAATGCAGATGAAGTGTCGGGTTTGCGAGTCTATCCTAAGGTTGACTCCATAAAAGAGGATGTTGAGTTAGCGATAATCATCGTACCATCATTTGAGGTTCCGGAAGTAATGAGAGACTGTTCAACGAAACGAGTCAAGGGCGTAGTTATCTGTTCCTCTGGTTTTCGTGAAACGGGCGAAGCAGGACGAAAGCTTGAAGAGGAGGTTCTGACAATTGCAAAAAAGACTGGAATTCGCGTAATTGGACCAAACACAACTGGCATTTTAAACACCTCGAACAATTTTACAACTTCTTTCGTGCCCCTTCCGAGGTTAAAGAAGGGCAATGTGGCTTTTATAGCTCAAACAGGTTTGTTCGCGGCTGCAGCCTTTTGGTGGATAGTGTCTAAACAGCCTTTTGGAATAAGCAAAATTGTAGGACTTGGAAATAAGTGTGATGTGGATGATGCAGAGGTTTTGGAATATCTAGCTGAGGATCCCGACACAGAGGTTATTGCAATCTACATGGAGGGAGTGAGAGACGGAAGAAGACTCTTTGAAGTTTTTAAGAAAGTTGGGAAGAAAAAGCCCATTATCGTACTTAAGTCTGGTAGGAGTGCTGCTGGCATAAAGGCATCGCTGTCCCATACAGGTTCCCTTGCCATAAGAGACGAGGTGTTTGATGCTGTGTGCAAACAGGCTGGCATTATCCGGGTAAATGGCGATCTCGAGGAGCTTTTGGACGTAACTAAGGCTTTTGCCTTGCAACCATTGCCCAAGGGAAATAAGGTTGCAATAGTCACTGTCAGTGGCGCGGGTGGCGTAATGGCAGCCGATGAGTGTGCCAAGCATGGCCTGGAGCTCGCAGGCTTGTCCGCCGAAACTCTAAGTCGAATAAGGACTCGTATGCCGTCATGGGCGGTGGTAAATAACCCAGTGGACATTGAACCTTTGTTTGAGGCTATTGGTCCTGAAGAGAGCATAAAAACAGCACTTGGAGCGGCTTTAGAAGATAGGAACGCTGACAGCATAGTGGTTTTGTTTGTTGCTGTGCCGAGGCTCATTCCGTTCTTTAATGTAAAAAATGTTATTAATCATGTAAAGGAAAGAACTCTAGAAGATAAACCCATATTGACACAGTTCGTAGGGTTTAAAGATACTGTTGAGTCATGGACGGCTCAGCTCGAAGAGGATAACATTCCTGTCTACTCTTCAATTGAACGATGCGTTAAGGCCCTAGGACACTTGTGGAAGTACAAGCAACATCAAGAGAAACGTATGTGATTATTCTCAGCGATTATTTGTCTCACTAGAAGTTTTCAGGCGTGTTCTAGCAGTTATCTAGTTCCTTAATGAACTTTTCCAATTTCTCGTTGAACTCTTCAGGTTTTTCAAGCATCACCATATGACCTGCACTTGCTATTAATTCAAGTTTCGAGTTTGTGATATTATTCCTCAAGTATTCTGAGTATTTGACAGGAGTTAGCTGATCTTCTAGCCCGCAGATGATTAGTGTTGGTACTTTGATTTCTTTTAACCTATTCATGGTGTCAAATTTGTCACATGCCTCAAAATCATCGTAGGCTGACTCTGGGCTTATGTCCATCATCTCTTGTGCCACTTTCTTTTTGATTTCACCTGATGCTTCGTTGGAAAGAGCAAGTCTTGTTATAAATTCTATTGCTTGAGCATAACCCCTTCTTATTGCATTGAAAATCATGGGGTTTACTCTTAGTTTCGCCCCTGTGCCAACCAAAACTATTGCTTTTAAATATTCTGGATTATCCAGGGCGAATTTCTGGGCTATAGCACCACCCATAGAATGGCCAACCATCACAACATTTTTCAGGTCCCTTTCATCGCATAATTTTTTCACTTCTCGAACATACCCATCAATGGTCCTTTTCCCAATTCCAATGCCATGATCCTGAAGATCGATAGCAAGGGCATGACTGAAAAACTTCATTTGATGTTCCCAAACCTTATGACTTCCTGCAGCCCCGTGAATGAAAAGCAAAGTTAGCTTCATTTTTTCACCTGTTCAGAAGACATTGTTTCTTTTTGATTCTGTCGAGTTAAGCAAAGTAGGATCACTGTTTTTCCTTAAAGGAATTCACAAGTTGGTCGATGCACGAATAAGAGCTCTTCACCTTAGTAACGTCACCGAGAAACGTAAAGTTCCAAAAAACGGCTGTTTGAACTCCGGCTTTTCTATACTCGTCCAGTTTACCAATTACGTCTTCGACGCTTCCCCACAGAAAGCTCTCTTGAATGACTTCAAGTGGAACACTTTCTATAACTTTCGTAACATCTTCCTTTGCATACTTTGCCGGGACATAGTCGGTGAGAGGGTAGAAGTCTTCTCCTAGTGGGTGCTTACGGCCAAGTTTTTTATAGAGATTAGCCGGGGCTAGTAAGGCTCCAGCTTTTATGAGCGGGGCTTCCATTATTCTGAGGCATTCTTGTCTGCTTTCATCTATGATGAGGTTTAGATATATCGCTCTCTCTATTTCGTTGAAATTTCTTCCAATCCTACTGCATTCCTCTTTTATGATGTTCAGCCTCTCCTTATACTCATCCAAATCTACAGTGATTGGCAGCCAACCGTTGGCGTATCTTGCGGTGATTCTGCACATCCTTTCTCCAGCTCCGCCTATCCATATTGGAGGCCTCTTCTTCAACGGAGCCAGTTCAAAGACAGCATCCTTCAGTTTGAAAAATCTTCCATCATAGCTTATCAACTCATCCCTTTTGGAGTTCCATAAGAGCCTTATCACTTGAAGCGCCTCCTCCAATCTGCTGACAACCTTTTCATACTTCAAGCCATATGGTTCAACATTTTCAAGTTCCCCTGCTCCGATGCCGAGAATTGCTCTGCCGTTTGTTACATATTCAAGTGTTGCATAGCTCTGGGCGAGCATCGCTGGATGATGCCTTAAGGCTTCAGTCACTGCGCTTCCGATCCTTATTCTACTGGTTGACGAGGCTGCAACCGCCATTGAAAGTGTTGTTTCAAGGAACGTGTGTGGACTGTACTCTGCAAGCGGACCTACAATTTCAGGTGTCCATATAGTTTGAGGAAACCACCCCATCAGGTGGTCGGGAAACCATATGGAGTCATATCCCTTCGCCTCAATGCTTCTAGCTACCCTCGTTATACCTTCAATAGGAGGAAAAGTGGGTCCAACAACGCCGATTTTCAACATAAACCTCAGCTTCCTTGGCTCTGTTATTAAACATTTTGCATAGGCAATTATGATGTTCCAGAACAGACAAGGGTACCATTTTAAATGTGTAAGATTCACTTGATGGATGTTAGAGGTTAATTGAGTGGGAAGGTTATTGTCAAGATGAACACTGAGAAAAGCTATCTCGAGGATTTCAAGGTAGGCGAGAAAGCTATTTCGCCTGGCAGAACGGTCACCGAGGCTGATATAGTCATGTTCGCAGGCATTTCGGGAGACTGGAATGAGCTTCATACAAACGCAGAGTATATGAAGAATAGTCCTTTTGGCCAGAGAATAGCTCATGGAATGTTAACTCTAAGCATAGCTTCTGGACTGGCACTACAAACGAAAAGACGCCCGCCTGTTGAAGTGTTGGCCTTTCTAGGGATGGATAACGTGAGGTTCACGTCTCCAGTTTTCATTGGTGACACTATCAGAGTTGAATCAGAGGTCATTGAAGCGAGGCCGAGCAAAAGCAGGCCTAATGCAGGGATATTGAAGTTTAAGAACACTGTTAGAAACCAGAGAGATGAAACTGTAGTGACTTGGGAAACAGCTTTAATGGTTAGCAGAGGATCGAAAGGATAGTAATGATCACATGCCAAGGGTTTCCTTTATGACGTTCCAATAGTGTTGGCGTCCTATAATCAAAAACTGAATTAATTGAGGTTCTGGAATTGAGACGATTGCGCGCACAAGTGTTCGAATAT
>Ga0315307_1000722_pt1 | contig 14313 bp, 5 predicted proteins | sample TDP2_MG_FD_203079 | JGI IMG/M metagenome (GOLD analysis project Ga0315307, IMG submission 203079) | Freshwater sediment microbial communities from Lake Towuti, South Sulawesi, Indonesia - TDP2 | ecosystem: Environmental > Aquatic > Freshwater > Lake > Sediment | place: Indonesia: South Sulawesi... | reverse complement strand
AGCACTTGGCTCACGGCAGAGAAGTCGTTCACCGTGGCCGAGCTGCCCAGACCCCTATGCAGCGTGAAGTCCCCGGACTCCTTGGTGAAAGTACAGTCCAGCGCCTGCACATCCCGGATGATGGGCGTATCGGACCCTCCCCCGTTCCTGAACCTGACGACCCACTCGACCGCCGGATAGTCCTTGAACGTGGTGGCCTCGCAGCGGACCTCTAGCCCCGTGGACGGGTCGACCCAGGTCATGTTCTTCAGAGTCCTGTTGCCGTCCAGCTCGCGAACATCCTCGGCGTAGTTCCAGGCTGTCAGGAATCTCTGGGATGCCCTGCCGTCATAGACGAAGCAGAAGGGGGCGTGCCCGGGCCCAGCGAGGTTGGCCTCCACCCACGAAGCCAGGCCGTCCCGCCAAGCGGATTCGGACACGCTCATCTCCTTCACGGTGGCCGTTGAAGGCATTCGTCTGGATCTCTGCACATACAACACCGTTCCCAGAATGGCGCACGCCAAGATGGCGCTGGCGATAGCGATGAGCGAAACCTTCTTGGCCGGAGATCCTGCCAACTTCACCCTTGGCTGATGCGGGGGGAAGGCTACTTAACTATTCCCGGACCTTCCCGGGGCAAGGAACTCGAAGCTTTCCGTGCCAGTCCCCTCGTACGCCGAACGCGCAAAAGGACCAAAGCGAGAGCCATCAAGTAGCATGGAAGAAGGGCAGGCTCGATGACCGGGACCATCCCCACGCCAACTTTGAGTTTGACCGACGGGTCCCCGAACCCTATCCCCTGACGATTCATCCTGAACTGCAAGTCGTATGTCCCCACCTTTCCGGGTGCGGTCACATTGAACATGAAGGTCTTTGCATCGTTTCGCCCGACGGATTCAGAGGGCAAGAGCTCAATCCCGCTCACGCCCCAGACGGCGGTCTGAGAAGTGAGAGCATAACTTCCTGCCTCGGTCCACGTGTTCGTGCCGGAATTCTTCATGACGATCGACACGGAATAGGATTCTCCAGGCTCCATCATCACCGGCACATCCAAGCTCATGAAGAGCGCGTCATCCCGGATCCGCTCCGGCAGGATCGGAAGGGAGAAGTTGAGCGGGATCACATTTCGCAACATTCGTCCAGCGTAGCCGGCTAGGATCAGATACCAGTCGCTCGGGAGCTTGTACCCATCGATGTCGAGAGGCACCAGCTGGGCCCCAACAGGGAGGCCGGCCTGAGTGGGTGCAAGCTTCATCATTGCCGTGCCCTCGTCCACCTCGTCAAACATGGCGATGTAAATCATCCTGCACCCAGCCGATATGGCGTTACAGACCTGATGCCAGAAGAACCTCCCTCCCTGCCTCGGGATCTGGTTTGAAGGAGAACTCGGGTACAGGTTATGCCAGGAGAAGCCCGGGAAGACCACTGGCATGTACTCCTTTCCCAGGGCATTGGTCTCGGCAAGGTCGGGGACTATGATGGTGCTCCTGTAGGAGTCGGCTCCTGCGTTGTCGGCGTAGCGCCCCACCGACCATGGGCTGATGATGTCGAAGGATCTGTAGGCGGCTGCCCACGCGGGATCGCTCATGGAGTCGTGGGTCAGACTTCGCCACCACGTGGGCACCCCGCCCATGAGCGTTGCGCGGTACCTCTCCGGGGCGTCCTGGGTTAGCCACCTGATGATCTCCGTGGCCATTGCCGGGGTGAAGAGCCGGTCGGTGAAACCGAATCCCCAAACGGCAAGGACCGGCCTGCCGTTGTGATGCAGGTACTGCGGGCTCTCGGTGATCTTCATGGTGTCCACCTGGAACATCCAGTCCTCTTTGATCGTCTGCACCAGGTTGGCGGGGGCGGAACCTGAGATATCGTACATGAGGGCAAAAACCCGTCCGTAGGTTTCAGCGCCCAGCTTGACGTTTTCGATCACCTTGTTCATTGCCTCCTTCTCCCGCGGATCAACAAAAGAGCATGTGAAGCGCTGCAGGAAGACGCCATCGATCGCATGCTCCCTCATCCACTGGAAATGCCTCACAACGGTCTTTGTGGTGTAGGCTGAGTAGAGTCGCGCCGGACTGCCATCAGGAAGCTCCATGTCCGTGGCGAACAGCTCATCATCGCCCAACTCCGAGATGTCCGGCCACAGATCCACGGTGAGGTTCGCGGAGTTGGGGAGGTTGTTCCTGAACCAGTGGACCCAGAGATTGTTTGGGGAGCCGTCGCCGGCGCACCGGAACCACCCCTGGTACCCCATCATCACCTTTCCGTCAAGCGTGGATGGGTCTGGCTTGGCTTCACCCACGGACACGGCAAGCGACATCGATCCCTCAAGGCCATCATCATCGGTGACAACCAGCTTCGCCAGATACCTGTTGGCTGCAGCGTACGCGTGGGTGGGGTGTTGCTGCGTGGATGTGGACCCATCCCCGAAGCTCCATTTCCAGGAGACAATGGAACCATCAAGGTCCGTGCTGGAATCGGTGAAGGCCACCTCCGCGCCGGAATCCGGCAGAAGTGGAGAGAAGGTGAACTCCGCCGAGGGCGGAAGAGGGCCGACGGGACCTATGCTCGTTATCGCCAAAAGATCCGCTAGGTGCGCCGGTGAGGTGAAATCGCCCATGTTGTCCCAAAGGCGGATGAAACCGGAACTGGGCACCTGGGGGCAGAAGTTCTTGAGCCAAGCGGCAGCTCCGCCGGTCGAGCTCCCGAAGACCTTGGTGACCCGAGAGCCAGCTTGGTTCACCGCCCTTAGCGACCTCCACGTCTGGGTCAGACCCCTCGCAACGCCATCCGCGGTGATGGCCACGAGATCGTTCGGATCCCACACGCCCATGGACACCCCGAGCAGCGAGCCCATCCCTGCGGTGCCCCACTCCGTTCGGCTCCCGTCGGCATGGCCCTGGTAGTAGAAGGGCACATCCTCCATCCAGACAACCGTCCCTCCTCTATCTAGGTACTTGCGTATGACTGCGCCTGCCGACCTTGCATCCCCGACGGTGTCAGGCACGATATCCTGGGCCATCACGACTACCGTGTCGGGCCCATTGCCTTCCATGAAGACCATCAATTGCTCCGCATCCATCTGTACGAAGCCGTTCGCCACAAGGAAACCCCTGAAGATGGCAGCCTCGCTAGGCGAGATCCAGGCCGTGGGATACCGCGGGTCGTAGTAGACCACCTTGGTCGCGGCCGCACGGGCCTCAACAGAAGTCGCGGAGTGCATCTGGTATACTTGCGGATTGAGCTCGGTCGCCGCCCCCGTGAGCTCTTGATATGATTCATCCCGCTCATTCACCAATCCGTAGTTGGAATCCTCGGGGAACGTACTGGATATGCCCAGGGCGGGATCGTCGACCCACATGAAGAAGTCGGATCCTACGATGAAGGGTGTTGAGAACAGTAGCTTCTGGAAAACGGTGAAAGCAAGGGCGCGGTCCGCCTGGGTCGGCACCCTCTGTCCCGCCCCGTGCAGGCAAGGAAGACCAGCATCTAGGGCCGGGAAACTCCACTCGGTGATCATCAGGGGCTTCCCGGCCAGCGAGTACCATTCCGCGAGGGCGTCCTCGAACCCGTCGGCTAGGATACCCCTGTCGAGGTCGACCATGCGGTAGCAGTTAACGCTCACAACATCGCAGTACACCCCGGCCGTCTCCCAAGCTGGATCCTGCGCCCGGCCAGCGAATCGGCACCCTAGCACCAGATGGTTCGGATCGTACTTGCGGATGGCCGATGCGGTGATGGAGAAGTACCGCTCAGCAATCTGGCGGAGGAACAGTGCCCCGTCGACCTCGATCGCCTTGCTGGTCGACGGCAGATGCCCGAGGAGAAGGAAGTCTTCGAAGCTAGCCAGATTGATGCCCCAGGCCGCGTTCAGGGCCTGGATCGTGCTGTACTTCTCCTTGAGCAACTGCAGCAAAGCCTTCTTTGCGGGGTGATCTGCATCCTTCTTCACGGCCTCCTCCAAGAGGCCGATCTCCCGTCCCGACTTGCCGTACCACTCTAGCTCATTGTCGATGAAGTATCCCACCAGCCACGGGTCATCGCGATTGGGGCGGCATCGCAGCCAGGCGTACCTTTCACAGTGCCGGGAGAAATTGGGACTGAACACATCGGGGAAGCCCGTCCAAGTCGTCTTGGCACAGATGTCCTCTGTCCCGGCGAAGGTGGTTCCTATGCCTAGAAGCTCGAGATGAGCCAGCCCCTGATAGCGGAGGGAGGTCGAGTGCCCAGCTGCGACGGCATTGAACCCCCAGGACAAGAGTCGGGACGCGGTGGAGCTGGACCAGGCATCGATGCTCCCGTACTTCTGCTCGCAGTTGCGACGATAGGGCGCGTATCCCAGTGCCTCGCACCATTGACCCTCGTAGTTCGCATGGTCGGTCCCGATGACGAAGAAGCCCTTGCCCTGCGGATCGATGAGCCACCAGGTGCCGTTGATCTGCTCCGTCCTGAAGAACCCCGTCGCCATTGCCTGCACGCCCGACCAGCTCCGCAGTTGTAGAACGGGGTAGGTCTTCGTGGGAGGTTCCACTTGGTCCGTAACCTCTGTTCGGAAGTTGTCAAACTCCGATCTGAACCCTCCGCTGTCCAGCCCGGGCTTTCCATAGGTGACAGCCTTGTTGTCGAACTTGAAGGCACATCTTGCCCTCACTCTGCCGTCCAGCTCCTCCAGGGAGCCCGTGATTGTGTCAGGGGTGAGTTCCAGCCTCAGGCGGTACGGGTGTCCGTAGGACCAGTTGAGGCCCATGTTCTGGTCGACCGTCTGCGTGAGCTTGGTCCCAGCTGCGTGTTCCGCAATCCAGCTACCCTCGTACATCTCACGAAGCTCGACGAAGTGTGTCCTCCCCGCGTCGTCAGGCGCCTCCACCAGGGCGAAGTGCCAGTAGTTCTGCTCGTCTACAAAGACGGTCACCCCGGCTATCTTCCAGCTCGCATCGGTGGTGGCCCTGAGAGCAAGGGTGCACTCTGTGGTCTGTCTGCGACCGAGGGGAGCGCCTTCCACAAGGGCAAAGGATTTCTGGCGATCGGACGAGATGAAAGCTCCGCCGACAACCGCCCATGGCGTTGAGGTCGTGAACCATGTCGGGTATGCATCGCTGCCATCTGGGTATGATGAGAAATCGTCGGTAAACTGGAAAGGCTGGTTGCCTGATGTCACCGAAGAAGTGGCAAGCAGAGCCAGGCACAGCCCGGGAAGATAGGCTGCCATGTCTTTGAAGGATGCGGCAACTTCTCCCGTGACACCGAACGTCTCATCGCGCCTCATGGCTTGACTCGTGAGCGGGCTCGCTAGAGACTGAAGAATCTGATCCATGTCACTAAATGGAGCTGCACTTCGTCTGAACCCGGCGCCATTGCTGATCTCCTTCCGCGCTCCCCGAAGCAACCTTATTAACCGACTCCCGCGCGCGAAGACAGCATGCAGTCGAAACGGAAGCAGTCCCGCTGCTCGGTCAAACCAGCCGATCTCCGGTGCGAGTATAGGAAGGATCCGCTCGGCCTTCAGGAACGGAACCCACGACTCAGCTGGAAGCTGACGGCCACAAATCCAAAGGCAAGGGCACAGAGACAGACCGCGTACCGAATAGTCGTGGCGACAACGCGAAAGCGTCTTGAATCCGGTAGGGCCGACCTTTGGGACACCGGCAAGGTTGGCTCGGACAGGTGCAACCAGATTCCATACCAGGGCACCGCTCCCTCACCGGGGGTGGTGTGTTGGTGGAGGGTGCGCGCGTGGGACGAGGCAAACAAGGCCTCCGGTTGGTCCGAGCCCTCCCGCTGGTCGATGGGGCCGTTGAGCCAAGAGGACTGGGAAGCCAAGTGGATCGGCTACGAGGCACCGCCAAGAGGGGTTCAGAAGGATCCTCTATCGTTTTGGGGCTCAAAGTGGATCTGGTATCCGGAGGGTGATCCACGGGAGAGCGCCCCGCCTGGCAGCTGCTACCTCCGCAGGACGCTGGACCTGCCCGTGGACAAGGTTATCAGGAGCGCCCGATTCCTCGTGACCGCCGATGACCAGTTCACCCTTTACGTCAACGGGTCCGTGCTGGGCAAGAGCGACGGCAACGAGGATTCTTGGCGCAGGCCCGTCGTTTTCGATGTCTCAGCAAACCTCAAGTCCGGTCGAAATGCCCTAGCCTTGGAGGCAACCAACCTGAAGCCGGGCCCCGCGGGCGCCCTGGCCAAACTGATCGTCCAGTTCGACAACGGACAGATGGAGCTAGTCACCGATAGGGAGTGGAGGGCGTCGAAGACAACGGTCCCTGGCTGGAGCGATCCGGGCCTTGACGACTTGTCTTGGCCCCGGGCGAGGGAAGTCACCGCGGCGGGGCACGCGCCCTGGGGATACCTTGAACCTAGCGGGCTTGAGCTCCACCCCCTCCCATACATGCGCAAGGACTTCGATCTCCCCAAGAAGGTGAGCAGGGCACACTTGCACGTTGCTGCCCTGGGCACATGCCAGATTCGCCTTAACGGCAAGCTCGTGACGGATGATCTCTTCGTTCCTGGCAGATCCGACTTCCGCAAAAGGGCCTATTACCGCACCTATGACGTCACAGGGCTGGTGCGCCGGGGGAGAAACGCCATTGCCGCCATCCTGGCCGATGAATGGTATGCTGGGTACTGCGGTGGCTGGGGCAGGCGCCGGTTCTACGGTCGAGAACCCCGTCTACTGGTCCAGCTGGAGATCGAGCTGGTCGATGGGTCGAAGCAACGCATTGTGACGGATAGCTCCTGGAAGGCCAGGTATGGCCCCATCCGAGAGTCTGATATGTTCATGGGCGAAACCTACGATGCTCGACTGGAAGTATCTGGATGGGACCGGCCAGAATTTGACGACGGCGCCTGGGATCCCGTAGTGGTGGATCATGACCCCAACCTGGCGCTGACATGGCACCCGGGGCCGCCGGTGAGGAGGATCGTGGAGCTGACGAGCAAGGCCGTCGACGAAGTTGCTCCAGGGGTGCACGTCTTCGACCTTGGCCAGAACATTGTAGGCTGGGCGAGGATGGAGGTCAGAGGAGCCAGCCCCGGCCAGAGGATACTCATGCGATTTGCCGAGGCGGTGAGAGGCGATGGCACGATCTATGTGCCGAACCTCCGCGCGGCCAGGAACGCCGACACCTACGTTTGCAGGGGTTTGCCGGAGGAAACATGGGAGCCAACCTTCAGCTTCAGAGGCTTCCGCTACGTGGAGGTCACGGGTTACCCGGGCAAGGCCTTGCCTGACGCCATCACCGGCGTGGTGGTCCACTCGGACTTCCAGATGCTCGGGAGCTTCTCTTCCTCCAACCCGCTTCTTGATCGCCTTGTCGAGAACATAGTCTGGAGCCTGAGGGGTAACTACCTCGAGGTCCCCACCGACTGCCCCCAGAGGGATGAGAGACAGGGATGGACCGGAGACGCGCAGGTATTCTGTCGCACGGCGTCCTACCTAGCGGACCTATCTGCCTTCATGACGAAGTGGCTGGTCGACGTAAACGACGGCCAGAGGGAGGATGGAGCCTATCCGGACGTTGCGCCGGTGGTTGGGGCCGGTTTCGGTACGCCGGCGTGGGGAGACGCAGGGATAGTCATTCCATACATCCTCCACGCGATCTACGGGGACACCAGGCTCATCGAGCGCCACCACGACTCCATGGCAAGGTACATCGACTACCTGGCGAGAAACGCCGAGACCCATCTGCGCCCGGCGATCGGCTATGGAGACTGGGTCCCCGCGGGGTCGGACACGCCCAAGGATGTCCTGGCGACCGCGTACTTTGCGCATGTGACCCGTCTCATGGCCGAAATGGCCTCTGCGATCGGCCGCCACGAGGATGCGAATCGCTACCGGAGGCTCTTCGAGGAGGTAAGGGATGCCTTCAACAGAGCCTACGTGTCCGAGGACGGACGGATGAAGGGGGAGACCCAGACCTGCTATGTTCTCGCGCTCTACATGGATCTCCTGCCCGAGGGTCTCAGACAGAAGGCCGTTGAACGCCTCGCCGAGGACATCAGGCGGAGGGGCTGGCATCTCTCAACAGGATTCCTAGGCACGAGCATGCTTCTACCTGTCCTTTCAAGGTTCGACCAACTGGACATCGCCTACACGCTCCTGCTCCGCGAGACCTATCCCTCCTGGCTTCACACCGTCAAGTGCGGCGCGACAACCATATGGGAGCGCTGGAACGGTTGGACCCTTGACCACGGCTTCTATGACCCGGGGATGAACTCCTTCAACCACTACGCCTTCGGTGCCGTCGGCGAGTGGCTGTTCGCGACCGTTGCAGGTATCGACGCTGACTCCCCGGGCTTCCGCCGGATCAGGATATGCCCGCATCCGTCGCTCCAACTTCCAAGGGTTGGCGCGCGCTATGAATCGATAATGGGCCCCATACGGGTTGATTGGAGCGTCAACGGCGCTGCCATCAAGCTTTCACTCACAGTTCCCCCAAACACGACGGCGACCTGCCACCTCCCAACCGATGACCCGGCACGCGTCAAGGAGAGCGGCAGACCGATCCATGACGCGGAGGGAGTTGGTCTGGTTGAGACCCGGCCGGGCAAGGCCATCCTAGCACTGGCTCCTGGAAGCTACCGCTTCGTGGCACCACTCAGGCTTGCGAAAAGCTAGCACGCAGGCCGGATGTCACCATGCTGCCCATCTCCTCTAGGGTTTGAAGGGAAGCTCTGGTTGCGTCGAACTCTGGCTCCGTCAAGCGATGCGGCAAAACAATATAACCCACGCAAACAAGCCCGCGGCATTGCGGGAGCTTCATCCCTGCTTGTCCGAGCAGGCGCACATGCAGCATGCCAGGATACACCTGCCGGTTGCCCGGAACTGCAACCTCGGCTGCAACTACTGTGAACGCCTCATCGGCGGAGCTTCCTATCATACATACCGTCCCGCCGTGTGCGACAGGATCATCTCGCCCGCCGAAGCCCTCTGCTGCATCAGAGAATGCCTCACGACATCCGAGCTGAAGGTGGCGGGGATTGCCGGCCCTGGCGAGCCGCTGTACAACGAGGAGACCTATAGCACCCTGCGCCTCATACACAGCTCATACCCTCGGCTCATCCTCTGCCTCAGCACAAACGGTCTGCTTCTGTCAGAGAACCTGTCAAGGCTTACAGACCTCGGGGTCACGACGGTTACCGTCACAGTAAACACGGTCAATCCCGGGACCGCCGGCACGATCTACAGCCATGCCATCATCGATGGGCATCTCTTGAGGGGGACGGCGGCAGCGCAAGCCATTGTGGAGAGGCAGATCCCCGGTGTGATACGAGCCGCCAGCGCCGGCCTGCTTGTCAAAGTCAACACGATCCTCATGCCAGGCATCAACGAGGAGGAGATGGGCCAGATAGCCCGGGCCGCGCGGGACGCTGGGGCGTGCATCCAGAACATCATTCCCCTCATTCCCCTGGGCAGATTCGCATCGCTCAGACCGCCGTCGTGCCCTGAGCTGAGGGAAGCACGGCACGATGCGGGGCGCTTCCTGGACCAATTCACCCGATGTCGTCAGTGCCGCGCGGATTCCGTCGGTATCCCGGGGCGTCGAGACTCAACACTTGATCCGTCTTGAGCCCAAGAACTCGATCCGGGGATTCGATTCGAGCAGGCCCTACCAGGTGTAGTCTTCCGGGGGCGCCTTCCCCTTGCCCGTGACCTTCTCCAGCATGATCCTCTGCTCGATGGAGGCAACCATCTTCTTGGCCCACTTCACGGCGTCCGGGTTCACCGATATGGAATCGATCCCGGCACGAACCAGGAACTCCACGAATTCAGGATAGACCGAGGGCGCCTGTCCACAGATGGAGACCGTCCTGCCGTCCCGGTGCGCCACGTCTATCAGGTGCGCGATGGCCCTCTTGACTGTCAGGTCCCGCTCATCGAAGATCTTCGCCACCATCTCGTTGTCCCGATCGGCGCCGAGCAGGGTCATTGTCAGGTCGTTGCTGCCGATGGAGTACCCGTCGACGAACCTGTTGAACTGGTCGGCCAGTATCACGTTGGAAGGTATCTCGGCCATCAACCAGACCTTGAAGTCGGGACCACGCTGGAGGCCCTCCTCCTCCATGATCTTGACCACCTTCTCGCACTCCTCAACTGTGCGGCAGAACGGTATCATGACCCATAGGTTGATCAGGCCGAACTCCTCCCGGACCTTCCTCACCGCCCTCACCTCCAAACGGAAGGCGTCTATGTACTTCGGGTCATAATATCTGGATGCTCCCCTCCAGCCAAGCAGCGCACTCGGCTCCAGAGGCTCGAACTTCTCGCCGCCCCGCAGGTTCCTGTACTCGGAGGTCTTGAAGTCGCTGAACCTCATCACAACCGGCCTGGGCGCCAAGCCCGCGCAGGTCTGCCTCATGAACTCGGCGAGCTGGTCCACCACCTTCTCGGGGTGGCCCTCCTTGATCAGCTGCAGCGGATGGTCCCTGATGAAGTCTGTCCAGATGAACTCCTCGCGCATCAGGCCAATGCCGTCGCAGGGAAGCGCACCGTGCTCGTCCTTGTACTCAACCCCCAAGTTCATGTAGACCTTGGTCCCCGTGACTGGGACGTTCTCCGCGGCGACGACCACTCCCGGCACCCCGGCTACCTCGGCCTTCTTCACGGCCTCCTCCAGTATGCCCTCGTAGACTACGCCGTTCTTTGCGTCCACGGTGACGGAGGCCCCGTTCTTGATCACGTCGGTTGCCTTGACTCCCTTGCTCCCCGTCCCGACGATGCAAGGTATGCCCAATTCCCGGCTGACGATGGCAGCGTGACAGGTCATCCCACCCGAGTTCGTCACTATGGCCCTGGCCTTCTTCATAGCCGGCACCCAGTCAGGGGCGGTCATCTCGGTGACCAGTATCTCGCCCTCCAGGAACTGGTTGATGCCCTCGACGGACATTATCACGTGGGCCTTTCCAGCTGCCATGCCTGGGCTCGCGGGCAGGCCGCGGCAAAGCATCTTCCTCTCGGCGGTGACCTTGACCTCCTCCGCCGCGGGCGCGGCCTGCTTCATGGACCACACGGTCTCGGGGCGGGCCTGCAGGATCCAGAGCTTGTTGGTCCGCTCATCAAGGCCCCACTCTATGTCCATCGGCCGGGCATAGTGCTTCTCGATATCCACGGCGTACCTTGCCAGCTCCACGATCTGCTGGTCGGTGAGAATTTGGACCTCCTTCTTGGAGTCTGGAACCTCCTGGTGCTCAACGCCTCCTCCCGGCTTCCTCACCAACATCTCGGTCTTTCTGCTCACCGATCTGCTGGCGATCTTCAGATCCGCCTTGTTGACCAGGTATTCATCCGGGGTAATCTTGCCCTGTACCACGTACTCGCCCAAGCCCCAGCCGGCCTCGATCAACACGACGTCCCGATCCCCGGTGCTAACGTTCAGCGTGAAGATGACGCCCGCCGACTTGGAGAAGACCATCAGCTGGACGGCGGCGCTCAGGGCAACGGCCATGTGGTCAAACCCTTTCTGGACGCGGTAGTAGATCGCCCTGTTGGTGAAAAGCGAGGAGTAGCACTCCTTGACTCTTTCAACAACCTCCTCAGCACCCTTGACGTTCAGGTAGGTTTCTTGCTGGCCGGCGAAGCTTGCGTCGGGCAGGTCCTCGGCGGTCGCGCTCGACCTAACTGCAACGAAGGGGAGCTCCTTCGTCTTGGCATCCTTCTGGTATCTCTGCGTGAGCTTCCTGTAGGCATCCGCGATCTCGTCCGCCAGCTCCTTTGGCATGGACGCCTGAATTATGGCCTTCCGCACCTGGGCCCCCACCTTCTGCAGAGTCGGCGTGTCCTCGGGGTCCTTTAGCTCGGCCAGGATCCCAGCTATCTTCTTCTCCAGGCCGGCCTTCTGTATGAAAAGCCGAAAGGCAGAAGCTGTAGTAGCAAACCCGTAGGGCACAGGCACCCTAGTCTTGGATGTCATCTCGCCCAGGGATGCGGACTTGCCCCCGACCAAAGGTACTTCTTCCTTCCCAATCTCGTCAAACCAAAGAACAAACCTTTTCTCCTTCGGAACGTTTGCCATGCTCTCCACCACAAAAGGCGTCCGATCAGACCGCGACACGTGAAAATCAAAGACGCTGGCCGCGGCCTTTTGGCGCGCGGTCCCCTGGAAATTTATTAAATGTTTATCTGGCCCCTGAGGCGCCTTTCCCGGCGACCCGTTCACTGGGATCTGGGACGCACCTCCAAGTTCCTTCGAGCCAACGTATGGCCATCCGAGCCCAGGACCCCGACAAGGGTAGGCTGACAAAGCATCTCATGCAGACAAGAGGCACCACTCTCACGGTGTGTGCCGCCAGGGACCTGCGGTAGCTCATCCGAATAGCCACATATAAGCAAGACAGGCCCGGATACAGATACGACATGAGCACTAGGCCCACCGCCTACATAGGCCTGCAACCCGAAAGAGGCCTGCTGGAGATCCGTACCGATCCGCCGACAAGGATCCCCTTGAGCGGGCCTTTCAGAGTCCTTCACCTCGGCCAGGAGCGCGGCAGCTACGTCTCCCTGCCGATGCATTTCACAGACATCAGGAGACTCCTGACCGAGGGTGCCTTTGATGTGCGAACGGATCTGAGGACCGATCTCCCTCTCGGCCTCGATGTCAGGATGTCGGTCGAGGCCAGGCCCTACCAGGAGCAAGCCTACCTCAAGTGGGCGGAGGCTGGATGCAGGGGGGTGGTCGTGATGCCCACGGGCGCCGGCAAGACCTTCGTCGCGTTGTGCGCCATCGCGAAGCTTCGACAGGCCACGCTCGTCGTCGTGCCGACCATCGACCTGATGCATCAATGGCACCGCAATGTATGCAGCAATCTCGGTCTCGGGGAGGCGCAGGTGGCCAGGTGGGGAGGAGGCTACCAAGAGATGGGGCCGATAACAGTCATGACCTACGAGTCGGGGACTATGCACGCCGCCCACACGGCGGACCGATTCGGAATGATCGTTTTCGATGAGGTCCACCACCTGCCGGCCGAGTCCTTCAGAAGGATTGCGGAGGAGTCGATAGCGCCAAGGCGGATGGGCCTGACGGCGACGCCCGAGAGGGTCGACAATCTGGAGAGGGACTTGGACTTCCTGGTCGGGAAGATCGTGTACAGCATATCCAAGGAGGAACTGGAGAGGAAGAGCTATGTGGCGAGCTTCCGACAGGAGAGGGTCCTGGTGGACCTCACCCCCGAGGAGCGGGTGCAGTACGAGGAGCTGTGGCGGGCCTACAAGCAGAACCTCAGAGCCGTCTTCGCCAGAACCCGGGGATTCAGGGGAAATCCGATACAGATGCTGGTAAGGAGGCTGCCTTTCGACCCGCATGCAAGGATCGCGCTGGACTCATGGAGAAGGGGGAGGAGGATTGCCCTGGAGGCCGACTCCAAGGTGGACCAGGTCGAAAGGATCCTCAAGCGGTACAGGGATCGAAAGGTCCTGATATTCTCCGAGTACATCTCGATAGTGAACAGGATAGCTAGGAAGTTCGGCATCGCCAAGATCACATCGACAACGCCGTTGGTGGAGCGCAAGAGGATCCTCCAGATGTTCAGGGAGGGCCGGATCACAAAGCTTGTATCGGGGAAGGTCCTCGATGAGGGCGTGGATGTCCCCGATGCAAGCGTGGGCATCATCGTTTCAGGCAGCTCAACCAAGCGCCAGTATATCCAGCGCCTGGGCCGACTGCTGCGCCCTAAGGACATCCAGGCAGTCCTAATCGAGATCGTCTCCATGAAGACGACGGAGATGCAGGCGTCGGAGAGGCGCAAGAGGCCCGTTCGCTTCTAGGCAGATCCGCTTCAGCGGCGCATTTCAACCCGCTGTGACAGACATCTGAAAGAGAAGTAGCCGGACGGGAGGGGGGAGCCGTTGCCCTGTGGTTGTTATCTGGGGAAGAGATACTTCAAGAGGAAACGTTGATGCCGAACAGAGGAATGTGGCAATCGATGAGCTGTTCCTGCGGACTGTGTAGGGAACTGCGGAGGATCGTCGAACAGGCGCTTCTGGAGAGGGAGGCGGAAGCGCCCGCGCTCGCGAGAGCCTGCTCAGGCCTCGCAAGCCTGTACAGGAGATACGGGGACCTCAACAAGGCCCCCGACCAGCAGGCGGAGATGATGCGCTCAAGGATCAGAAGGATCAGGGAGCTTTCCAGGGACGAGGACCTCCGGAGCCGTGCCGACTGGACCCTTGAGGAGTACATCTCGCTGGGGGAGTTTCTGGAGGAGATCAATGCCGCACGAACCAGGCCGAAGTACGTTTCTCAGCTTGTGGGGCGTCTGGCCGATTTCCCCAAGGAGGCGATCGATCTCCTTCCCTTCAGGCCAAAGGGAAGCTACACAGCCGAGATACTGGAGATGGATGGGAAA
>Ga0315307_1000721_pt1 | contig 14318 bp, 13 predicted proteins | sample TDP2_MG_FD_203079 | JGI IMG/M metagenome (GOLD analysis project Ga0315307, IMG submission 203079) | Freshwater sediment microbial communities from Lake Towuti, South Sulawesi, Indonesia - TDP2 | ecosystem: Environmental > Aquatic > Freshwater > Lake > Sediment | place: Indonesia: South Sulawesi... | reverse complement strand
CCCGAGGGCGCCCAGAAGACAGGTGTGCACCCTAGAGACCCTGTCCGGGGGTTTCTGGGCGGTTTGCTCCGCTAATGACGCGTACGTTCAGGTCACCAGTATGAACCAGGTCAGTGCGGGCCAGCAGCAGAGCGCGGTAGTGGGCCGATATCGGCGCGTATGAGCCCACTCAGGACGGCCTTCCCCCGGCTCCCGACTCGACCGCGACAGGTAGCCTCACGCTAGCCGGCCTCAACCTCGCCTCCCCGCTCCCCGCGCCCGCTCCACCTTCCCTCATAGCATTCTCCGTATGCTGCTCTTGCTGGACCAGCGGAGCCAGTCTACAATATCGGCGGGCAATCGCAGGGCGAGGTTGCCCTGGGTTCTTCGGTAGAAGACGAGTATCACCTGGGAGGTGGGACGATGGCAATACGTGGCATTCCTCTGGGGGAGTGGTCCGGCTCGAACGCCACGAGGGAGCTTCACCAGACCATCAAAGACTTCGTCGAGTCCAACAACCAGTCAACAAAGTGGATGCTGCGTCTGACATGGGCGATTGCTGGGCTCACCCTGGTGATGCTCATCGCGGTAATCGTACAGATCGTGTTCGCTATGCACTAGCGGGATGGCACGGCGAACGGTGGGGCGAGCAACAGCCCTTCGACGCGCATGTCGTCAGCACAGCCTCGGGCCTGCGTGTCCTCCGCGCCGAACATCACGGTTCTGGCGCTAGCTGCGCAGGTACTAAGTCGCAACCGATGCTCCCAAGGTGAGCTCTAGGCCTGGACCTGTGGCGGTAAGGAGCGGTACGAGCCCAGTCGCGGCGGCCCCACACCGGTCTGACGACCACAAGGAGTGTCAGGGCTGTTTCACGCGCCTGGTCTCTCGCAACACGACTCTTCCGAAGCCTGCCGGATACCGGCTGAGGCCCTGTCGCGGTCCTCTCGTAGAACTTGCCAGGCAGGCTGTAGCGTCGTAGAATAGCGCTGCCAGGCCTGCGCAGGTCGGCAGAACAGCAATGGGTCCAGCAATGACACGTGGACAGGCTTGGGCTGGCCCCGACAGCGGTGCTAATCTCGACTTTGAGCACAGGGGCTGGCAGGCCGCGGATAGGCTCTGCAACAACGTGGCATCGACCGAGCACAAGCGCGTCGTTCTCGGCCGGGTCTTTCCGCGGCGGATGTGCGAGGCCTTCGAACAGGGACGCGCGAGTCTCGAACGCGAGGCCACCGATGCTGATGGTGCAGGAGCGAGTGGCCGATAGTCGGACGCATCTGCTAGCCGGGGCAGAAGGTCCGGGCCGGAGGCTGTGCTTATGAGCCGCGGCGGAACTCCCCGTCGCCGCAAACCGCGAGTCGCGCAGGACCAAGGCGAACTCTTGCCAGACGAGTCCGAGCAAGTCTGGTGGCGCTGCCACGGCATCTTCTCACCCTCCTACCTGCGCGGCCCCGCTGTCTCCCAGCACCTTCCTGCCCCCGACGAAGTCCGTGGCCTCCACGAACGTATCAGCAAACGCTGGTCCGATAGCCTCCCAGCGCTTGGCAAGCGCGACGAAAGCTTCACTCGCTCCGAGTTCCTCGACGCCACCCTCGCCGACCTCGGTTGGCACTTCATCCCTGGCGAGAAGCTCCCAAAGCCACCCACCTGGAAGAAACCTGATTACTGCCTCTACCCTGACGAGCAGACCAAGCAGTCTGTCGCGGCCGGCGACCCAGCCGCGATCTTCCGGGCCTCCTCCACAGTCCTGGAGGCGAAGAAGTACGACCACCCGCTCGACCGCGTCTCCGAACGAGAGACGCCGGGGCGGTTCCCCAGCGAGCAGATCCAGGACTACCTTACTTATGCCAAGGATGCTGCGGGCCGCTTCTTCAACTGGGCCATCCTCACCAATGGCGACGAATGGCGTCTCTACTGTGAGCAGGCTGCCCCCGCCGCGTATTTCTCCTTCCACCTCGCCCGGGGCTCAGAGTTCTGTTCTCTTGAGGAGTTCCGCCTCTTCGCGGCCCTCTTCCGACCTCGATCTCTCCATCGAGACCCCCAGGGCCGCTGTTTCCTCGACGACCTCCGCGAAGGTGCCCTCACCCACCAGGTCAAGCTCGAGGAGAATCTGCGTAACCGCGTCTTCGACGTCCTCGAAGACCTGGCCGGAGCCTTCTACTTCAGCCCCGATAACAACCTAACCCAATCCCATCTCCCTGCTGTCTACCAGACCTCCCTCATCTTCCTTTACCGTCTCCTCTTTGTGCTCTATGCGGAAAGCCGCGACCTACTGCCCGTGAGGCGCACCGGCGCAGGCGCCAGAACAACGTATCTACATGACTACTCCCTTTCCCGACTCGTCGCCCGACTGAGGGACACTCAGGCCTTTGCACACGAAAGTCTTCCCGACCTCTATGAAGAGCTCCTCCGCCTCTTCCACCTCGTGAACGGCACCTATCCCGCGCGTAACAGGAGCCTCAACGTCACGCGCTACAACGGTGGCCTCTTTGACCCCAAGCAGCATCCCCAGATCGAGCAGTGGCGAGTTGGAGACGCCAAGCTTGCGGACGTCCTCCGACAACTCATATTCGCTCAGCCTCCCGCGCGCCGGCGCAGCAGCCAGCAGCGCATCTTCACCGACGAGACCATTGACTATGCCACCCTCGAAGTCCGCCAGCTCGGCGACATCTACGAGGGCCTTCTCGGCGCGCACCTCGCACGCAGCAACGGCCACCTCCAGCTCCTCGACGACCGCGGCCAGAGCCACCGCGAGGGTATTGTCTACACCCCAGATTGGGTGGTGCGCTACCTGGTCCGCACCTCGCTCCAACCGCTGCTGGATGAGATCGAGCAGACTCCCGAGGTGGCCGCTGCCATCGCCGCCGACAGCCGCGACAACTCCTTCGCGGAAGCCGTCCTTGCCCTGAATATCGTGGACCCAGCCATGGGAAGTGGCCACTTCCTCGTCCGCGCTACCGAGTTCCTCGCCGATCAGATCGTTCGCCACCCGACCACCAAACGCATGACCGATCAGATCATCGCCGCGGGCGACCGCCGCCGCAGGAGAGAAGACATCCTCGGGGATGGCCTCATCCCAGTCTCCCCAGGCGTCGCCCAGGAGACCGCCGAGATCGCCTACTGGCGCCGCCGCGTCGTCGAGTGCTGCATCTACGGCGTTGACACCAACCCCCTCGCCGTCGAACTCGCCAAGCTTGCCCTCTGGCTTACCTGCATCTCCATTGACGAACCGCTGAACTTCCTCGATCACCACCTCCGCTGCGGCAACTCTCTCCTGTCCGTTCACCCGCATGAACTCCACCAGGCGCCAGCACCACACCGTGTGCCCGAGGGTCAACTCGCCATTGACGTCGCGCCCCAGCTCGCCGATGCGCTTAGCACCATCATCCAGGAAACCGCCCGCATCGAGGAGCAGGCCAGCACTGACCTCGAAATCGTGAAAGATAAGGAGGAACGCTGGCGCAGAGTCCGCGCCAACCTTGATCCCTTCCTGCAAGTCAGCGACGTTTGGCTCGCCGCTCTCGACGGCACCCCAGTGCAACCCGAAGAGTACCGCCTGCTCGCGCTCTATCTCGTTAGCCCCGATCGGCTCGCCGCCGCTGAGAAACGCCGCGCCCGGACCGCCTTCAAGGCCCTCAAGCCCCATCTCGACTCAACTCGTCACAATCTCAATCCCTTCCACTGGCACCTCGAATTCCCGGAAGTCTTCTTCCAGGAGAATGGCACTCCCCGGCCTCCGCGCCAGCGTGGCTTCGACGCCGTCTTGGGCAACCCGCCCTACGTCTCCACCCACACCAGCGCCGAGCAAGCTTGGCGCCCCATCCTCCAGCGACGCGCCGGCTACCTCGAAGACCTCTACCTCCACTTCACCGACCTCGGTTTCTCCCTCCTCCGCCCCGGCGGCGCCTTCGGCTTCATCGTCTCCGATACTTTCTTCACGCTGGAGACCAAACGCCGCATGCGAGAGCTACTTCAGGCAAACTCCATCCTCGCTCTCGGCCAGTGCGACCCCTTCCCGACCTTCGTGGACGCCGCCATCTTTGTCGCGCGCAAGCAAGCCATGCCCGACGACGACAGCCTCCTCTTCATTCAGGCCCGCCGGCTTGCGCGAGGGGGCAGGCGCGACAAGCAACTGCCAGACCTGCCGCCGCTCGCCAGTCTCGCCTTCACCGAAACCACGTCTGACTACGATGCCGCCCATGGTACCCAGGGCTGCCTCCGCCTCCACACCGCCCCCATCCGCATCTACCGCCAGGCCCACAAGCAGGCCTTCTTCGAGCCTCGCCCTTGTGTTCTCGAGCTCTACGGGCGCTTCAACGACCCCGTGAAGAAGCTCGTCGCCCAATGGTGGGACCGTATCTCTACCTCCGAGAGATTTGCCCAGAACCTCCCCACCATCCGCACCTACCACGCCACCCTCAAACCCGGCGACATCACCCTCGTCGGGCTCATCGCCGAGGGAGGAGAGGGAATCGCAACCGCGAATAACTCACGCTTCCTCGGTTATCTAGAGCGCACTCCTCAGGCGGAAGCGATCGCGGCCAGCCGTGAGCAGTGGACTCGTGCCTGGGTCGCCGATCCTCGTATCCGCCCCGTTTTCCTCGGCCTCCTGCGGCAGAACGGCGGAGATCCTGGCCACCCGACCGCCGACTCTGCTGCATGGGAAGCCTGCATTGAACCCCTCAAGGCCAAGTTCTCCCCTCGTGACCTCGGCTTTCGCAGAACTGATCTCTACCGCCTCGTGCCCCAGTCCCTCGTGGCCGCTGACCAGGACTTCCAGTACACTTGGCAGCAGCGTAGGGCCGAGCTTCTCGCGCTTTGGCAGGGTCATCCCGACCTTGCCAAGTTCTGGCAGGAGAGCGACGTGCTGGAGACGCTTGGAGTCTTCCGCGTCTCCCTGCGCAAAGCCGAAGACCTATCGGAGGAGTTGTTCTCTCAGCTCTTCCGCGAGCTAGCCGCCTGGCTTCGCCACGAAAACCAGAGCCGACGCCGCAGCAGGCAGCCCCCGATCCACCTCCATGCTCTCGGCCTCCGCTCCGGCGAAGACTACTCCAATTCCGCCGGTGCCCCCCGCATCGCTGTCATCTACAACGGCTTGCGCGGCCGCGCCCAGTGGGTCCCGTTTCGCAAGAGCGACCCGCAGGGCCACAAGTGGATCACCGACGACCCTCTCTTCATCCACTGGGCACACCCTTCTGTTGAGTGGCTATTCGCGAACAGCGGCAAGACAGGCGCGGGCATGCCAGTCGTCAGGAACCCCCACCTCTACTTTCGCCCTAGTGTCACCTGGTCACGCACCGCTAATCACACCGACGCCAAGGCCCGCCTCCTACCACCTTGCGTCTTTGACGCAGACAGTCCGGTACTTGCCCCCGATGCTGGTTCCCTATCTACCTTGACGCTCCTTGCACTCGTAAACTCCAACGTCTTCAGCTTCTTCTGCAAGAAGCTCCTTAACCACACCAACAAGTACGAGCCAACAGACCTGCGGATGATGCCTCTCGTCATCCCCACCCGTGCGCAGGCGCGCCGCGTCTCTGAACTCGCCGCCCACGCCATCGAGGCCAAGCGGCTCACCTTCACCAACCAACCCCCACCCAACGAACTAGTCAGCTTCTGCCGCCAGCTTGCCCAGCACCTCTCAGCCGCGGCTCCTCCCTACCTCCGCCCACCCGCCCAGCTGCAGGTTCTCGACACCCCGGAGCGCTGCCTCGCTATCATCGAGCTCGCCGTGAACTGGGAAGCCGAGAAGCTCTACGGCGTCGAAGCCCTCGGCCCGTTCGACGAGTTCTGAAGCCGTAGGTTCCAGTACTCTGCGCAAGTGTGCAGATCATGGCCAGCGCGCTTCTCAAGAATCAGTGGGGGTGGCTGAAGTGGGTCTCTGCGGCGCGCCGAGTTCGGCCTCTCGCGCCATACCCAATGTTATCATGCCTCTTGAGCCTGGACGCCCGCCGGATCACGCCTCGCTGCCACAGACGGCCAGGACCGCAAATCCGGCACGACCTCATCCAGCCCCTTGGCCGATAGACTGACTCCGAGCCCATCTCGCTGGCGGTCCGTCCCGTTCTGATGCGGCGCGCGGCCTTGTGGACTGGCGATCAGCCCCGATGTCGCGTCAGATGAGTGCAGAACTCGCCGGGGAATGGCGTCCAAGGTTCGACCCCGCCGTCTGAACCTGGCCGCAGGCGGGAAGCTACCTGGGGGTCTGCCTCCTCAATGTGCGCAGCGGGACCCATTCGGCACCGCTCCGCTGGTACTGCCAGACTCGCCACCCATTCGCGGCGACGCCTGTGATCGCCCGCGCCGCCCCAGAGGGAGAGGCAAAGACCCGCCCCTGGTAGTGTATGGTCCCGTCCCTATGGACGCTGGCGACGTGCGTCTGGCCTTTGTGTAGGAGGCGAATCTCCATGCGCTTAGTCACGTACCTCCATAGCGCGGGCACCGCGGCGCGAGTGGTGGGACGCGCCTCCTGCGAGGTGCCTCCCCCTCTGTCCCCACCGGCAGCTCTGCCCAGGATGTGGTCTCTCTGCTGGCGTTGCTTCTCGGTGATTCTGCGGCGCAGTTCGGGCCCGAGGTTCTCTGATCTCTCCAGACGCGGTCTGGCACGATTACCGCGGGGTTTGCCGATCCGCACGAAGAGCGCCTCCATCTCGCGCAGGTACCGGTCATCGACGGTCAGGTAGAGGCTAAACCTGTCCCAACTGCCGCCCAGACGGCCCCGGAGGTGCTGGGTGAGTCTCTGGCGCAGGTTCGCGGCCAGGCCCAGGTAGTAGAGCCGGTCCCGACGGTAGAGCGCGTAGATCCCGTGCCGCCCACGGGCCATAGACCGGATGATCTCAGGGTAGTCCCCAAGCAGGTCCCGACCGATACTCTCCAGATGCTGGCAGACTAGACGCCCATCTCTTACCGGCATCTTGCCCTCCTCCGCTTCCTCTCAGTGTGACTCATAGTCCGTGGATTCATAGACAAAGCCCCCCTAGCATACGGGGCATGAAGGAACCGACCGACGTTCTGGCCCGCTTCGGCCGCCGGGTGCGGGACCTGAGGAATGCTCAGCGCCTTTCCCAAGAGGACTTCGCGGCCGAGTGCGGACTGGATCGGACCTACATCAGCGGCATCGAGCGGGGCAGAAGAAACGTCTCTCTACGCAATCTGCGGGTGATCGCCAAGGCGTTGGGCCTCTCCCTCTCTGAGCTCTTCCGGGGGCTATGATCGGGCAGGGCGATGGTGCATCGGCCCCTCTTGCCGCCCGCGTCCATGATGACTTTAGGTCACACTGGTCCTCCTGTCAAGGTGCCCCGTGCTCGGCTCAGACCCGGCCCGGCACTGGGCATACCTGTGATGCACTGAGGGCCGCCAGGGTCTTGTTGAGGGACGGGTCGGACACCGGACTGCATGAGATCCCGTCAGAAGGGTTCCGCTGCCCGGCCGGCAGGGGTGCAGCCGTGTGGAGCGGCTCTACGGCGAAGTGACCACCTCATGTGGGATGGGCTCCCGAGGGCCACGGGGGTGGCTCATCAGCGCCATCAGGCCGCCCTTCCGGTAGCGGGCGATCAGCTTGTACACCGTGGTGCAGGAACACCCAAACCGCCGCGCCGCCTCCGTCACCGACTTCGCTTCCCCCACCTCGGTGATCCGAAACCGCTCGACGACTCCCCCCTCCTGCCTTAGAAACGCCATCCTGCTGCCTCCTCCAGTGATCTCGTCAAGAGTGTTCACCTTTGGAGTTACAGAACCGTTCAGTCTTGGAAGTTAGAGCATAGCCGGGGAGCGGAAGGACTGCGGGAGCCAGCCGCCGAATACAGCATCTGTCAGGGCGAGGCGTGCGTGCGAGAACAGGGCGCGGACGCAAACACCCAGACCCTAAAGATGGCCTTGTAGAGCGAGGGATTGGACAGGGCAGCAGTGCAAATCTCCAACAGCCTTTGCGGAGGCGAGATGATCCAGGCCGTCGGCGACCGCTATGATTGGCGTTGACAGCGTACCGAGAGTGGCGTGGGCGACGGACGAAAGCTCTGGCAACCGGCACTAACAAGCCGATGCGCGCTCGGAGTCCTGAAGGGAGGTGACGGCGATGCGCAGGAGATGGATTGCCATCACGGCCATGCTGGTCGTGTTGTTGGGTGTTGCTATCGCGTGGGTTGCATACATCGCCCTCAGGCCCGCACCAGAGTCACCCGTCGTCCGGGTGGGGTACAAGAAGAACTCAGCCTACATGAATCTCTTCGTCGCAGAAGAGAGACGGCTGTTCGAAAAGGCAGGGCTACGACTCCAGACCGAGGAATTCGAGGATACGAACGTCATGATCCAGGCCTTGGCCGCGGGAAGAATCGACGCAACGCCAAACAGCAACCTAGAGGCAATCTGCCTGGCGGAAACGCAGGCGCCCGGGGCAATGAAGATATATCTCGTTGCCTACTGGACGGCGAAGAAGCCCTTCTCGTACTTGCTCGTGAGGGAAGACTCGCCCATCAATTCGGTCGAGCGGCTTGCCGGTAAGAAGATCGGGACGCTGCCGGGCCTGTCACCTCACACATGGTGTGTAATGATCTTCCGCAACTATTTCGACATAGACGAAGACAACATCGTGGCTATTTCGCCCAAAGTGCAACTCCAAGCGCTTGCTTCGGGCCGAGTTGACGCCCTATTGACGGTGCCACCAATCAACGTGATTGGCGAGTTGAAGGGCATCAGTCGGACGCTAGCGAGCGGGCTGGAAGCCAAGCACATTATGGACCCGTTTCCCGCGGCTGCCGGAGTACTTTCCGCGCGTATGCTGCGGGAACGGCCGCGCACCGCCGCGAGATTCATCCAGGCCATGGACTCTGCAGTCGACTTCATGCGCACTCGGCCTGATGATACACGCAGCATAATTGCCCAGTACACTGGGTGGGGCGAGCAGGTCTGCAGCCGGCTGGACGTCTACGACTATTGGAAGCTGAACGAGGTCGATTTCAAGAAAACTCAGAGATGGGTCGACATCATGACCGAAGAGGGCATCCTCAAGAAGCCAATCAGCGTCCGTAGCCTGCTTGTTGGCGAGTCAGCGATACGGTAACACGCGTTGAGGCGCCATGTCGGAACCGCGACCGGTGCTGCATTGCCGAGACGTTCACAAGACCTTCGGTGGCCTTGGCCCTGGTAGGTTGAAGGTATTGGACGGGATTTCGCTCACAGTACGCGCGGGGGAGATCGTCGGTGTTTTTGGGCCCAATGGCTGCGGTAAGACAACCCTGATACGAATCTGTGCTGGCCTCTTGTCTCCTGACGAAGGCCGGGTAGAAGTAGACGGCAAAGACCCTCACGCGGCGGAAATTGGCTACGTACCCCAGAACTACCGGGAGTCTCTGTTCCCCTGGCTGACTAACCTGGAGAATATTGCCTTTCCTTTGAAACTCAGAGGGGTCTCGGAGCAGGAACGTAGACGTCGCGTCTACGCGCTTCTCTCACGCTTCGGCATTGAGTTGCCGCTTGACCGATATCCGTACGCTTCCAGCGGCGGTGAGCAGCAGAAGGTGGCATTCCTGAGAGCAGTCGTCATAGAGCCTCGGGTGATTTTGGCCGACGAGTGCCTGGCCGCTCTCGACTTCCAGTCCAGGATCGAGGTTCAGGATCAGCTGCTGTCCTTCCTCCGGGATATTGGAACGGCCACGCTGTTCGTGAGTCATGATCCAGAGGAAGCCGCCTACATGTCAGACAGGGTTGTAGTCCTGACCGATAAGCCAACGGAAATCGCTCGTGAGGTGCAGGTAGGCTTGCCTCCGTTGCGGCAGCAGGCAATGAAACTGTCCGCGGACATGCTTTCGGCCAGGCAGCAGATTGTGAGCTTGATGGTCGGGGAAGTCAAGCGTTGAGAAGGGCATCTCTGATACCTGGGGTGTTGATCCTTCTTTGGGTCATATTGACCAGGTTACTCCTCGTCACACCACTCGTTGTCCCTGCGCCTGGAGACGTCCTCCAGCAATTGCTAGTCATCCTTTTCACGAGGCAGGACACGATCTGGCCAGACATCGGTGTTAGCATGGTCAAGGTCGCCGCAGCCTTTTGCATAGCGGCGCTCGGGGGCGTCTTGCTGGGCGCTCTCATGGGGGCTAACAGGCGCATCTACCAGACCTTCTTCTTTCCCGTAGACTTTCTGAGATCACTGCCAGCGACTGCAATCTTTCCGATCTTTATGCTTGCTCTCGGCATCGGTTTCAACTCACACATTGCGTACATCGCGTTTCCTTGTCTATGGATCAATACCATCAATGCCATGTACGGCGTACTGCACGGCAGCGCTGTGCGCCGTGAGATCGCAGCCGTCTGCCGTGCGTCCCGGTGGCAGACACTTGTCTACGTTACGCTCCCGGACGCGCTTCCATACGTCGCGAGCGGCTTGAGGTTGTCCACCTCCGCGGCCCTCATCATGGTGATCGCAGCGGAGATGCTCATGGGCTCAAAGGCCGGCCTGGGGCGACGAATCTTCGACGCCCATTTCACTCTAGCCATTCCTGACATGTACGCGGTCATCATTCTTGTCGGAATCATTGGATACGTGCTCAACCGGCTCGTGCTGAGTGCGGAGAGACGCGTCGTGCACTGGGCAGGGAGGGAGTACTAGAACTATGTCCGCGCGTCGGCAGGGATCGGGGCGCCGGCTCAGGGTAGCGCTTTTCCAACCGCTGGGGCGCCTAGACACTCCTTCGGTTTACATGCGTACCGCGATACTCGAACCTCTTGGCATCGAGTACATCGGATCGTCGGTGCTGTCAAACTCTGAGTGCGATGTTACAATCGCTCCGGGGGCGTGGAGTCTGGATCGGTTCGCATGTTGGCTTCAGCAAGAGGATGCCGATGTAGTCGGTCTCAGCGCTTATACCTACGCGGTAGGGCTCTGCCTCGAAGTTGCTCGTCGCGTCAAGGCAGCCAACCGCAGAGTAGTGACGGTGCTTGGTGGGTATCACCCCACGGCGGTTCCTGAGACCGTGGATGACCCTCATGTGGACTACGTCATCACCGGTCCGGGCGAAGATGCCTTCACGACGCTTCTGCGTGCGATCGCCCATGGTGCCCCTCCAGACGTGGGAACCGTCCTTCCAGGCAGCCGGATGCCGCTGGCTGCACTTCCCTGGCCATTGAGGAATCACGAGATTCTGAGAGACGCAAAGATACACTCGATCATGTTTCCCCCGCCTTCGGGGCAGACAGCCGTGGCCCAAGTCTCTTACTCGAGGGGCTGTCCGCATGCTTGCTTGTTCTGCTCATCCCCGCAGATGTTTGGACGTGAGGTCAGTTGGCGGTCAGCACATGATGTGGCTGACGAAATAGAGATGCTATGCGCAGACTACGGAGTTAATACCGTTTTCTTTACTGACCTCACGTTCAACGCCGATGAAGGCAAGGTTGTGGAGCTCTGCGACGAGATTTTGCGGCGAAGGCTTGATATAAGTTGGCACTGCATGTGCTCTGCTAACGGTCTATCTAAGACCACCATTGAGTTGATGGCTGCAGCAGGCTGCCGCAAGGTTGCGTGGGGTGTCGAGACTGCTGACGACGATACCAGGATGCGCCTCAAACCGAGATGTGGGGGCGAGATTGAAGAGGTAGCGGTCGTCCTGAAGTCGGCCGACGACTGCGGCATAATCAACCGAGGCTACACAATGATGGGCCTGCCTGGGCAGTCGCCGACCGATGCAATCAAGGACTACCGGCGCATCTCAGAACTTGCGCTGGACGAGCTGAGGATATCGTTCTTCGTTCCATTCCCTGGCACTGCCCTGGCCCACCGGGCTGCCGCGGTCGCGGAGACAGTGTCTTACGACAAATACACCGGAGAGATACCCCTACTCGCCAGTAATGCTGCGGAATCGGAGGAGTGGCAGCGCCTGCGGTCTCTGATCTTGTGGCAGTTCCACTCGTCGGACGCCTATCGCCAACGCGTCCAAAGCAAGTTGAAAAGATTTCCGCATCTCGAGAAGAGCTTCCAAGAGTATGCGGAATTTCGGGACACGGCCGCACCAGCCGCGTCTTTGCGGTACAGTTGGATGACGGACATGCCCTTGATTGGCGGCAGAGGCGATAGTGGGTATCGGTGCACGCCCGCAAGTGAGCGTTGCCTGAGCAGGAGCGCAGATTCCGCGGGGTTTCCTGAGAGGAGGGAGAGGAGTTGAGCAAATCCGTGGTCACTATTACCTTGTTAGCCGTGGGCCTCGGCGTAGCGCCGCTGGCACTTCTCACATACCTCTTGTGGCGGCGTCAGCACCGGCCTCCTGCTGGCGCCGCGCAACCGCCTCCCGCTGGCGGCGCCCAACCGCCTCCCGCTGCCGCCGCGCAACCGCCTCCTGCCGTTGGTGCACCAGTCCAGCCTGCTTACAGGTGGAGGCTGGCTCTGAAGGCGAACGAAATAATGCACCAATATGGCGATGAGCTGATGAACAGGACAAATACCATTGTTGGTCAGATGGGAGTGATGGTCAGTCTGCTCGTACTAGCGGGCGTATATGCTGTCGTACGGCAGTACGGTTGTCCAGTGGCTAGCATGCCATGGTGGCTCCGCATACTAGCCGTTCTCCTCTGGTTCGCAGGCGGCATCCTGTTCATTGCAGCGATGGTAACTCATCTTCGCTGGCACGTAAGTGCTCTGCACCAAGACGCACCAACCAGCAGCCCGGGGAGTATCTTCCGGGCCCGCGTGATAAGGCGGGAAGGCGCACCCTGGTTGCATGCCCAGGTTGTTGCCCTCGACAATGGTCAGGCGCTGCAGCACCTCGACTTCGACACAGCGCATCTAGCCGAAAACCTGTCGACAGGGGTCGAGTCGTTCCGGAAAGTGCTGAAACTCATGATATGGTCAATTGGTTGCCTGGCTGCGATGGCTACTATCTTTCTGTGCTGGGGAACCTTCGACCCACCGCGGCCGCACTGAATCTGAACACGCACTATGCCGAGCCCCTCAATCGTAGTTGAGCATGCCCCGAAGCGGAGGCGACACGTCTCGCTGGGTATCTAACACGCCTATGGAACGCATGGGGCGAGAGCCGCTACCCTTGCGTTCCTGCCAGGCAGCCTTTCCTCGCTTCACGCATCGAGCTGCTCCGTTGAAATCAGCGGACAATGAGGCCTGGCTGCAAGCGGCTGGCAGCACGAACATGGTGCGACAGAGCGCAGACAGGGACGGATGACAACCAAGCGAACGAATCACGGCTACGCGGTGCCGGCGCCAGGCCTTACGCTTATCGAGTTGCTTGTTGTCATTGGCATCATTGCTGTGCTGGCTGCGATCTTACTCCCCGTATTCGTGCAGGCTCGCCGGAAGGGATATCAAGCCGTCTGCCAAGCCAATTTACGTCAGATAGTCCTCGCAGTGCAAATGTACGCGGAGGATTGGGACGAGCGCCTTCCGAGATGCTCTTCGTTTGCACCATACACCCTTGTTTGGGTGCACCCCTCGTACCCGCCTCTGTTTGGGCCCCCGTACGCCTCTCTTCCCGACTTGCTCGCGCCGTACGTGAGAAGCGAAAGCGTATGGTACTGCCCTGCGGAAAAGCCCTCGGATCAGGTATATTACAGGCCTGGCATGATCAGCTTTGAAGAGAACAAAGGGACTTACACCTGGCATCACCAGACCGCCGACGGCAATCCAGCTGGGCGGTCCAAGATAGTTAGCGGTATGCCGCTTGACCGCATACCTAGACCGAGCGAGGCTGCACTCGTTTGGGATGCTCGGCACTGGGGTGTGCCTAACGAGAGAGGGGTCAGCCCCCCGCACTTCGGCGGCGTCAACGCCGCCTACGCAGATGGTCACGTCAAGTGGGTCAGCCTGCAGGGAGTAAAGCACGGCGGCAGCGGTATCAACAACTTCTTCGCGTGCTTCGCGTGGCAAGGGTTCTACTGAACCCCGTGCTATCCGATAATTCATCGGTGCGATGCAGAGGGACCGGATGACTGAGCGGCCATGGCAAGTTGAGAAACGGTCACGCCGGCGAGCCAGCTTCCAGATCAAGCGCCCCCCTGATCGGTCGCGCTCGTCCGGACCAGGAGTGTGCGGCCTCGCCAACGCTGTCCACTCCCCCCGGATCGAACACACTGATGCTCGCGTTCGTCCGGCCGCTCTGCGGTAGTAGGAATTCAGCAGGCCCCCAGGAACTGCTCACATTCGACCCTGAGTTCACGCTCCGGCGGACCGCAAGTCTGGTGTAGCTCTCTGGCAGCCTGCCGTTCTGGTATGCGATTGCCGATCCCCTGATGGGGACGATGGCTGTTGAAGAAGTCCCGGTAGATGCGCAGCGTCCGCTGCAGGCTGCCCAGGCCGACCAGGATGAGTTGGTCCAGGCACTCTCTCGTCACGCTGCCGACCCACC